>Ga0194127_10001253_pt1 | contig 37689 bp, 26 predicted proteins | sample TA2KigC100mmetaG_FD_148624 | JGI IMG/M metagenome (GOLD analysis project Ga0194127, IMG submission 148624) | Freshwater microbial communities from Lake Tanganyika, Tanzania - TA2015036 Kigoma Deep Cast 100m | ecosystem: Environmental > Aquatic > Freshwater > Lake | place: Tanzania: Lake...
TGTGCATCCTCATGCCGGCCGCGCCCTGGCACAGCGGCTCGACGATCAGCGCCGCGACGCGCCCGCCGTGCGCGGCGAAGACGCCGCGCGCGGCCTCGATGCACGCGGCCTCGTCCGCAGGGGACGCGGGGACGGGCACCTGGGCCGCGGGCCGCAGCACGTGGCGGAACGGCGCGTGGAAGGCGTCGAGGAAGCCGACCGACACCGCGCCGAGCGTGTCGCCGTGGTAGGCGCCCTGCATCGCGAGGAGGTCCGTCCGCTCCGGCCGCCCCGTGTTGTGCGCGTACTGGAGCGCGATCTTGAGCGCGGCCTCGACCGCGCTGGCGCCGTCGGACGCGAAATGGACGTGCACGCGCGGATCCGGCATCCGCCCGGCCAGCCGGGCGGCGAGCCGGGCGGCGGCGGGATGCGCGAGGTTGCCGAGGATGCTGTGCTGGAGGTCGCCGGCCTGGCGGCGGATCGCCTCGACGACGCGCGGATGGCCATGGCCGAGCGCGCAGCACCACCAGGACGAGATCGCGTCGACCCAGCGGTTTCCGCGATCGTCGACGAGGTGGATGCCCTCCCCCCGCACGATGACCGGCAGAGGCTCGTCGTCCATCGCCGAGAACCGCGTGTAGGGATGCCACACGTGGTCCCGGTCCATCCGTCCGATCTCGTCCATGCCGTCCCCCGCCCCGCGCGCCCGCGATCGTCCAACCCTTGGAAACCCGGCGGCGGCAGTCGTCCAACGGTTGGAAGAATAGCCTGCCCCGCGCTTGCGCGCACGCCCGGGATCGCCCGCCGCGTTGCATGAAATGTAACGATCGTTACATTTCATGCAACGTGGCGGAGGGGCGGAACAGGGCTGAAGCCTCTGGCTTCCGTCGAAACCGAGCCGTTGGAGAGGGAGTTTCTCCGCCCCATCGAGAAGGGGAGACCGGCGGGGAGGCGATCCTCGAATCGAGGCCCGGTCGTCGCGCGCACCCGGGGGCCCCGAGTCCGCGCAGGGCCCGGCCGGGCCGCGTCATGCGGGGCGGGCGGCGCGCGCGGCGACGGCGGAGGCGTACATCGCGTCGGCCTTGTAGCTCGACCGGACCCACGGTCCGGCCTCGCAGTGGGCGAAGCCGCGGCGCAGGGCCTCCCCGCGCAGGACGTCGAACTCGTCCGGCGTCCAGTATCGCTGGACGGACAGGTTGGCGCGGGTCGGCTGGAGATACTGGCCGATGGCCAGCACATCGACATCGGCCGCGCGCAGATCGTCCATGGCCCCCCGGAGATCGTCGAGGGTCTCGCCCAGCCCGACCATCATCGCCGACTTCGTCACGCCGCGCGGGGCGATCTCCCGCGCACGGCGGAGGAACTCGAGCGACCGGTCGTAGGACGCCCCGGATCGCACGCGCGGCGTCAGGCCGCGCACGGTCTCGAGGTTGTGCCCCAGCACGTCCGGCGCGGCCGCCAGGAGGACCTCGAGGTTCGCTCGGACGCCGCCCAGGTCCGACGGCAGCACCTCGACCCGGCAGCCCGGCACGCGCGAGCGGACGGCCCGTACGGTCTCCGCCATCGCCCCCGCCCCGCCGTCACCGAGATCGTCGCGCGTGACCATCGTCACGACGGCGAAGGAGAGTTCCATCGCCGCCACCGCCTCCGCCACCCGCTCCGGCTCGGCCGGATCCGCCGCGCAGGGACGCCCCGTCGCCACGCTGCAGAACCCGCAGCGCCGCGTGCAGGTTCCGCCCAGGATCATGAACGTCGCGGTGCGCCCGGCGCTCCAGCACTCGTTCCGGTTCGGACAGCGCGCCTCCTCGCAGACCGTATGCAGGCTCAGCCCCTTCACCACGCGCCGCACCGGGCTGTCGCCATGGACGAGCGGCTTCCGCAGCCACCCCGGCTTCCCGCGCGGCGCCCGGGCGGCGCCCCCGATCGTCTCGGACCGTGTTGTCATCCGCGGCAACGTACGGGAACCGGACGCGGACGGCAACTGCCGCGGACGGACAGGAGGCGGGGGTTCAAATCGCCTCCGACCTCCACCTTCGGCTCCCGGTTCTCGGATCCCGGTCCTTCGTCCTTCTCTCCATCGGGCTTGCAAACCTCCGCATCTGCGGCATTCTCGGGCAGGGTGGCGAGACGATGAACGGAAAGGGATTGCGTATGACGATCGGACGGGCGATGGCGGGCATCCTGGCGGCGGCCTGCGCGACGGGCTTCGCGCAGCAGGGCATCCTGGTCGAGGCCGAGGGTTTCGCCGACAAGGGCGGGTGGAGCGTCGATCAGCAGTTCGTCGAGCAGATGGGCTCGCCCTACCTGATCGCGCACGGCCTCGGAAAGCCGGTCGACAACGCCTCGACCTCCGTGAACATCCCGACGGCCGGTTCCCACCGCGTGTGGGTCCGCACGCGCAACTGGGCGCCCGGCGACTGGGAGGCGCCCGGCCGCTTCAAGGTCCTCCTCGACGGCCGCGCCCTCGCGCCGGAGTTCGGCGTCCACGCCGGGTGGACGTGGCAGGACGGCGGCGCCGTCAACCTGAAGGCCGGCGCCCTCCGGATCGATCTGCAGGACCTCACCGGCTTCGACGGCCGCTGCGATGCGATCTTCCTCGCCCCCGATGGCGCCTCGCGTCCGCCGGACGATCCGAAGGCGATGGGCGCGTGGCGCAACCGGCTCCTCGGCATCCCGGAGATCCCGCCGTCCGCCGGGGCCTTCGACGTCGTCATCGTCGGTGGAGGCATCTCCGGCTGCGCCGCCGCACTCGCCGCCGCCGAGCAGGGCCTGACCGTCGCCCTCATCCACGACCGCCCCATTCTCGGCGGCAACGCGAGCGGCGAGGTCCGCGTGCACACCATCGGCATCACCGGCTTCTCCGACCGCATCCTGAAGCGGATCAACTCCGAGCACTGGCCCAACGGATCCGCCGAGGCGCTCGCCGACGACCGCAAGCGCCACGCGACCATGGACGCGGAGCCGCGCGTGAAGCAGTTCCTCTGCTGGCGCGCGTACGGGGTCGCCACGGAGGGCGGGCGGATCGTCCGCGTCAACGCCCGCCACATCGAGACGGGCGAGGTGAAGTCGTTCGCGGCGCCGTGCTTCATCGACGCCACCGGCGACGGCTGGATCGGCGCGTGGGCCGGCGCGAAGTTCCGCTACGGCCGCGAGTCGCGCAACGAGTTCGGCGAGGGCTGGGACCAGCACGGGGACCTCTGGTCGCCCGGGACGCCCGACAAGCGGATGATGGGCGTCTCGCTCCTGTGGAACTCGGAGATCGCGGCGGCCCCGTCGGACTTCCCGGATGTGCCGTGGGCCGTTGCGGTCTCGGGCACCAACGTCTCCGTCAAGGGCGAGTGGTTCTGGGAGTTCTCCAGCGACCGCTACGACGCGCTCGACGACGCCGAGGAGATCCGCGACCACGTGCTGCGCGCGATCTACGGATCGTTCGCCAACGCGAAGAAGCTGTCGCAGTTCGCCTCGCACTCGCTGAAGTTCGTCGGCTACATCAGCGGGAAGCGGGAGTCGCGACGGCTGGTCGGCGACTACCTCTACACCCTCTCCGACATGACCGAGGGGCGGACCTTCCCCGACGCCGTCGTGACCGAGACGCGCGACGTCGACCTCCACTTCCAGCGCCAGGTGAAGGACCCGGCCTATCCCTTCGACTACCTCTCCACCGCCCTCTTCAAGAAGGTGCCGCGCTACTACATCCCCTTCCGCGCGCTCTACTCGACCAACGTCGTGAACCTGATGATGGCCGGCCGCTGCTTCAGCTGTTCCCACGTCGGTCTCGGCGGCCCGCGCGTGATGAACACCTGCGGCCAGATGGGCGCGGCCACCGGCTACGCGGCCTCGCTGATCAAGAAGCACGGCACCACGCCGCGCGGCGTCTACGAGAAGCACCTGGACGAACTCAAGGCGCTCGTCCGGCCCGGCCCCGAGAGCGAGAACCTGATGAGCCCCGAGCACGGCGGCGGACGAAAGGTCGAGGCAGTCGACGCCGCGACGCCCGCGCAGCGGATCCGCGGCAGCTTCGAGATCGCCTCGCTGCCGGATGCGCTCCGGTCCGCCACGCGCGTCGTCGCCGAGCGCGGCGACTCGGGCAAGCCCGCCCGGGCCTACCGCTTCACCGTCAACGCGCCGGTCGACGTCTTCATCGCCGTGCATTCGCGCGGCGATGCGAAGCTGCCGGAGGGCTGGACGAAGACCGACATGGTCGTCGCGTGGAAGCTCGGCCAGGACCCGGTCTACAAGCGCCCGTTCCCCGCCGGCGTCGTGGCGATCCCCGGCCATCCGGGAAAGGAAGGCGCCCACTACGGGCTGCCGCACCTGGCGTTCGTGCTGCCCTCGGGCCCGGCGCGCTCCGGCGGCCTGACCATCACCGGCGTGGCGTTCGCGGAATGATCCGGCCGGCCGGGATGCACCACGGATTGCACGGATGACACGGATCCGGGAACGGACATCGTCCCCCGCCCGCGGGCGCCGTTCGCCGAGGGGCCGCCTCCTGCGCGGATGCGCGGCGTCGCTGCTGCTCGCGACGGGCGGATGCATCGTCGCGTCGGGACCGCGCCCTCGCCCCGCGGTCTTCGACTCAACCCCGGACCTCGGTGCGTCGGACCTCGTGGAATCCCGCGCGTGGACGCCCCCCGGCGGCACCGAGCAGACCCTGGAACTGCGGCGCGCCGCGGACGGACGCCGGCACTACGTGTGCCGCGCATGGCTCGATGTCTGCGGCTGGGCCGAGGCCGTCTGCAAGCCGCACAAGTTCGATGCCTTCTTCGCCGAGGACGGCTCGTTCCTCGGCTACCGCGTCGAGACCGGGCACCCGTTCACCAAGGCGGAGCACGATCCGTTCCTGCCCCGGGACTACCGGCATCTGGACCGCATCCTCCGCGACCCCGGCCATGCCCTCGGCGACCTCCCGGCGCCGCGCGCCGCGACGAAGCGGGGCGAGGGCACGGCCGGACCGATCGACGGCGTCACCGGCGCCACCGTCGCGCACTACGCCGAGCGCGCCGTGCCGAAGGCGTTCTACACGACCCACGCCGTGTGGCACTTGGTGAACGTCGCCCTTCCGCCCGTGCTCCAGAAGTGGACCCTCGCGTGGGTCGGTCCCGGCGACGTGCGCGACTGGCTGCGGCGCGACGAACCGCTGAAGGCCTGGTGGCTCGTGGACCGGATGGAAGCGAGCCGCATCCCGCATGCCGAGGCGGCGGACCTCGCCTACGAACTGATCGGCGCGACCAACCGGCAGGTCCGGACCGCCGCCCTCCGCTACCTGCGCCGCGCCTCGCACCCCTTCCGCCCGCAAGCCTGCCTCGCCGGCGACTACGGAACGCTCCCGGACGACACGAGGTCCGCCTTCCTGGACTGGTGGGCGGACGCCGGCTTCACGTCGCCCGCCCTCGACGCCGCCCTGCGGGCCGACCTCGCCGCGCGGGCGTCCGCGCGCTCCCCCGTCTCCACCGCCATCCTGGGCTATCTCCAGCGCACCGGTCTCCGCACCGGGGCCCCGGAGGCCTGGCGCGCCGCGCTGCAGGCCTTCGCGCGCGACACGCCGTCCACGTTCCTCCGCACGAAGGCGGGTCTGCTGCTGGACATGCTTCCCGCGGCGCCGTGAGGCCCGCGCTCAGGCATCCTCGGGGATCCCGAGCTCCTTCAGCGTGCGACGCAGCCACGCAAGCGACTGCTCGATCATCGGGCCGCCCTGCCCCTCGCACTCCATGCTCAGGACGCCCGTATACCCGCTGTCGCGAAGCACCGCGAGGCACTGCTTGATGTTGTCCGCGTTCACGCCGTCGCCCAGCGCGCAATGGCTCACGGCGATCCCGGTCATGCCGCCGCGGACGGCCTTCGCCAGCGACTCGGAGACGTCCTTGATGTGGACATGGCTCACCTTGCCGATGAACCGCTTCAGGAAGGCGACGGGATCCTGCCCGGCGATGAAGGTGTTGCCGGTGTCCATGTTCATGCGAAGGTACGGGCTGTCGCAGAACGCCAGCATCCGCTCCATCATGTCCGGCCGCGTCGTGAAGTAGCCGTGCGGCTCGATGTTGACGACCACCTTGTGGGCGGCGGCGACCTCGATGATCTGCTCGTACTCCGACTTCATCAGGTCCATCGCCTGCGGGTCCTTCAACCCTTCCGGCGCGTGCAGGCCGTCGGTCGTGTCGACCCGGTCGCAGCCGGCCAGCTTCGCCCACGCGATCGACTTCATGACGTACGGCACGCCGCGCAGCGGCCCGTCCTTGCCGGACAGCGGGAAGGCCGCATCCACCTGCGAGAACCGCACGCCGTACCCCGCCATCTTCTGCCGCAGCAGCTCCGGATCCTCGTAGAGCGCGACGTGCGGCTGGTAGCCGAGCCCGTGGATCCAGCTCACGCCGTCGATCAGGCCGCACTCGATGAAATGCACGCCGTTCTTCTGCGCCCATTTCAGGCAGTCCTCGAAGCTCTTGTAGGTCGAGTTGAACGCGTCCGTGTGGAATCCGATCTTCATCGCTCCCGCTCCCTTCCCTGCGGCTCTTGCCGCACCCGTCGCCGCCAGAACCGCACCCGCAGCCGCCCCCGCGGCCACGAACTCACGCCGGGTCATACCCGCCGTCATGACTTCAGTCCCTTCAGGTCCGCCTCGATCGCCCGGTTCTCCCGGATCAGCTCGTCCATCGTCACGCAGCCCCGCCGGGCCGCGGCCTCGCGCCCGAGGATCGCCGTCAGCGTGCCGTCCACGGCGCGCTGCGCCGACACCGTGTCGTACGGCCCCTCGCAGATGCGGCGGTGGAACTCGGCGATGTTGCGGACCACGCCATCCTTGAAGACGCCGCCGATCTCGCCGGCGTAGGTCTTCGGCCCGCCGCGGAGGTACGCCTTCCCGCCCTTGTACTGCAGCGACACGGTGGCGACCGTGCCGAAGACCTTCGCGGAGAGCGTCACGAGATCGTCCCAGTGGTTGTCCAGCGCCTGCGTGACGTGCGTCCAGCAGGCGCCCCCGGCGAACTCGTAGATCGCCGAGAGCGTGTCGGTGCGGTCGCCGTGCGGTTCGGTGCGCCACGTGCGCGAGTGGCCGCACGCGCGCACCGGTCGCTCGCCGAGCAGCCAGACCAGCGCGTCGAGGATGTGGATGTCGTACGAGACGACGGTATCGCCGCTGAGCGCCGTGTCGGAGAGCCAGACCTGGTCCCGCAGGCGGCTCTCGATCGTCGGGCCGACCGGCGGGTCGGGCCACGCGTGCCAGCCGAAGCCGAACGACAGGACGTGCGTCAGCGCCCCGAGCCCGCCGTCGCGCACGCGCGCCGCCAGCTCGATCATCACCGGGTCGGTCGGAAGCTGGTAGTCGACCAGCAGGCAGCGCCGCTTCGACGCGCACACCCGCCCGGCCTCGCCAACCGCGAGGCAGCCGGGCACGTCGACGGCGACCGGCTTGGCCATGTAGATGTGCAGGCCCGCCTCCGACGCCGCCTTCGCCTGCTCGGGGTAGAAGTACGGCACATCCTCGATCGCGACGGCCTCGACGCCGCTCTCGATCAGCCGCTTGTAGCCGGAAAGCCCGCTGAAGCAGCGGGACGGGTCGACGCCCAGCTTCGCCCCCGCGGCGCGCGCGACATCCTCGAAGTAGTCCGCGACGGCATGGAACACGAAGCCGCCGTGCTCCTGCATCAGCTGCGCGATCCACTTCCCGCGCCCGCCGCAGCCGACGAGGCCGATCCGGACCTTGCGGTCGTGCACCGGCGGCTTCACGGGCGGCGCATTCGTTTCCGCCGCCGGCGCGGCGATCGCGGCGAGCGGAAGGGCCGCTCCCAGCGTGCCGCCCAGGAACCCGCGGCGGCTGATCCCGCCCGCGGCGCCGTTCATTCCCTCGATCCGGTTCGCACCCATGGCCGTCCTCCTACGGTTTGCGGAACTCCTCCCACGCCGACACGGCCGCCGCATCGGTCATGCCGCGACCGACCGCCAGCCGCACCACGGCGGAGGCCGACTCGCCCGGGCCGAGGTCGCGCCCGAAGAGCGAGAGGTACAGCGAGCGGTGCGCCTCCGCCCCGTGCGGCGTCAGCACCGCGAAACAGTCGTCCGGCCGGGCCATCACGAGGACCGTCCGTCCCGTCGGCCCATCGCGCCGCAGTCCGAGCGGCGCGGCGAACGGCGGACGGATCGCCCACTCGACCGGGTGCGGCGGACGCGCCCACCGGCCGTCGCGCACGGTCGCGACCGCAGCCTCGTCGCGCGGAAACGCCTGCCAGACCCCCGAGGCCTCGTCCGCCGCCACGAAGGCCGCGCCGCCGGCGGTCTTCGCGAGAACGCGCGAGTCGGCGAAGCCGTTGAAGTACGATGCGACGAAGACCTCCATCCGCCGCAGCGCCTTCCGCGCGGTCAGCGTCGTCTCGAGGTCCAGCGTCGACGGCGTCCGCCAGCGGTAGACCGCGCGCAGCTCGAAGGGATGGGCCGCGTCCGCCGGCCAGGTCGCCTCGACGGCGCCGTCGGAGAGCACCCGCGCCGCGCCGCCGGTCCAGCCCCACCCGTCGGGGTGGCGGGTGTCGGCGTCCAGCAGGCGGTAGAATCCGAGAACCCCGTTGCGACCTGCGAGATTCGTGCCGGTGGCGGCATCGACCAGCTCCGTCAGCCCCGCCGGCCGCCCCCCGCCCCGCAGCACGCCGCGCAGTTCCCCGGTGTCGAACCGGAACCCGGCGCCGGCCGGCTCGAAGCGCAACCCGGTCGGCCCGCCGGCGGTGCAGGTCGGCACCCATCCCATCCCGGCGAGAACGCCGATCACCGCCGGACGAATCCAGCGTTTCATGCCTATTCCACCTTCAGTCCCGCCGCCCAGGCCGTGCCGCGGCGGTAGAGGTCGCCGACCGTCTTCGCCTCGAAGGCCTTCGCATCGTGGCCCAGCACGCAGTGGAAGACCCGCCCCTTGCCGTACTCGAGGACCAGGGCCATCGGGTAGACCTTCGAGTCGACCTTCGACGTCGCCGTCGCGATCACGCGGATCGGGGTGTCGCCGTCGAGACAGGTGTAGAGCTCGTCCTCCGTCTCGAAGTCCGCCAGACCGGCTGTGACCGGATGGTCGCGGTCGGCGATGACCACGCGGAACGGTCCGCGCGGATCGTGGCCCCGCAGCTTCGGATTCCACACGCGGCCCGCGATCCTCACGAACTCGGGCCAGCCCTGGAACGCGCCGCAGGCGAAGTGCACCAGCACGAGGCCGGTCCCGTTCGACACCGCGGCCCGGAGGTTCTCCTGCGCCGCGGCGCCGGGCCCGGGATCCTCCCAGTTCATGTAGTTGAGCACGATGGCATCGAAGGTCTTCAGGTCCGCGGCGCCCCACGCCTTGGGATCCTCGGACACCTCCACCGCGAGACGGGCGTCGGCCGCGATGGCGTCGCGCAGCAGCGGAGCCGTGATCTTCCACTTGTGGCCGGGATACTCGAGCCCCGTCGCCAGCAGCACGCGCTTGCGCGGCCCGGCCGGCACCGCGCTCGCGGCCGGGGCAACGGCGGCCGTCGCGGCGCCTGCCGGACCGGCATCGATCAACCACGCCTCGCCGACGACGACATTGCCGCTGCCCTCGCGCCGCACGCCGATGCGCAAATCGCCGTCGGCGCCCGGCAGGTCGACCGCGATCCGGGCGGGGCCCTTGCCCTCGCGGCCGGACGGCAGGTCGGTCGGCGGCAGCGCACGGCCGCGCATCACCCACACCGACTGCTTCCGCCCGTTGCCGTCGAAGTCCCACCACGCCACCACCAGCCGGTAGGCCCGCTTCGCGTCGAGGCCCGTCACCTGGATCGCGACCTCGGCGTCGGAGAACGCGACCGAGGCCGACGGCACGTCCGCCGCGGCCACCGCCCCATCCCAGAAGTAGGGCCGGGAGCCGCCGATCCTGAGCCGCTGCGGCGCCTCGGGCGACTCGGATTCGGGGCCGCAATCGAGATAGGCCGCAAGCGTCTGCCCGGCCGGCAGCGCCTTCGCGATCTCCGCCACGCGCGCGGCACGGTCGGCGGGCGACATCGTCTTCGCGGAGGTCTGCCCCTTCGCCTCGCGGATCAGCGCGTGCGCCTGCGGCTCCGCGGGCGGGCCGGGCTTCAGCGCGACCAGTTCCGCCATGGCCGCCTCGACGGCCGGCGCGTCCTGACGGATGAGCTTCCTCGCAACGGCGACGGCGGCCAAGGCGGCCTCGGACGCGACCTCCCGGTCCTTCGCCAGGTCGAGCGCCATCCGCAGCGCGGCCGGCCCCGACGTCTCGCCCAGCGCCGAACAGATCGCGCGCCGGCTTTCCGCGTCCGTCGCAAGCGGCACGGCCTTCGCCAGCCATTCAAGGGGCTTCGGCGCGGCCGGCGCAAGTCGCAGGGCGCCGCGCAGCGCCAGCGCCCGGTGCACCGGCGACGGGGCCTCCTTCGCCAGCGCCAGCAGATCCGGCAGCGCGTCCGCGTCCGCCCAGTCCGACAGCGCGCGGATCGCGGTATCGCGCACCGCCTCGGTCTGGCTGCCGGCGCGCTCGCGCACGGCGGCCAGCGCCCCGGGACCGCCCAGGCCCGCGAGCACGCGCAGCAAGGCGGCGGCTGCCCCGGCCGGCAGGTCCGGGGCCGCCAGTGCCGCGGTCACGACCGATGCCGTACCCGCATCCGCACCCGCGCGCCGGCCGATGCCGATCACCGCCAGTTCCATCTCGCGGCCCGCCGCCCCGGTCGCGGTGCGCAGCGACGAAAGCAGCGCCTTCAACTCCGACGACGTGCCGATCGCCGCCAGACCGCGGGCCACCGCGACCTGCACCGCGGACTCCGCCGCGCCAAGCTGTCCAGCCAGCATCGCCGCCGCCCCGGCGCTCCGGCGCGCCACGGCCGCCCCGACCAGGACCACGCAGGTGCCCGGCTCGGACCGGCCCGTCAGCGACACGATGGCCTCGTCGGCCTTGGGATCCCGGATTGCGGCCAGCGCCTCGCCGGCCGCCTGGCTCCCACCCGCCGCGGACGCGGCCAGGCATTGGACATCCTCCGCCGTGCCCATCGCGCCCAACGCGCGGGCGGCGGCCTCGCGGACCCCGCCGTCCGTATCGCGCAGCAGCGGCCGCACGGACGGCAGCACCGATGCGTCGCCCCGCAGCGCGAGGGCGTCGAGCACCAGCGCCTTTCGGACCGGCGCAAGCGTGGCCAGTTTCGCCGCCATGCCCCGGGTGGCCGCGCCGTCGGCGGTCTGCGACAGGATCCCGATCGCCGACTCCGCCACGAAGTCGTCCGGCCCGGCCGCGGCCGCAAGCAGGTCCGCTGCGGCGGCCCCGGCGTCGATCCGCGCCAGCGTTGAAAGCGCCGCGACCTGGTCCGCGGGCGCCCCCCCCGCCTTGACCACCGGCTGCGCCAGCGACAGGGCCGTCGCGCGATCCCCGCCGGCCGCGAGGCGCAGGGCGCACTCCAGCTTCGCGGCGCGCGCGGCCGGACCGGCCGCTCCGGCCAACGCCTCCGCCGAGGCCTTCGTGCCGTGCGCGCCGAGCGCACGGACCGCCGCCTCCGCCGTCGGTCCATCGGGATCACGCGCCAGCTTCGCCAGCGCCGGAACGGCCGCGGCCTCGTGGCGCGCCGCCAGCGAGTGCATCACGCCGATCCGCGCCTTGCCGGACAGCCGCGGCAGGGCCTCGAGCAGGGCCCGCCCGGCTTCCGGAGCGGGAATCATCTCCAGCGCCAGCCGCGCCGCATCCGAGTGGCGGTCCTCGGCCAGCCGCCGCGCGAGCGACGGCACTTCGGCGGCGCCTCCGACGCGGCCGAGTTCGCGACAGAGATAGGCCACCGCGTCCGGCTTCGTCGCGGCATCGTCCAACGCCGCCGCCAGCGCGGCCGCCAGGTCCGTACGCGCGGCACGATCGTTCATCGAGCGGATCGCGTACGCCTCGACCGCCTTGACCGGCTTCAACGACGCGCCCGTCTCGTAGGCCTGCAGCGCCTTCAGCGACTCCGCCACATCCGGCGCCATCGACGCCAGACCCATGTGCGACGACGCCCATGCCAGCGCCACCGCCACATGCAGCATCCCCCGACATCCGACACCCGACACGTGACACTTCATGGCACCCTCACAACGTCCACGGGCTGCGATAGCCGCGCGACAGCATCCGGTTGGCCGCATCGTCGTTCTCGAACCGCTCCGCCGCCCAGTTCCAGACCATGGGCCGCCCGGTCCGCGTCGCGATGTCCGCGACCAGCGTCGCGGTCGTCGCGAGGTGGCACGCCCCGGCCGGGGCCACCGGCTCGCGGCGCGTTCGGATGCACTCCAGGAAGTTGAGCTGGTGTTCCTTCGAGACGTACAGGTGCTCGTCGGAGGGCCTCAGCACCGTCTCCAGCAGCGAGGCCGGCTCCGCCCGGATCCCGCCGCGCACGACGTGGACCCAGCCCTTGTCGCCCTCGAACCTCACGCCGTGGCCGTGCCTCGCCTCGCCGTCGGAGCAGAAGTCCAGCAGCACGCCGCCCGGCTCGCGCAAGCGCGTGTGCCAGGCGTACGAGACGTCGCCGTCGCCCTCGTCGGGGAACGTCGCCGTGCCTTCCACCTCCAGCTTCGACGCCGCCAGCGCGGGCGCGCCCCACAGCGCGATGTCCACGTGATGCACGCCCCAACTCTGGATCCAGCCCGCGCAGTAATCGCTCGCGAAGTACCAGTTGTACGTGCAGAGCCCGTCGCGGTACGGCTTGAACACCGCCGGACCGAGCCACAGGTCGTACTGGAGATCGTCCGGCACCGGCGCCGCCGGCAGCACGCCGAGCGCGCGGCCCCCGGGCACCCCGACCCACGCGGTGTGGACCTTCCCGAGATAGCCGTTGCGCGCGAGTTCGCAGGCGAAGCGGAAGTTGCGGTCCGACCTCTGCTGCGTGCCCGCCTGGAACACGCGCCCGGTGCGCTTGACCGCGTCGCACACGGCCCGCCCCTCGGCCACGGTCAGTGTCAGCGCCTTCTCGCAGTAGACGTCGCGTCCGGCGCGCATCGCGTCGATCGACATCTTCGCGTGCCAGTTCTCCGGCGCGGTGATGATGACCGCGTCGACGTCGTCGCGCGCCAGCACCTCGCGGTAGTCCTGGACCGCGGCGCAGCCCGCGCCGGCCGCCGCCCCGTAGTGACCGTCGACCAGCCCCTTGATCTTCTCGGCCTTCGACCGGAACACGTCGCACACCGCCGTGATGCGGACCGGGTCCACCGGCAGCAGGCCGCGGATATGCGCCGGCCCGCGGTCGCCCAGCCCGATCACGCCGATGCCGATGCGGTCGTTCGGCGCCACGATCCCGCCGCGGCCCAGCACGCGCGACGGCAGCACCAGCGGCGCCGCCATCGCCACCGCCGCCGATCCCAGGAACCGGCGCCGCCCCATGCGCGCGCCGCCCGACATCCGGATTCCGCTCACGCTCCGCCTCCCTTCGCGCCGCGGCGCGACGCCGCGGGCTTCCCACCATACTGAACGGTATGGCTCCCTGGCCTCCCGACCACCACCTCGAGGAGCCCCGCGGCCACCGCCGCCTGCTCGTCCGGATCCGCGATGTGCGGCTCGAAGGCCGCGCGGAGCTTGAGCCCCTCCATCGCCTCCAGCATGAGATCCACGCGCGGACGCGCATCGCCCGGCGGAAAGACCCCGGCCGCCTTCGCCGCCGCCACGAGGCCGAGGTAGAACTCGCGCACGGTGTCGTAGAACTGGAACCAGCTCGACCGCACGGCGGCGTCGGACTGCATCAGCGCGAAGAGGCCGGTCGTGAAGCGGCGGTTGGCCGGATCGGCCACGCAGGAGCGTACGCTGAAGTCCAGCGCGCGCCGCAGCCGGGCCATGGGGTCCGTCAGTGGGGCGAGGACCGCGTGGACCTGCCGCTGCCAGCGGCGGTAGTAGTGGTTGCAGGCGGCGAGGACCAGCTCCTGGCGCGAGCCGTAGTGCCAGTAGAGGCTGCCCTTCGTGACGCCGGCATGCGCGGCGATCTCGTCGAGGTTCGCGCCCTCAAGCCCCTCGCGCGCGAAGAGCTCGAACGCGCTCCTCCCCAGCCGATCCGCCATGTCCGCACGCCGGGCAGCCATGTTCTGGACCATACCGATCGGTACGCGGGGGAGTCAACAACCAACAGCCAACAACCGACACCCAACAACCAACATCCAAGCCGGTCCCACCGGGCTTGTCCTCGCACCCGTGCAAACGGTCCCACCGGGCCTGCCCCAGCAAGCGTGCAAACGGTCCCACCGGGCTTGTCCATCCACCCGCGATCCCGGTCCCATCTTGCGCCCGTGCTAGCGGTCCCACCGGGCTTGTCCTCGCACCCGTGCAGCCGGTCCCACCGGGCCTGCGAACCGTCCCACCGGGCTTGCCCTCCCACCTGCGCAATCGGTCCCACCGGGCTTGTCCCGGTGGGCCGGAAATTCGTTCCGAGTTGCGGAGATAGCGGCCGCGCAGCGATCGCACGACGCGCCACACGACCGAACCGCGGACGGCCCGGGCTCAGCGCAGCGCCAGCTCCGCGAGCCTCGCGCCCAGCTTCCTCGCCGTATCGAGCCCCGCCTCGTCCTTCGAGATGTCGTCCTTCTCCGAGAGCAGCGTCGCACCGGGCGTGGCCGGCGACAGCCCGCCGACCGGGATCATCCCGAAGCAGAGCATCGCCGCCTGGATCGAGGCGATGACGAGTTCGTGTCCGCCGCTGCGGGTGCCGCCGACGGCCACGCACCCGAGGAGCTTGCCCGCGAGAACCGGCTTCGGATCGCGCAACGGCGAACACCGCTCGATGAAGGCGCGGCACAGCGAACTCGGCCCGCGGTAGTAGGAGGGGGAGCCGATCACGAGCGCTGCGAGGGCCGGATCCTGCAGCTTCGCCAGCAGCGGCGTGAAGTCGTCCTCCGGCGGCGGCTTCGCGTAGCCCGCCACCTTGAGACCGCCCAAGTCGACCAGTTCCACTTCGATCCGCGCATCCACGGCCTTCGCCGCGTCGAGAACGGCCTGCACGGCCTTCGATGTCGTCATGCCCTTCCGCGGGCTGCACGACACGCCCAGGATCCTCACCGTCTTTGCCGCGCCTGCCGCCTGCGCCGCCGCGCCCGTCGCCGACAGGGCCGCCATCGCACCGGCCAGCCCCAGGAATTTCCTCCGGTCCACCCGTTCGCTCATGTCACTCCCCTTTCACCTTGAGCCTACCCCGCGGTGCCCGCCGGACTCAACCGCCGAATGGGCGCGCTTGAAACGTCGGGGTCGCGCGCGGATGATCCGGCCGTGACCAAGACCGCCGACGTTCCGGTCCGCCGTGAGCCGCCGCCCATCGCGCTGATGCAGGCCGGCGACGGCTCCGCGTGGCTCCGGTTTGCGGAGCCCCGGCGGATCGTCCGCGCCGATGCGATCGCCGATGTCCTCCCCGCCCTGGCGGAGGTCGAGGCGGCGAATGCGGCGGGGCTGTGGGCCGCCGGTTTCGTGGCCTACGACGCCGCGCCGGCCTTCGACTCGGCCCTCGCGGTGCATCCGTCCGCCGCCGGCCCCCTGCTCTGGTTCGGCCTCTTCGACGAGCCCGCACGGCTCCCCGCGTCGTGGCGGCCCCCGGCCGGCCTGCCGCCCCGGATCGACTGGCGCCCCTCGGTGTCGGCCGCGGCCCACGCCTGCGCGGTGGAGGACATCCGCGCCTGCATCGCCCGCGGCGAGACCTACCAGGTGAACCTCACCCACCGACTGCGCGCCGCGGCCCCGGACGACCCCTTCGCCCTCTTCACCGCGATGATCCGCGCGCAACGCGGCCGCCATGCCGCGTGGATCGACACCGGCGATCTCGCCCTGGCCTCCGCATCGCCGGAGCTCTTCTTCGCGCTCGACGGCACGCGGATCGTCTCGCGCCCGATGAAGGGCACCGCGCCGCGCGGGCCGGACACCGCGTCGGACCGGCGCATCGCCGCCACCCTGGCCGCCTCGCCCAAGGACCGCGCCGAGAACCTGATGATCGTCGACATGGTCCGCAACGACCTCGGCCGCATCGCCGCCCCCGGCTCCGTGCACGTGCCGCGGCTGTACGAGGTCGAGCGCTACCCGACCGTCTGGCAGATGACCTCGACGGTCGCGGCGGCGACCCGCGCCCCGCTGACGGACATCCTTCGCGCCCTCTTCCCGGCCGCCTCGATCACCGGCGCGCCGAAGGTGCAGGCGACGCGCATCATCGCGCGGCTGGAGGACTCGCCGCGCGGCGTCTACACCGGCTGCATCGGCTGGTCCGCCCCGGGCCGGCGCGCGGAGTTCAACGTCGCGATCCGCACCGCCTGCATCGACCGCCGCGCCGGCTCGGCGGTCTACGGCACCGGCGGCGGCATCGTGTGGGACTCCTCCCCGGACGCCGAATTCGAGGAATGCCGCACGAAAGCGCAGGTGCTCTTCGAAACCGATCCGCCCTTCTCGCTCCTGGAGACGATGCTCTGGCGACCACGCCGCGGCTTCCGGCTCCTCGCCCTGCACCTCGCCCGTCTCGCGGATTCGGCGGACCACTTCGACGTCCCCCTCGACCCCGCCGCCGTGCGCCGCGCGCTCGACGCCGCGGCGGCGGGATGGCCGCCCCGCCCGCACCGCGTGCGGCTGCTGGTCGATGCGGACGGGACGCCGTCGGTCGAGGCCGCGCCGTTCGATCCGCGCGCGGAGCGGCGGACGTGGCGCATCGCGCTCGCGGCCGGCCCGGCGGACTCCGCCGACCGGTTCCTGCGGCACAAGACGACCCGGCGCGCCGCCTACGACCACGCCCGCGCCGCGCGGCCGGGATTCGACGACATCCTTCTCTGGAACGAACGCGGCGAGATCACGGAATCGACGCTTGCGAACGTCGCCGTGCGCATCGACGGCGCATGGATCACGCCCGCCGCTTCCTGCGGCCTGCTCCGCGGCACGATGCGCGAACGGCTCCTCCGCCGCGGAACGATCCGAGAAGGTATCGTGCTCCGCGACGAGCTTTCGCGAGCCGGGGACATCCTGCTGTTCAACTCCCTGCGCGGGCTGATCCGTACCGCTCTCCCGGCGGCCGACGGCCGGGACGGATGACCCACCAGAGGGGCGTCTGAGGTTCGGGCTTCGCGTCGGCCGGACAGCCGGGGGTCAGGTTTCAGGCGAAAGAAGAGCCGGGTTTCAGGTTGCGGGGTTCAGGGTCCAAGTTCCGACCTCCTCCCTCCGAATTCCGACCTCCGCTCTCTGCTCTGCGCTCTCCGCTCTTCGCTCTCTGCTCTCCGCTCTTTGCTCTGCGCTCTCTGCTCTCCGCTCTTTGCTCTGCGCTCTCTGCTCTCCGCTCTTTGCTCTGCGCTCTTCGCTCTGCTCAAAGCACGGGCGAGAGCAACGCGCAGGCGTTCTCGGCGAAGCGGTGGAGCGTGGAGCGAGGCGTTCTCGGCGAAGCGGTGGAGCGTCGAGCGGCGGCGCCAGTCGGCCGGGTTGATCTCGGCGGCGCGGGCGAAATCGTCGAGGACGGCGCGCTTGAGCCGGCCGGCGAACCCGGCATCGTGGACGAGCAGGTTCGTCTCGTAGTTGAGCCGCAGGCTGCGCGAGTCGAGGTTCGCGGAGCCGACGAGCGCAACCTCGTCGTCGACGATCAGCGCCTTGGCGTGCATGAACGGCGGTTCCCGTTCGGCGATGCGCACGCCCGCGTCGAGGAGGGGCTCGTAAAACGAGCGGCCGGCCCATCCGGCGTAGACGTGGTTGTTGTCGCGCGGAACCAGCAGCTTGACCTCCACGCCCCGCATCGCGGCGGCGCGGAAGGCGCGGACGAGGTCGGCGGTGGGCACGAAATAGGGCGTCACGGCGAGGATCTGCCGCCGCGCGGCGACGAGCATCGCGAAGATGACGTCGGGCAGCGTCTCGGCGTCCAGCGACGGCGCCCCGTTGACGACGCGGACGCGCTCGTCGCCGGCGGCGCGGATCTCGGGGAAGAAGTCCCGCGCGAGGAGGTCCTCCACGGGTTCCTCGGTCATGAAGTGCCAGTCGCTCAGGAACGAGAACTGCAGTTCCTGAACCGCCGGGCCGTCCACGCGGAAATGGTAGTCGCGGTGGGCCGGCGCGCCGGGGCGCGTGACGTTGATGCCGGCGAGGTTGATCCCGCCGGTGAAGGCGGTCGCGCCGTCGACGACGAGGATCTTCCGGTGGTTGCGCAGGTTGAGCTGGAACTGGCGCCGCAGCGGCATGGCCTGCGTCCAGCCCGCGAGGCGGAAGGCCGGCGCGGCGCGGCGGTAGCGGCGCAGGAAGCCCGCGAGCACGGCGGGGGTCGATCCGAAACGGTCGAACAGCACGCGCACCTCGACGCCGGCGAGCGCGCGTTCGACGAGCGCGTCGAGGAACTCGCGGCCGACGGCGTCGTTGGCGAGGATGAAGGTCTGGAGGTTGATGTGCCGCCGCGCGCCGCGGATGGCGTCGAGCATGGGGCGGTAGGCCTCGTCGCCGGTGACGAGCACCTCGACGCGGTTCCCGCCGACGAGGGGGAAGTCCGGCAGCAGCGGATCGATCGCGCGGTGCAGCGCGCGTCCCTGATCCGTGGCGGGCTCCGCAACGCCGGCATCCCGGATGCCGCGCCAGTAGTCCATCGGCAGCGAGTCCGGCTCCCGCGCGCGGTGGCGGTCGCGGAACGCCCGGTGGGCGTTCACGCGCAGCGCGGTCTTCGCGGCGATGCGGTCGACGCCGAGCACCAGGTAGAGCGCGATGCCGGCGAAGGGGAACGACCAGATCACGACCAGCCACAGCAGGGCCGAACTGGCCTCGCGCTTGATGCGGATGGCGTGCAGCGAGGCGGCGGTCGACGCGGCCAGGTGGGCGGCGGAGACCAGCGAGACGAGCACGCCCTCGGTCATGCGGATCGTCCGGCCTCAGCCGGCCTCTCCGGCGGCCATGTCCGCCAGGACGCGCCGCGCGGCGGCGGCGGGATCGGCGGCCTCGAGGATCGGCCGGCCGACGACCAGGTGCGTGGCGCCGTCGCGCACCGCGCCCGCGGGCGTCGCGACGCGCTTCTGGTCGCCGACGGCGTCGGACGGCAGGCGGATCCCGGGCGTCACGAGCAGCGGTCCCGCGCCGAAGCGCTTGCGCATGGCGGCGGCCTCCTGCGGGGAGCAGACGACCCCGTCCGCCCCGGCCGACAGGGCCACCTCGGCCAGCGCGAGGACCTGGTCGGCCGGCGCGCGCCCGACGCCGATCGCGGCGAGATCCGCCGCGTCGAGGCTGGTGAGGACCGTCACGGCGAGGATCTTCGGCGCCGCGGGCCCGGCCCCGCGCGCGGCCTCGGCGGCGGCCTCGATCATCGCGCGCCCGCCCGACGCGTGGAGCGTGAGCAGGCCGACGCCGTGGCGCGCCGCGGCGCGGACCGCCCGCTCGACGGTGCGGGGGATGTCGTGCAGCTTGAGGTCGAGAAAGACGTGCCGGCCGCGCGCGGCCAGCGGTTCGAGCGCCTTCGGTCCCTCGGCCGCGAAGAGTTCGAGGCCGACCTTGTACCAGCGGACCTCGTCGGGCAGGCGGTCGACGATGCCGCCGATGGCGGACGAATCCGCGACGTCCAGCGCGACGATGAGTTCGGACCTGTTCATGGTTTCGCAAAGCCCCATTCGGTGAGCCGCTGGGCGGCGTGTTCCGCTTCCCGTCCCTCCCCGACCGCCTGCAGGTACGCGGCGTACCGCTCCGCCGCCTGGCGTTTCCGCCCCATGGCCTCCAGCGCGAGGCCGTCGAGGAAGAGCGTCGTCGGATTCCCCGGCAGCCGCTTCGCGTATTCGGCGAACGACTGGTGCGCGGCGTCGGCACGCCCGGCGGACAGGGCGGCGAAGCCCTCGGCGTGGAGGGCCTGCGGTTCGCCCGGATTGGCCTGCTTCGCGCGGCTGGCGAAGGCCTGCGCCTCGGCGGCCCGGTTCTGCTTGAGGAGGCAGCCGGACATCTTCAGCAGCGCCTCGTAGTCGTCCGGCGTCTTCCGCAGGGCCGCGGCGTAGTGGCCCTCGGCCTCCTTCGGCTTCTTCGCGGCCATCGCGGTGTCGCCCCGCTGCACGGCCTGGATCGTGTCCGCCAGCGCGCGGACGGGCGCGGTCGAATCCATGTAGCGTTCGCGGTGGACCGGCAGCCCCGCCCCGGCGGCGTGGGTCGAGCGGACCGCGGCGAGGGCCGTGGCGTGGCGCTCCTGGCTCATCGGGTGGGTCGCGAACATCATCTCGAGCGCGCCGGGCTTGTTCCTCTCCTGCCGGAGCAGCACCTCCATCAGGCCGGCCATGCCCTGCGGGTTGTACCCGGCCTTGGTCATGTACTCCATGCCGAGCGCGTCGGCCTGCCGCTCGTCGGCGCGGCTGTAGCGGGCCAGCAGCATGCCCGCCCCCACGCCGCCGAGGCCGGCGACGACCGCGGCCGCCTCGCCCTTGTCCGACTGCTCCAGCGCGATCGCGGCGCCCGCGACGACGAGTTGCGCCAGCATCCCGGTCGTCATCCGCGACGCGGTGTGCCGCGCGCAGACGTGCCCGACCTCGTGGCCGAGCAGCCCGGCGAGCTGCGCCTCGTCGCCGAGTTCGAGCAGGATCCCGCGCGTCGCCGCGATGCTCCCGCCGGGAAACGCGTAGGCGTTGATGTAGGACGCATTGACCGCGCGGAACGAGTACGGCATCGACGGCCGGTGGCTGACGCCGGTCAGCGCGGTGCCGACGGATCCCACGTAGCGGTTGACGGCGTCACTACGGACCGCGCCGTAATCGGCGGACACCTGGTGCGGCGCGTTCTCGCGGTCCATCGCGATCTCCTGGTCCTCGGAGACGAGGGAGAACTGCGACTTCCCCGTGACGGGGTTCGTCACGCAGCCGGCCAGCGCGGCGGCGGACGAGGTCGCAGCCATCGCGAGGAAATCGCGGCGGCCCATGAAGCGGGCGGGATCCCGGACAGGGCATGTGTTCATCGGTGGCCCTCTGCGTCGCTGCCTCGCGGGAACGATAGCGGAACGGGGCACCCCCGCCAAGTCCCGGTGTCCCTACGGCTCCGGGGCGGGCGCGTCTCCGATTCACTGACCCGATCCTGCGGGCGCCTCTTGGAACCTGCATGGCTACCGGGATCCATCGAACGGCCGGGCCGGCGGCCCGGCCCTACCACGGACGTCTCGGGAACGACGGGTAGGGCCGGGCGGCTCGCCCGGCCGAACGGAAAGCCCGTGCGAGCGTCTTCGTCAGCGCTGCACCCGACCGGAGATGCGCCCCTACGGCTCCGGGACACCGTTCGTGGGGAACAGGAGCCGCAGGCGCCGCGAGGGCCGGTCGGGGCGGTAGACGGACCACTGGTCCCAGGCGTCCTTGTCGTCGCCCGTCCCCACCTCGATGCGGGCGCGCTCGGCGGACAGTCCACCCAGCGGGGGCGCCGACGCGGCGGCGGGGTCGAGGGTGCGCGCGGCCGACACGGTCCGGATGGCCAGCGACATCTCCTGCGCGTCGGCCGATTCCCGTTCCTCGCGGATCACGAGCGCCAGGCCCGCCGCGATGGCGCCGCACAACATCACGGCGACGACCAGCGCGACGAGGATCTCGACGAGCGTGAACCCGGCCGCCCGGCCGGCGCGCCTACAGGTCCGCGGTGGAGATATCCGCCGCATCGCCGTCGCCCCCCGGCTCGCCGTCGGATCCGTAGCAGACGATCTCGAACGGCAGCCCCTCGCGTCCGGGCACGAGGTAGATGAACTCGCGGCCCCACGGGTCGCGCGGCAGCCGCCGGCTGGCCAGGTAGCCGCCGTCGGGATAGGTCTCCGGCACGGGCGAGGACGCCGGCTTGCGCACCAGCGAGTCGAGCCCCTGCTCCATCGTCGGGATGCGCCCCTGCTCCACCTGGTAGTGTCCGACGGCGTTCTGCAGTTCGCGGACCTGGATCTTCGCGGTGTCGACCCGCGCCTTCTGCTGCTTCTGGAGGACGTTGACGGTGACCACCGTCACGAGGCCCATGATGATCGCCATCACGACCAGGATCTCGATCAGGGTGAAACCGCCGCGCCGCCCGCACCGGCGCGCGTGCGTCGGTTCCTTCGTGTTTCTCATGTCGGTTCCGCCTTCCTTCGCCGGGCCGGCCGCGCCGCGGACATCGCCCCATCCCCGTCCCCATCCCCGTCTCCGCCGCCGGCCGCCAGCCGGTCCGCCAGGTCCTCGAGCTTCGCCACGTAGTACGGCACGTTCTCGTCGCGCCGGTCCGGGTTCCAGGCCGACACGGGGCGGGCCGCCGCGTGCACCGCGACGCTCTTGCGCTCGCCGGTGACATAGTACGATATCGCATCCCCCGCCCGATAGGTCTTTCCGGAGGCCAGCGCAAGCTCGTAGGCGGCGTTGCGGCCCCGTCCGCCCGCCTTCTGCTTCGCGGCGTAGGTCTCGGGCGCGTCCTGCAGGCGCTCGGTCCTCGCCAGCCGGCGAACGTCCCATTCGCGGTTGACGATCGCGCGCCGGGTGCGGGCGGTCAGTTCCTCGATCTCCGCGTCGCGTCCGCGCAGCCGCAGGTCGAGGTACGCGCGGATGTAGTCGCGCAGGAACGGCTCGAGGCCGCGCGAGCGCAGCGCGGCGCCGGTGATCAGGATCTCCCCGTCGCGGGCGAGCAGCGCGTAGTTCTTGCGGCGGTAGCTGAACATCGCCTCGTACTCGTCGTCGAACTCGAGCTCGATGCCCGCGGGCAGGGTCGCGCGCACCGCGGCGCGGAACGCCTCGAGGCCCGAGGCGTCCCCCGCCGGCGGCACGAAGTAGACGCCGTCGGTGTCGATCTCGACCGGCCGGCCGCCGGCGGCGCGGATGGCCTCCACCATGCCCGAGAGGACCTCGCGTCCGCGCGCGGTGACGCGCTCGGCGGCGTCGAAGTCGTTGAACCGCGCCATCTCGAAGCCGAGGTAGCCGTAGAAGGAGTTGATCAGGATCTTGAACGTGCCCTGCAACGCATCCTCGGACGCCCGCGCGTCGTCGTCCGCCGCCGCGCGCATGCGGTCCTTCGCCGCCAGCCGGAACGCGCGGAGATGACCGAGCAGGCGGAGGAACACGCCGAGCCGGTCGGAGGCCGGGCCGAGCCCCTCGGCGAGCATGAGCGAGGGATAGAGCGAGCGGACGTCGCAGTGGTGCACGGTCCGGATGACGCCCGTCTCGAAGAGGTCCGTCAGCCCGCCCTCGAAGGCGCGGCCGGCGCCGGGGCGCGGCACGGCGGCGCGCCCCGCGAGGTACTCGCGGAGCATCAGCGCGTCGATCTTCGCCGCGCTGCCGCGAAGCGCGGCGTTCTGCAGGCCCATCGGGACGATCCGCGCCTGCGCGACGTGGACCGGCGCCAGGCGCGCCGCGAGGGCGGCGGTCTCCCGCACGTCGTCGGCCAGGTAGCGCAGCACGCGCGCGGGATCGGTCCGGAACACGCGGCCGATCTCGCCGCCCTCGATCGTCTCGCGCCCCTGCGGCGAGAAGCCGAAGTGGCGCGCGACCTCCTTGAGGCCGAACCCCGGCAGCGAGCGGTGCCCCACGTCGTAGATCTGCACGAGGAAGTAGGTGTCGAGGATCGTGCGGCCGAAGACGTCGGCCCGCGGGTACTGGATCGTGCGGTCGGCGGAGACGAACCGCCCGGAGCGGATCCGCGGCGCCGAGCCGTCGCGGCCGATGCCGAGCGTCACGCCGTGCCGGCGCGCGCGGCGGACGAGGTAGTCGAGGTCGAACGCGAAGACGTTGTGTCCCTCGATCACGTCGGGATCCCGTTCGCGGACGGCCTCGACGAAGCGGCGCAGCATCGCGGGCTCGTCGAGGCGCGATCCGTCGATCGTCCCGCTCCATCCCGTGCTGTCCGCGAGCCCGATGGCGAGGATGCGGTCGCCCTCGCGGTCGGGATTGGAGAACTCGTAGCCCTCCTCGGTCTGCGTCTCGATGTCGAGCTGCATCCGGCGAAGGCCGCCGAAGGTCAGCCCCTGGAACAGGGTGCGGCCGGAGTCCATCAGGAACTGCTGGACCGGGTCCTGGAGGACGAAGTACGGGGCGCGGGCGTCGCCGGCGCCGAGGCCGGTGGTCTTCCGGAGCCACGCGAGGGCCTGGTCGAGCGCCTTCCACGTCGGGACCCGCGCCAGCGCGCGCAGGGCGCCGTCTCCCGCGAGCGGCTCCGTCTCGTGCGGCCCGGCGAAGCCGTCGAGCGTCGCGGCGGATTCGAGCCACAGGAACGGGCGGAACGGGACCTCCTCCGACGTCACGCGGTCGCCGGAGCGGCGGAAGAGGACCATGCGGTCGCCGCCGGCGGCGGGGGCGTGCTCGACGGCGACCAGCCCGGGGTCGGGATGCCGCCCGAAGACGAGGGCCTGGTCCGACGCGTTCACGGGCGGGGCGCTCCGGCTCAGCCGCCGAGGTTCGCGGTCAGGTACGGCATGGCCAGCAGCCAGAGCTGCGCCCAGGCGGTCACCTCGTCCTCGCGCCCGTCGTAGCCGGGCTCGTGCACGATGCCGATGCCCCAGCCGATGCAGTCCATCTTGCGGCGCAGGAAGTACGAGTGCTCCTCCAGGCGGCTGTCGAGCATGTCGTAGCGCGCGTAGGCCCCGAAGGACCACTTGCCGCGCGGGTTGAACTGGATCTGGCTCGCGATCAGGTCGCGGCGGTCGTTCTGGAAGAGGTAGTTGGCGTTGAACTGGAAGGCGCCGCCGCGCGGGCTGTAGGAGAGCTGCCCGTCGAAGAACGTCATCCCCTCCCCGTAGAGGTCGAAGCGCGACTTGAAGTCGAACCGGAAGGACCGCGAGGGCCAGAACCGGGCGTTCGCGTAGAGGGGGCCGAACTCCTCCTCGTCGACCTCGGGATCGAGCTGGAAGATCGTGCCGATGTCGGCGTTGACGAGGTCGTGGACGCTCCACTGGTCGGCGGTCGCGATCTCGCCGAGCTCGGTCTGGTCCATGCCCTCGGCGTTCCGCGCGACCGGGTCGTCCGTGCGGTTGACGGAGTGGTCGACGAACAGCAACGTCGGCCGCCGCGTCTGGAACTTGTGACGGAAGCCGAACTGGACGGCGTTCTGGCCCGCGAGCCCGTCGACCGAGTCGAACTGCGGCAGGCTCTCGGCCAGCAGGTCGGGCTCGGGGATGTAGGAGTAGTTCGCGTAGGGCTCGACGACGTGCCGCAGGCCGCGCCCCCACACGGTCTCGCCCTCGTGGAGGACCTTGTACGCCTTGTAGGACGTCTCGAAGCCGATCTCGTAGAGGTTGCGGAAGTCGGCGCCGAGCTCATCGCGCGTCGTCGTGATCTCGTCGGTCACGGTCGACACGCCGTTCGAGTCGACGGTCGTCACCTGGTTCGTGACCGAGACGGCCGGCGCGTAGGTCGTCGAGTAATGCGTGCCGCGCCATCCCGCGCGCGGCGTCAGCGCGAGGAAGCCGAAGAACCGGCGGGGGAGGTAGACGGTGTGCAGCGTGTCGACGCGCGTCGCGTCGTACTCCTCGTCGTCCGACGTCTCGGGATAGACGCGCGTCAGGGCGGAGGCCGTGGTCCGGCTCTCGTAATAGAGCGGCGAGTTCCCGAGCCGGAGCGACGGGATCGTCAGCGTCGCCTCCGGGAGGCGGTTGACGTTGCTGTAGAAGTCGTTCAGCCGTCCGTTGGCCTGGAGGGAGAAGATGTAGGCGTCGCCCCGGTGGGTCCACGAGGCCCGGTTCTCCGGCTGCACGCGGCGGCGGTTCTCGCGGCGGAAGAAGTCCTCCTGGACGTAGGGATCGCTCAGGTAGGTTCCGTCGGCGAAGAGGGCGTCGCGGGACGTGACGCTCGCCGTGTGGCGCAACCGGAGGCGGTACCGCTCGGACTCGGTCAGGGTGTCCTCGCGCTCGGCCTGCTCCTGCTCGCTGCGGTAGAGCTGGCTGTCGCTGATGAAGAAGCCGTCGAGGTTGCCGCGGAAGCCCTGCCCCTCGCGGCCGCCCCACAGGACGTTCTGTCCGACGCCGACGCCGCGCTTCGAGTACCCGTTGATCGATGTCTCGCCCTGCAGCAGCCCCGCGTCGTCGAACCAGTAGTGGTAGGTCGACACGACGAAGGCGCCGAGACGCGAGCTGAAGCCCGGCATCACCGCCCACCCGCCTCCGCGGCCGCCGGTGAGGTTGCGGCGGTAGTACGGCGTCCAGAGGACCGGCACGGGGCCGAGGTAGGTGACGACGTTGTACATCGTCAGGTACTTCTGGTCGGTCAGGGTCGCGCGCTCGGCGACGACTTGGAACTCGCGAAAACGTCGCCCTCGCAGGTCGTCAGCACGACGTCGCGGATCTCGATCCGGTCGCGCGACACCATCGTGAAGCCGGCGCCGTGCAGGTAGTAGGGATCGCGGTAGAGGAGGAACTTCCCGAAATCGCCGGCGCCGGTCTTGAAGTTGTACCGAAGCTCCGGGCCCTTCCAGACGGTCCCGTCCCACCGCACGAAGACGACCCGGTCGCGCGCGTAGAGCTCGTCCGTCTCCCGGTTCACCTCGACGTAGCCGGCCGTGATGACCTGGCGCCCCTGCCGGATGTAGACGTTGCCCTCGGCCGTGAGGAGATTGCCCCCGCGCGCGCTCCCAAGCTTCTCCGCGCGGATGTCGTAGGGCAACCCCGCGTCGGGATTGTCGTCGCCCCCCACGTCGAACACGGCGCCGCGGGCCGCGACCCACCCCGCCATCCACGCGAACGCCAACATCACGATCCGGAACCGCGCCATGAAATCGCCCTTTCGGTTCACCCGCAGGCCGGCCGCACGCTACCACAGCCGCAACGGCCCCTCCAAGCGTTTACACCCTAGTTCCCGATCGGCGCGATCTGGTCGACGACCACGACGGGATGACGGTTGCCCTGCACCCAGAACTGGCGCCCCCGGATCCGGAGCCTGCGGTCGACGAACGTCCGCAACTGCGCGTCGTTGCCGCGCAGGTAGCAGACCGTCTCGCCGCCGGCCTCGTCGACGAGGTGGTAGCGCGACGGACGCCCCAGCACCAGCACCGTCGTGCGGACCCGCCCCTCGCGCATCACGACCGCCCCCTGGTTGTCCACCGGCGCCAGCCGGAGGTCGTCCGGCGTGTACGCCACCGCGGCCGCCGGCGCGACGGACGCGACCGCCGGCGGCGGCGCCACCGGCGCGGGCACCGCCGGGCGGACCGGCGCGGGCACGGCGGGCGGAACGGACGGCGGCACCGCCACCGGCTTCGGCCCCGCCGCCACCACCACCGCCGACGTGGCGGCCGCCACGACCGCCGGCTTCGCCGCCACCACGGGCTTCGGCTCCGGCAGCTTCACCATCGAACGCGTGACCCACAGCGAGCAGCCCGGCGGCGGCGCGATCTTCAGCCACTCGCCGAACTCGCCGATCACCTTCACCGCGTCGCCCTTCACCATCATGCCGACCTTGCTGTAGTTGATCCCGGGCCCCGCCCGCACCTGCAGCTTCGACACCTGCACGCGGCCGTCCTTGACGAAATCGCGGTGCACGCAGAACTCGATGCCCGCCGGCGGCGCAACCTCGACCCATTCGTTGGAGAAGGAGCGGACGGCGATCCGGTCCCCGTCGTTCACCTGCCCGACGACCTCGGCCTGCAGCGTCGGCCGCGCGCGCAGGTTGACGCGATCGCCCGCGATGGTGGCGGACACGTCGGCTGCGGGACCGCGGACGGCCCCCGCGGCCAGGAGGATTCCGATGGCGATGCGCGTTTTCATGATTCCCCTTGGGACCCGTCGGACGTCCCGGTTTTCGTGAAGTATAGGCCCCCGCCAGCCGGATTCAATGCGCGACCGCCCCCCGCATCGTCATCCGCCAGCTCGCACCCGACCTCCCCCTCACCGCCCAGCCCTCCGCCACCCGGTGGCCGGGGAGCCAGACGATCCCGCCGCCGCACTCGACCACCGGAAGCCCGGCGCGACGGCCGCGCGGGACCTTCCGGTTGACGAGGATGTCGTGGATCTTCGCCTCGCCCGGCGCCCCGAGCGGGGCGGTAACGGTCCCCCGCCCGCCACGGCCGCGCCGTCAGCGGCCGGCCCGCCACGCGACCCGCGTCAAGCCACGCCGTCGTCGCCCCCGCCCCCGGCCCCGGCTCGCGCACGCGCCGGAATCCCCGGCCGCGCGTCACGGCGAAGACGAGGCCCGCCGCCCGGATCTCCGTGCGCCCGGGCACGCGGAGGTCCACCGGCATCCACGGCTCCGCCCCACCGCGGCGCGCCCGCTCCAGCCGTACCTCGCCGCCCTCGCGGATCGCCGTCCACCCGCGCCCCAGCGTCGCCGACGCGCCCGCGCCCGCCGCCAGATCGCGGACGCGCCCGACCGCCGCGAAGCCCGCCGCATCCGCCGGCGCCCCGCGCGACAGGATCCACTCGCGGACCGCCCGGCGCTGGATCGCCACGGGCAACGCGCACAGCCGCGCCGCGTCGAGCCCGCCCGCGCCGGACCCCGGGCGCCGGAGCGCGCGCCGCGCCAGGCCCTCGAGGACCGCGTCGTCGTCCCCCAGCAGCCGCGCCGCCGTGCACAACGCGTCGCGCACCGAAGGGTTGAGTTCGCGCTCGAGCACCGGGATCACCCGCCGGCGGACGCGATTGCGCAGGTGCGCGTCGCTGCGGTTCGTCGGGTCCGTCCGCCACCGCTCCCCCAGCCCCCGCAGGTGGGCCTCGATCGCGGCGCGCGACACGCCGAGCAGCGGACGGACCACCCGCAGGCCGCCGATCGTCGCATCGGACAGCATCGCCGACAGCCCCGTCGACCCGGCGCCCCGGCACAGCCGCAGCAGGACCGTCTCCGCCTGGTCGTCCGCCGTATGCGCCAGCGCCACGCGGTCCGCACCCGCCTCCTCCGCCACCCGGCGGAAGAAGCCGTGCCGCGCGGCGCGCGCCGCCATCTCGATCGACTCCCGCCGCGCCCGCGCGAGCGCCGGGACGTCGGCATGGCCGACGACGCACCGGACGCCGAGCCGCTCCGCCAGCCGCCGCACGAACGCCGCATCCCGATCCGCCGAGGCGCCCCGGATCCCGTGGTGCAGGTGCGCGATCACAAGCCGCGGCCCGCGGGCGGGAACGATCGCGCGCACCAGGTGGGCCATCGCGACGGAATCGGCCCCGCCCGAGACGCCGAGCAGAAGGCACCGGCAGCCGTCCAGCAGACCGCCCTCGCGGATCGCGCGGCGGACGGCGTGCAGACCCGGGCGCCGACGCGCCGCGTGGCCGGGGTCTACGCCGCCGGCCACGGGGAACCTCCGGGTCTTCCTCCGTGGCTCCTTCCCCCTTCCCTGGAGTTTGGAGTTCGTCACCGTGGAGCCCGACGCGGCGGCGACCGGTCTACGCCGGGGCCTCGAACCTCCGCAGGCCGTCCATGTAGGGCCACAGCGCCTCGGGCAGGTCGACGGAGCCGTCCGCCTGCTGGCCGTTCTCGAGCAGGGCGACGACGAGGCGCGGCAGCGCGACGCCCGAGCCGTTGAGGGTGTGGACGAACGCGGGACGGCCGTCCGCCCCGCGATGCCGTATACCCGCGCGCCGGGCCTGGAAGTCCTCGAAGTTGCTGCACGAGGAGACCTCGAGCCAGCCGTCCTGGCCCGGCGCCCACAGCTCCAGGTCATAGCACTTCGCCGCCGCGAAGCTGAGGTCGCCCGAGCAGAGCGCGAGCACGCGGTAGTGCAGGCCGAGGCGTTGCAGGACGTCCTCCGCGTGGCCGACGAGGAGTTCGAGCTGGTCGTACGACGTGGCGGGCTCGACGAAGCGGACCATCTCGACCTTGTCGAACTGGTGGACGCGGATCAGGCCGCGCGTGTCGCGTCCCGCCGCGCCGGCCTCGCGCCGGAAGCAAGGCGAGTAGGCGGTGAGGCCCACCGGCAGCGGCCCGGGCAGGATCTCCTCGCGGTAGATGTTCGTCACCGGAACCTCGGCGGTCGGGATCAGGTACAGGTCGTCGGAGGCGATGTGGTACATGTCCTCCGCCAGCCTCGGGAGCTGCCCCGTGCCCGTCATCGCCGCGGTGTTGCAGAGGAACGGCGGCGCGACCTCGGTGTAGCCGTGCTCCTTCACGTGGAGGTCGAGCATGAACTGGATCAGCGCGCGCTGGAGCTTCGCGCCCGCGCCGCGGAAGAGCGGGAAGCCGGCGCCGGACATCCGCGCCGCGCGCGGCAGGTCGAAGAGGCCGAGCGTCTCGCCGATCTCCCAGTGCGGCTTCGGCGCGAAGGCGAACGCGCGGCGCGTCCCCCACGTGCGGGCGACCACGTTGCCGGAGGCGTCGGGGCCGACGGGGGTCGTCGAATGCGGCACGTTCGGCAGCAGCAGGAGCCGGTGGTCGCGGTCGGCCTCGACCTCCCGCACCTCGCGGTCCAGCGCCTCGATGCGCTCGCCGATCGCGCGGACCGCGGCCTGCATCGCGGCCGTGTCCCGGCCCTCCTTGCGGAGGCGGCCGATGTCCTTCGACTTGGAGTTGCGCTCGTTCTTCAGCGCCTCGACCTCCGTGAGCGCGGCGCGCCGCCGCTGGTCGAGCGCGAGCAGCGCGTCGAGGTCGTAGTCCGACCCGCGGTTCTTCAGCGCCTCGCGGACCTTCGCCTCGTTCTCCCGGATGAACTTCATGTCGAGCATGGCCGTGGATCCCCTTCGCCCGCGTCAGCACGGGCGGCCGGTCATACTAGCCAGCCCCCGCACCGCAAACCAGCCCGGAGTGGCCGGGCGGACGCATCCCGCCCCCGCCCCGGACGACGCCCCCCGTCGGGACCGGCCGCGGGTGGGAGAGTCCGGGGCGGGCTGGTGCGGGCCCGGGGGAGCGGATAGACTCCGGCGCGGATCCGGACCCGGGAGGTGCTGCATGAACGGTCGCGAACGGTACAGGGCGGTGCTGGAGGGACGGCGGCCGGACGTGGTGCCGCGGATCCCGATCCTGATGCAGTACGCCGCGGAGTTCATCGGGTCGAACTACGGCGAGTTCGCCGCCGACCACCGCGTGCTGGTGAAGTCCAACCTCGCCTGCGCCGAGGCGTTCGATTTCGACCAGGTCAGCTGCATCTCCGACCCCTACCGGGAGACGCAGGGCTTCGGGGGCGTCGTCGAGTACCAGCGCGACGGCGTGCCGCATTCGACGCATCCGCTGGCGGACGACCGCTCCCTCGACGCCCTCCCCCGCCCCGACCCGCTCGCCGCCACCCGCATGCGCGACCGCGTCGACGCCTGCGCCGCCTACCGGGCGCAGGACGGCGGCCGCCACTCCATCCTCGGCTGGATCGAGGGCCCCGCCGCCGAGGCCGCGGACCTGCGCGACGTGATGAACTTCCTGATCGACCTGATGGACGACCCCGCCTACTGCGGCGACCTGATGGACCGCTGCGCGCGGACGGGGATCGACTTCGCCCGCGCGCAGATCGACGCCGGCGCCGATACGATCGGCATCGGCGACGCCGTCGCCAGCCAGGTCTCGCCGGAGACCTACGAGACCCTGATCCTGCCGCGCGAGAAGCAGCTCGTCGACGCGGTCCGCGCCGCCGGCGCGCGCGTGCGCCTGCATATCTGCGGCGACATCACGCACCTGCTGGGCGGCATCGCTTCGCTGGGGGTCGACATCCTCGACGTGGACCACATGGTCGACCTCGCCGTCGCGCGCGCGGCCGTCGGCCCGCACGTGACGCTCGCCGGCAACCTCGACCCGGCGTCGGCCGTGCTCCGCGGCACGCCCGCATCGATCCGGGAGGGCATCCGCCGCTGTCTCGACGAGGCCGGCGCGCCGTTCATGGCCAATGCCGGCTGCGAAATCCCCTCGGGGACGCCCGCGGAGAACCTCCGGGCCCTCTGCGAGCCGATCCCCTGGCCGTGAAACGAAGCGGGCGGCCGGAACCCGGCCGCCCGCGCAGGGACCCTGCCCCCGGTCAGAACTGGAGCCGCAGGGCGGCGCCCAGGAAGATCGTGTCGGTGTCGATCTCCCCGACCTGCTCGTCGATCTCCGTGATCTCGTTGAACCGGTAGTTCGCGTTGATGTCGAGATACAAGCCCGAGACGACCTCGACGTTCAGGCCGACCCGGAGGTTGTAGAACGGCTCCTCGGCGAAGTCCCCGTCGACGTTGTTGATGCCGATGCCCGGCGCAACGTACAGCCCCTCGCCCAGGATGATGTAGGCCTGACCGGCATAGGCGTCCTCGCCGAACCGCTCGGGCATCATCTCCACGTCGAACCCGAGGCCCACCATGTTGTTCCGCAACTGAAGGGTGACGAGGTAGCCGAAGCCCTCCTCGTCCACCTCATCGACGTCGATGTCGTCGAGCATCACCCAGTAGTTGGCGCCGACACCCACCTGGACCTCGTCCGCGGCATTCACCGCGCCGGCCGTCCCGAGAAGCAGGCCGGCCACCGCCGCCATCCACCATGCAGTTCTCTTCATCCGGATTCCCTCCGATCCCCGTTACGGTCCCGCGATCCCCGCCGGCACCCGTCCGGCGGTGTCAGAACTTCACGCCCAGCCCGCTCACCAGCGACAGGTCGTTCTTCTCGAGCCCGGTCGACGGCGTGCTGTCGTACTTGTTCTGGAGCACGAGCCTCAGGACGATACGCTCCGTCAGCGAGGCTTCAACCCCGAGCTCGGCGTTCACGAGGTAGCTGTCGAAATCCTCGACGTCGGGCACGTACTCGACCGATTCCCACAGCTTGGCGTTCGCGCTGAAGCGGACGTCCAGCCGTTGGGCGGCGCGCAGCGCGAGGTAGTCGTCCTTGATCGCGCCCACCGTCTCCCAGATGTACGAGGGGCCGACATCGAAGCTCAGGCCGACGCGGTCGTTCTTGACGAGGTAGACGCCGAGGCCGGGGCCGAGCGTGGTCCGGTACTTGATCTCGGCGATGTCGTCGTGGAGCGCCGTCGCATCGATGTTGGCGTAGAAACGGTCGCTGAGCGTCCGGCGAACCGATCCGAAGCCCTTCGCGTTGCCGACCGTCGTGCTCGTGATCTCGTCGACCGTGCTCTCGCCGTAGTTGCCCTCGAGGCCGATCCGGTAGGAACCCAGTCCCTGCTTCTCGCCTTCGGCGATGAGGCTCGCGTTCGCCGCCAGGGTCTCGCTGTTGCCGTCCGTCAGCGTCAGGCCCGCGTTGAACGACCGCTCGTTCTTGGCCGCCGGGGCCGCCGGGGCCTGCGCCCACGCCGCGCCCGCCGTCACCGCCGCCGCGCACACCACCGCACCGATGTTCATCTTCATCCGCTTTGCCCCTCCCGCCCCTCGCGGGGCTGCTGTCCCCTGATCACCGAGGTCCGCACCCGCGGGACCTCCCCGCTCTTCACATCCCGGCTCCAACGCCCCCCCCGCGCACGGTCACGGCGCCGGAGCGACGGCCGCGGCGGGCACCCGCTGCAGGGATCCCGGCAGGTACGGGTTGAGCCGCCCGATCCACCAGCAGTAGCCGAGGATCCCGATCGCCGCCAGCGCCAGGTAGAGCCTCCACGGGCGGCTCTTTTCGGCGAACGGATCCTCGGACGAACAATCGGCCCCCGCGGGGAGCCGGGCCAGCCGCGTCATCGTCGCGCCGAACGGAACATTCAGGCGGGCGCGCGCGTTCACCGCCCATCCGTTGGCGTCGAGGATCGGCCCGAGGTTCCTCAGCCGCAGCTTGAGCCACGCGAGCACCATGGACGGACCGGAGATCAGCATCACGACGCCGAGCAGCCCGAGCGGCAGCCAGATCCCGAGCCCGAAGAGGGCCTGCAGGAAGCCGCCGACCAGCGCGCTGATGCCCCCGATCGCGGTGCCGATCAGCGCGATCGAGCCGAGGTCCAGCTTCCTGGGCGGGGGCGGCGCGGCGGGCTTCGCCGCATCGGCGGTGGCCACGGCGGACGCGGCGTCCGACATCTTCGCGGTCGACGACGCCTCCGCGGCGGCCGCGCGCTTGGTCACCTGCTCCTCGATGAAACGGACCAGCTTGCGGTAGGGCATCCAGAACGCCTCGCGCACGCTGATGGGGTTCGAAACGACCTTCGCGACCGTCGCATCCCAGTCGAGCCCCTGCCGGTCGTAGAAGACGCCGTTGCGGCCCGCGGTCAGCGTCTCCGAGTCGCCGTCGGTGACGACGGCAACCACCTGCTTCTTCACGCCGCCCGGGCGGGAGAGGTCGCAGTAGGCCAGGAAGGCGCCGGACTGGCCCGCCAGCGCCGCGTGCTTTCCGGCGTCGGCCACCTCGATGCAGAGGCCGCACTCGCGGGCGTCGAGGTAGAGCGTGCCGGTTTGGAAGACCGCACCCTTGCGGCCGTAGAAGCTCGCGAAGCTGACGGTGTTGGTCAACACGCGGTACAGGTCCCGCTGGAAGAGGACCAGCTTCGCGACCGCCTCGATCTGCGCGTTCTCCGCGGCCATCGCGTTGTCGCGCGCGATGAGATCGGCGATGCGGGCGCGGGCCGGGCCGGCCAGCAACTCGCGCAACCGCGCCTCGCCGAGCGGCTCGACGGCCGTCGCGGGGCGGGCGGCGGTCCACGCGCCGAACGGGGCGAGCCGGGCCTGGATCGAGGCCCACTCCGCCTCGGCGAGCGAGGTCCGTCCGGCGCCCAGGAGCGGCGCGACGGCGTCGGCGGCCAGGGCCGAGACGGCGCCGGCCCACGCGGGATTCACGCCGCCGTCCAGCGGGAGCGGACGTCCGCCCTCGACGCGGGCGAGCGGGAAGCCGGCGACCTCGGAGGCGGAGATCGAGAGGTCCTTCGCTGCGAGCGCGAGGTACTCGCTCTCCTCGCGGTTCAGCGCGGCCTGGGCCCGCGGATCGAAGGCGGCGAGGCGGCACCGCGCGAAGTAGTCGTCCACCTTCGCCCGCACGGCCTGGACGGCCGCAAGCGCCGCGGCCGTGCCGTCCGGCCCGGCGGGCAGGAAGGCGGGGTCGGCGCTGGCCGCGCCGGCCCACGCGGTGAAGGCCTCGGCTTGCGCGAAGAAGGCGTCGAGAGCCGCCTGGTTCACGCCCGGCTTGCCGCTGCGGTCGGCCGCGGGGCCGATCGTCGCGAGGATGTCGGCGATCGCCGCGCGGGTCGCGTCGTCCTCCGCGGAATCCGCGGGGACGATGCCGTCGCCGTTGAATGTCGTCCCGGCGAAGATCGTCTCCTGGCTCGAGACATCGTTGAGCGTCACGGCCGCCGCGTCCGGCCGGCCGAGGTTCGCCAGGATGCGCTTCGCGCCGGCCAGCAGGGCGGGGTCCCTGATGGCATCGAGCGGAACGGAGTCGCCGCCCTTGAGAAGGCCGCCGAGGTCCTTGAACGCGCCGCGCGCCCACGCGACGGCCGCCAGGATCTCCGGCGGGCGGATGCGGCCGTCCTTGTCGGTGTCCAGAATGGACAGGGTGCGAGGATCGAACTCCGCGACGCCGACGGGCATGCTGAGCGCGACCCAGAGCTTCTGGTCGAGTTGCTCGAGATGGGCGATGTCGGCGCCGTCCCGTAGGACGACCTGGTCCACCCCTCCCGCCCGGAAGAACTTCCACGAATGCTGCGAACCGCTCCTGGCTGCCGCCTCGCTCATGCCGTCCCCCTCCTCTTCGACACACCCGGACCGTCCCGCCGGCTTTCGTAACCATCGCCGATGCCCATCGCATTTGCAAGGCCATGGCGGAGGGATATCGGCCCCGGCGCTTGCGGCGGGACGGAGGGATCGCCATAGTTCCCGCCGTCATGAGGAGGTCACGACCCAGATCGGCGCTCGCGCGGCGCGCGTCCGCCTTCGCGCTGGCCGGCATGCTGGGCTCGGGCTGCGCGACGAAGGCTCTCCGCGGCGCCGCCGCCCGGGAGTGGATCGAGGCCTCGCGTCCGGGCGTGCCCGCGGGACTCGGTCCCGGACTCGCCGCGCGGCAGTGGCTGCACCGCGCCGGGCTCGAGGATCTCTGGCGCCGCGACCCTGGCGCCACGGTCGACGCGATTCCCTCCCGGCTCTCCGCCGACGACGGTCCCGCGGCGCGGGTGGCGGCCGCCGAGCTGTGCCTCGAGGCCGGACGGCGCGCCGGGACGCCGGAGGAACGTCGGCGCCGGGCCATGGCCGCCGCGGGCCATGCCTACGCCGGCCTCGCCGCCACCCGGCCCGGACCCGGCCTGCTCGCCCCGGACGTTCGCAACGCGGCGGAGGTCTACAACGCGGCCCTCGCGGACTACCTCCTCGCGCTCGAAAGCGGACTGCCGCGCCCCGAGACGCTCGGAACGAACGGGGCCGCGATCCGCGTCGACCCGGCTCCCGTCCTGGCCGCCGGCGTGACCAATCTCGATGTCGCGCGCCGCGAGGCGCCGCGCGCGGAGGAGCAGATCAACCGGCGCTACGGCGTCGGCGCCGCCGTCACGGCGTACCGCCCGGTCGAGGTCCTTGTCCCGGCCCGCGATCCGTGGCACCCGCAGGTCCGCGTGCTGCCCGTCCGCCCCGCGACGCTCCTCGCGCGGTTCGACCGGGCCGGCGAGGGCGCCGCCACCGCCACGCTGACGCTCCACGACCCGATCGAGTCGGCCACCGCCCCCCTGGGGCCGGTCGAGGTCCCGCTCGAGGCCGACCTCGCGCTCCCGCTGGCGCGGGTGCTCGACGAGAACGCCGCCTACCGGGGCCTGGCGCGGATGCCGCTCTATCTCGACGGCAACTTCGCCGCCGACCTCCGCGGGCTCCACATGCTCGGACCGTACCGACCGGGCCGCGTGCCGGTCGTCCTCGTGCACGGGCTCATGGATTCGCCCTTCACGTGGATGCCCCTCGCCAACGAGATCCTGCGCGATCCCGCCCTCGCCGCGCGCGTCCAGATCTGGGCCTTCTTCTACGCGACCGTGAACCCGATCGCACAATCCGCCTCCGAGCTGCGGCACTCGATCGAGGCGATGCGCGCGCGCGTCGATCCGGCCGGCGCCGACGCCGCGTGGGATCGCATGGTCCTCGTCGGCCACAGCATGGGCGGGCTGATCTCGAGGATGCTCGTCTCCCGCGGCACCATCGCCCCCGCACCCGAACTTGCCGACGCCGGGGCCGCGCTTCCGGAGGACCGGCGCGCCTACCTGGAATCGCTCGGCCGCCTCGAACCGCTCCCCTGCGTCCGCCGCACCATCCTGCTCGGCGCCCCGAACCGCGGCGCGGAGATGGCCTCCTCGATGGTGGGCCGGCTCGGCAACGCCTTGATCTCGCTGCCGACCGCGACGATCGACTTCCTCGGCCCGGGCCCGTCGTCCGGCGTGAAGCCCGTCGCCGCGCCGACCGGGATCCGGAACCTGCGCCCGGAAAGCGCGTTCATCCGGAGCCTCTCCGGCCTCCCCCTGCCCGACGGCGTGCCCGTGCACACCATCGCGGCGGACCTCGACGAGGCGGGGCGGACGGGCGGCACCGACGGCGTCGTGCCCTACGCAAGCGCCCACCTCGAGGGCGCGGCGTCGGAACGCGGGCGGACGGGCGGCACCGACGGCGTCGTGCCCTACGCAAGCGCCCACCTCGAGGGCGCGGCGTCGGAACGCGTCGTCCGCGGCGACCACCTGACCATGCACAAGGAGCCGCCCGCCATTCAGGAGGTTCTGCGGATCCTGCGGGAGCACGCCGGGCAGGACGGCGGAACCGCTCAGCGCTGAGACGTCGGCCCGGCGGACCTCAATCGGCGCTCCAGGAAACGCCCTCCATTCGTTCGGCCCGGCTCATCATCCAGGCCTGGAAGAACCACCCTCCGCCCAGCAACACGATGGGCCAGGAAACAAGGGCGGCCACCCGCACCGCGCGAGGTCCGCCTGCGGAGCCAATCACGAAGGGCACCGCGAACATGATTGCCGTGATGAGGGAGGAGGAGGTCCGAACTTCAAGTCCTGATGCGGAAGGACCGCCGAACTCAACAGCCAACACCCAACAGCCAACATCCAACAACCAACGGCGGACTTCGAACACCGGCGCCCGATCCTCGAACGCGCTCTCT
>Ga0194127_10001255_pt1 | contig 37674 bp, 31 predicted proteins | sample TA2KigC100mmetaG_FD_148624 | JGI IMG/M metagenome (GOLD analysis project Ga0194127, IMG submission 148624) | Freshwater microbial communities from Lake Tanganyika, Tanzania - TA2015036 Kigoma Deep Cast 100m | ecosystem: Environmental > Aquatic > Freshwater > Lake | place: Tanzania: Lake...
AAAAGTAATCCGCGTGATCTTAAGTTTTGAATAATGTGCGGATCAGCTTCTTTAACATGCTGATGTTTGAAATCCGTTACAAGCTCATTGAATCTGCCGCTTTTGTCAACAGGATTCACAAACGGCAGATCAAATTTTCTTCCTGCTTGATAATCATCTTCACCGAATGCCGGAGCCATGTGGACAATTCCGGAGCCGTCTTCGGTCGTTACAAAATCTCCATCAACAACATAAAATCCTCTTTTATCAACTGGAATGTAATCGAACAATCTCTCATATTCCCAACCGAGCAGATCGTTTCCTTTGTAAGTTTCTACAACCTCATACCCTTCAGGTAGAACAGATAATCTTTCTTTCGCAAGTATTAAGAAATATGCTTTTTTCTTTTCGTCAATCAGCTTTGCTTTTACATAATCGATATCGTTTCTCACAGCGAGTGCAACATTTGAAATCAATGTCCATGGCGTAGTCGTCCAGACCAGAAAGTAGGTATCTTCTTGCCCTTTAATTTTTGCCGCAATGTAGATTGACGGATCTTTTACGTCTTCATAACCAAGCGAAAGCTCGTGTGAAGAAAGGGGCGTTTCGCAGCGTGTGCAGTAAGGTTGAATCTTGAATCCTTTGTAGATAAAACCTTCGTCAAAAAATCTTTTGAGCGACCACCAAACTGATTCGATGTATTCATTTGTGCATGTGATGTACGCATCGTCGAGATTTATCCAATAACCGATTCGGCGTGTTATCTCGTTCCAATCTTTGAGATATGTGAAGACAGAATTTTTACACGCTTTATTGAATTCGCTTACGCCATAACTAATAATTTCATCTTTTTGCTTTATGCCAAGCTGTTTTTCAACTTCAATTTCGACCGGCAAGCCGTGTGTATCCCAGCCGGCTTTTCGGTGGACTTGAAACCCCTGCAGAGTTTTATAACGGCATATGATATCCTTAATTGTTCGTGCCATAACATGATGAATGCCTGGCTTTCCATTGGCTGTTGGTGGACCTTCGTAAAAAGTAAAGAATTTATCCGAACTTCTCGAAGAAATGCTCTTCTCGAAAATCTTGTTGGATTCCCAAAAGCCGAGAATCTCTTTTTCTATCTCTGAATATTTTATTTTTTCTGTATGCTGCTTAAACATAGTATCGAATCACTTAATTTGAACTGCAAAGATAAGAAAATTATTGAAATTTGTATTGATTAGGTTATTATTTTTGAAAAGCGATGTTCTGAAAAATCCGACTTTTCTGATTCATTCAATTCGTAAAAAGTCGGTTTTTTTAGAGCTATTCCTTCAGCCCCTCTTCATGCTTTTCGAGGACGGCTAATTCGGTTTGGAGGAATTCTCGAATTTTAATTTCAAGCTCGCGTTTAATTTTTTCAAGCTCCTGAACTTTCTTCTTAGCATCAAAAACCATTTCATTTGCATTGACCATTGCTTCACGCTTTAAGAGTTCAGCTTCCTGCTTTGCATCAATAATATTCTTTTCATAAAAACGGATCTTTTCGGTTGCTTTTATAATGTCTTTGCTAACTTTGTATGAATAATACACAACAGTTCCAAATATTGCGAAACAGGTTGTCAGTGCGATTTTCAAAATTTGTGTGAGGGCAGATGCTCCACCGAACGTTTCGAGATAAAATACAGACGGCTTAACCGCAACAATTATAAAAGAAAAGAAAGAAATTGCAAACCAAGAAATCCCAATTATCCAAAGAGATAATTTCATCCCGAACAAATAGCAGATAAGCATTCCAAAAGAAAATGCGAACAGGAAGAGCAAGAACCAAGTCCCAAATCCCATCGGATAGAACGAGAGTATTTCAGTAAGTGCAAAGTTCGAGAGTGCAAGTACGCACAGGTAGAATAAAACAGCTATCCAATAATAGAATGGATATTTCATTTTAAATTCTTTCAATTAACTTTTTCATTAGAAGAGTCATTTTAGGTTCAGCTTTTTTTGCGACTGCGATTATCTTTTCAACGTTTACTGGCTCAAGCGATTCGGGAAAACATAAATCTGTTATAATTGTTATTCCAAAACATCTCATGTTCATGTGATTAGCAACAATGTTTTCCGGAATTGTAGACATACCGACCGCATCGGCGCCGGTCATTCGTAAAAATTTGTATTCTGCAGCAGTTTCGAGATTTGGTCCGGTCACTGCAACGTAAACACCTTTTTGGATTTTGATTTTTTCTTCCACAGCAATTTTTTCTGCAAGCGCAATCAATTCCTTTGAGTACGGTTCAGACATATCGGGGAATCTTACTCCAAGTTCATCATCGTTTGGACCGACGAGAGGATTATCACCGAGCAAATTTATATGATCGCTCATTATCATCAAATCCCCTTTGTGAAAATCGGGATTCATTCCGCCGCCGGCATTTGAAATGAAAAGAGTATCAACTCCGAGTCCCACTTTCTTAGACATCACTCTGACAGGGAAGGTGATCTGCTGCATCGTGTAACCTTCGTAGTAATGAAATCGACCTTGCATTGCAACAACGTCTTTTCCGCCAAGCCTTCCAAAGATTAATTTGCCGTGATGCGATTCAACGGTTGAAACAGGAAAATGCGGAATGTCTTCATATTCAATTACTGTTTCTTTTTCAATTTCATTTGCTAAACCGCCAAGCCCTGTACCGAGAATAATCCCGATTGAAGGAGCCATTGCAGTTTTTGATCTTATAAAAGAGACTGCATCGTTAATTTTTTTTCTGAGGTCTGTCATATTAATCTATCAATAACCGACTCAATCTTTGAATTTGTTTTTTCTTTTTTTGATTCATCTGCTAATTCTGTTTGACCTGAATTCGTCAGTGCATTCATCATTTGCATGTGGGCGGTGATAACAGCACGCAGCCGCATGATTATAGTCTGCTTTTGCTCGCGGAGTTCAAGCACAGCATCGTGAATTGCTTTCGCATCTGCTTTCGCTTTATCTATCAATTGCTTTGCTTTTATTTCGGCTTCTTTAATTAGAAGAACTGCCTGCCGCTTTGATGATTCCATCGAACGTGAAGATGTTTCTTGTGCGGCGAGCAAAGTTTGCTGCAATCCTTTTTCAATCAGCTGATAATCTTGAAGCTTCTTCTGCATTTGATTTACCGAAGATGAAAATTCTTCGTTCTGTTTGATCAACTGATCGAATTCATCTGCGATTATTTCGAGAAAAGTATTCACTTCGTCGGGATCATAACCGCGTATGTTTCTTTTGAATTCCTGACGCTTAATGCTCAGAGGTGTAATTCTCATGACTCAAATATCAATTATTAATTTTCAATTATCAATTTTCAATTACTAATTCACTCTCCTTCTGCTGCCGAATATCGCTGTACCGATTCTTAGTATTGTTGCACCTTCTTCTATTGCAATTTCATAGTCGGATGTCATTCCCATTGAAAGTTCTTTCAAATCACAATTTTCAGTTTTGAAGGAAGAATTCTTTTCCTTTAACTCACGCAGCACCGTAAAACATCTTCGGATTTCTTTTTCATCTTCGGTGAAAGTTCCAATGGTCATTAATCCACTGAATTTTATATTCTGAAATTCCGAAATGCTATTCATAAAATCCTCAAGTTCGCTTTCGTCCAAACCGAATTTAGTTTCTTCTTTAGCTGTGTGAATCTGAATCAATCCATTCACGATTATAGATTTTGTCTCAGCCCGCTTATTTATTTCACTTGCGAGCTTGATACTATCGATGCTTTGAATCGACGAAACTTTATCGAAAATATACTTTACTTTATTGGTTTGCAAATGTCCTATCATGTGAAATTTTGCCTTAGAATCAACTTTTTCGAACTTGCCTAAGAATTCCTGAACTTTATTTTCCCCAAATTCTGATATGCCAAGTTCTAAGGTTTGATTCAAAATCTCTGGGGGAATTGTTTTTGAGACAGCAATTATCTTTATTTCATCGCTCTTAATTCCAGCTTTTTCAGAAGCTTTACTGATCTTGGCTCTAACGACTTCAATATTTTCTTTAAGTGTGCTCAAAGATTGACGATTAAATTTATACCAAGTCGGGGTAAAAAGCAAGCAAGAAGAACAAGATCGATCTAAATTAAAGGTATGTAAGAGTAAGTTATATTCATCATCCCCCAGTCACATAATCAAACTGCTTCGTTTTGAAACAAGTCCACCACCTCCATTGACACATTTCGCCGGACATACTTCTTGCTCCACCGAGTATTGATTTGGCATCGTATCCCAGCAATCGTAAATAAGCAACGACATAGGCAGAAGTCTGTCCATCGCTGTCATAAACCGCAACCTTTTGATCGTTTGGAATTGTTTGAAGATACGCCGAACTGTTCAAATCCAAACGTGGTTGGAATAAGACTGCGCCTGGCGGATGGCCATAATCTCCCATCCGATAAAGTGAAGATGAACCGTAACAGATAACAAAGTAGTCAATTGTCTTTTTATCTGTATTATATGTGTTCATTATCGTATCGATATCGATAGAGGCGTTATCCCAGCCTTGTTCAAGCAACAGTTTAATTCTCGATTCTAAAATCTTATCGATCGTTTTTTCACCCGTGATCAAAGCAGGCAGGCTGACATAATTTAATTTAGGGAACGATTGATGCGTGAATCTCCCAATGTTTCTTGCATTCTTTGAACTTTCGATTAGCTTGTTCACAAAATCCGAGTGCCAAATTCCCATTCCGAGATTCATTGAATATACGTTTTGATATCCATAGAGCCTGAGCAAACAAGCCGCATAACCGGACGACTGACCTGTATTACTAATAATTACAATTTTCTTAATAATAGAGGTGTCAACAGATTTGATATAATCAAACAGATTTTTCATTTCGATATTTTTAGCATTTGCGATATGCCCTGCTGTGAAATCCACTTTTTCGCGTATGTCGAGAAGAAGATATTTTTCTAAATTCATGTTGACTTCTTCAGGAGAGATTAAGGATGGAGAATTCGTTGAATTTATAAAATTACCGTGAGTCTCAAGATAAACAAGCATTAATTCGGAGTTACTTATCTCGGGGAGCGGTTCGAGAGGATTATCTCTAAAGCAACTGGGTAACAACGTGAGAATTATTATGAAGAAAATCGTGGCGCACTTATTCATATATTCTCACATAAGATTTATCCGCCTGTTACATAAGTATAGTTCATTATATCAGATGATTTCAATCTGATGATCCGGGTGGAAAGGAGTTGATCGTTCCCGAACATTCCCATTGCACCAAGATAAATGGACTTCGCATCGTAGCCAAGCATTCTCAAATAAGCAACCAAATATGCGGCAATTTCACCGTTGTCATCATATACAGCAATTTTCTTATTTGGCGGGAGTGTTTGCAAGTAAGTTGACGATTTCAAATCTATCCTTTGTTCATAACGTACCGTTCCAGGCGGATGCCCATTATCTCTTATGTTATAAAGACGAGCCGGCGCATAACACACAACGAAATAATCGATGATCTCTTTTGTTTTATCATAATCCTTCATCACTGTATCTATATCCACGAGAGCTTTTGAAAAACCTTCATTGAGTAAAATATTAATCCGAGATTCGATTTTATCGAGTGTCTGAACTTTGCCTGTTGCAAGCTTTGGCATTGATGAAAAATTTGGCTTCGGTGTGCTGTAAAAATCAAACCTTCCGACAAACTTTGCATTTCTAATTGAATTATACCATTTACTCGAAAAATCCAAGTGCCATGCTGACATTCCCCACTGCATTGAATAAACTTTTTCGTAACCTCCCAGCCGCAGCAGCGATGCAGAATATGCAGCTGATTGACCTGTCGCACTTACTAACACAATTTTTTCGAATTTCGAAGTGTCAATAGATTTAATGTGCGCCAATAAGTCTTTCATCAAAACATTTTTTGCACCTTCGACATGCCCCTTTGAAAAATCAGATGACTCACGAATGTCGATGATATAATACTTGCTTAGATTAGAATTAACATTAGCTGCTGTAACAAATGCGGGTGCTTTCGTTGAGTTGATGAAATCGCCATGTGTTTCAAAATAGACAAGCAGCTCCTCTGAATCTCCCATATCAGAGATGGTTTCGATTGGATTATCTTTAAAACATCCATAGGTAAAAATTGTAAGTGTAATAAATGCGATTAATAAATATTTATATTTCATTGTGTAGTATATTTTCATAAACTTTTTTATTTAGCTAAAACCAGCGATCTACCAATTCCAAGGAACATACCAATGCCGTCACCGTACACGTTCCACTCGATGTTTCCGCCTGCTTGTGTGAATGTATCTTCAATCGGCTGATTGAACTTTTTTGTTTTGAAATAATCCCGAAATTTTTCGTCAAAAGAGTAAACTCTGATATAAAGCTTTCCTTTAAAGGTGTTAATAATGTCTCTCGGAATTGTAATTGTTCTAAGCTGGAGCTTTTCATTTTCTTTATCGCTTTCTTTCGATAATGCGTACATTTCTTCAGCCTCTTTTATTAGAAGATTATTTTCATAAACCGCCCAGGTTGCGCCATAAACTTGCCCAGGCTTATTGAACACCTCTCCCTTAATGTATGCCGTTGTTCCGTCGTCAATCAAAAAAACATTAGTGACTCCTGGATTACTCGGGACAAAAGTCTTAGCATAAACATTTCTATCTTTCCACTTTCCGAAGAGTTCATATTCTTTATTTCCCTCGATCTGTAAATTTATGAGTGGTTTATACACGCCCTTTGAAGAATACTTCAGAGGTATGACACGCACTCCATCTTTTATGTAACAAACAACATCTTTAAGCTCTGCTTTTTCAATCGTGAATGTTTCAATAAGCGGAAGTGTCTTGGTAAATGTTACTCCCTGAAAAACTTGATAACCTTCAAGAAGACCTTGAACAACAACTTTTTCTTCATAAGGCAGATTTGTTTCAATCACATCAATCTTTTCGCATCCAAAAATAATAATTGTAAAAAGCAGAATCGATAAATTAAGTAGTTTCATCATTTCACCTAAAAAGTAAAGTTAATTGAAAGAGTCGGCATAAATGGGAACAATGTAAGCTGTTTTAGTTTTGGAATTTTCTCGCCAGCTTCATTCGTCTCAAAAGATATATATTGAGCAAACGGATTTTTCCTGTTATAAACATTGAATAAACCAAACGTAGCATTCATAGAACTGCTCAGCCATCTAAATTTGTACGATATACTTAAATCTAGCTTGTGATATGCCGGCAGACGAAAAGCGTTTCTTTCAAGGTAATTAAATCGGATGTTTTGATTGCTCGTTCCACCAATTTCATTGAAGTAATATTGACCTGTCGGCAATGTATAAGCCTGCCCTGTTCCATAAGTCCAAGTTGCGCTGATGTTCCAATGATTAAATAGACTGTAAGAGAGAACGATCGATACATCATGACGCCGGTCATAACGCGGATAGAATATTTGCCCGCGATTGAGTTCGTCGAACAATCGTCTTGTCCAAGAAATTGTGTAACCAATCCATCCATTCAGATCACCAGCACGCTTTTGGAGAAAGATTTCAATTCCATATGCCTCACCTTTTCCGACAACAAGCTGATCTTCAACTTCTGTATCAATTGAGAAAGTTGCCGCAGAAGAATATTCTAAGAGATTTTGCATGTTTTTATAATATCCTTCGATCGAGAAAAGATATACTTCATTGAAAAGATATGATTCGATTCCACCAACGAATTGATCGGAACGTGCCGGCTCAATCCGCTCATTCGAAGGATACCAAATATCAGTTGGAAGCGAAACATCATTACGGACAATAAGATGAAGGAATTGATGTGCCCGCGCATAAGCTCCCTTAAAAAACACATTTTCCATCAGTGCAAGCGTCAAAGAGATTCGGGGTTCAATAGAGAGTTTTTTTCGTTCTTTAAAATAGTAAAGGCGTGCACCTATATTTGTAGAAAGCTCAGGAATAATTTTCCATTCATCTGATGCGTACGCAACGGCTTCAAGTGACAATTGATCGTTTCCAGATCCGCTTCCGCGCTCAATTTCGCTTAGGAAAAAGTCGCTCGATACAAGCCTGAATCTATGCAAAGTGATTTCAGTACCGATTCTAATTGTATGTTCTTCGATTGGAAAAAATTCTGTTTCGCGTTTGAATAAAAAGTCTTGCAGTTTTGTAGATGCGAAGAAATCGGCTGCCGAAGCTCTACCCGATTTATCTTCAAGCAAGACGTCAAAATCATAATTTGTGTAACTCAGTGATGTGTTCGAAAATAAAGTTGGATTGGAGATTTGAGTCCAATTCAAACTCATGGTTGTATTTCCCCAATTTATATCGTATCCGATATCTTTTGCATTAAGAGAATTATATAATCTGTCTTCTCCCATTAAACCACTCACGGAAAGCCAATGCGATTCGTTTATTTTGAAAGATATTTTTCCATTCACATCAAAGAAATTATATCTCGGAAGAATACTTCCCTTGTATAATGCACCTTGAAGCACATCGTAATACATTCTTCTGCCAGAAAACATAAAAGTTGAATTATCTGTCAAAGGTCCTTCGACGAAGAGATTCGAATTAATTAATCCGACTCCCATTTTTCCAGTGAATTGCTCTTTGGTTCCTTCTCGAAGCTTGACATCGAGAACACTTGAAAGCCTCCCGCCATATTGTGCAGGGAACGCACCTTTGATCAATCGAATATCATTTATAGCTTCAGTATTAAACGTGCTTGCAAAATTTCCCATATGTGCCGGATTATATACAATAACTCCATCAAGCAGAGTTAATGTCTGATCGGGCGAGCCGCCGCGAACATAGAGTCCGGTTGAAATTTCTGTCGCGACTTTTATCCCGGGCAGGAGTTGGAGTGTTCTAAAAAGATCCACTTCGCCGGTCAACGAGGGGAGAGTTTTAAGCAGTTCTGGAGAAACATCAATTGAACTGATTGGAGGGGCAATTTCAGAACCGCGCTTTTCGCGAACAACAACTTCAGGAAGTACAACTTCTTCTTCGGCAATTTCGAAATTAATTCTAATTGAATTTTCACCGGCTGCTTTTACTTTTTTAATTGAACTTTTATAACCGATACTTCTTGCCACAAGGAAATATTCTCCTGCTGGAACATTTGGGAGGGAATAAAATCCAAAGCGATTTGTTGCCGCTCCTCGAAAAGGGGGCTTGGTGAAAACTGAATCTTCATATAGAATCACGTTCGTACCTATTACGGCCTGTCCTGATATAACTTCGGTAACAACACCTGCAATGGTTGTGTTTTGCTGAGCAATCGATAAGTTGAAATAAATCAACATCAATGTCAGCCCGACAAGAGTTCGGTTGAAAATAAGATTAAAGATCACAAACTTTTTATTCATTGTTCACTAAAATTTTTGGTTTCAAAGATACACATTTGGAAGGTTATAAACACAAAGTGATAGAATTATTTTAACCAACATTCTCCTAACTGTTAAATTAAAATTTCCCCTTCAAGATAAAGGACTGCGTTTCCTGATATCTTTACGCGATCGCCGAGATTTTCACAAAAAAGTTCTCCCCTTCGTTGAGAAAGCTGAAACGCATGAAGTTTATTTTTATTCAGCTGCTTTGACCAATATGGAATGAGCGAACAATGTGCTGAACCTGTAACCGGGTCCTCAAGAATTCCCGCATTTGGAGCAAAGAACCGTGAACAAAAGTCGTATCCATTTCCTGGCGCCGTGACAATTATCCCAAGAAAGTCCTTGAAAGTTTTTAATAATTCAAAATTTGGAGATAATGAAATAATCTGTGATTCGTTTTTGTATACTACAAACAAATCGCGTGATCTTAGTATTTCCATCGGCTCAAGACCAAGCGCTGCACTGATATTTTCCTCAGGTTGATATGGAATTGGATCTCTTGCAGGAAAATCAAGGGAAAGAAGTTCAGCAGTTCTTTCAACTTTCAATTTTCCACTTTTAGTTTCAAAACTAACTGAACTAATATTTTTATTTATGAAATTAAAAATTACAAATGCACTCGCAAGAGTTGCATGCCCACACAAGTCAACTTCCATCGTCGGAGTAAACCAGCGCAGTTCGTAAAGGTCTTTGTCTTTCTTTACAAAGAAGGCTGTTTCAGATAAATTATTTTCTGCGGCAATTTTTTGCATAGTTGTATCGTCAGTCCATTTTTCAAGTGGACATACTGCTGCAGGATTTCCGCTAAATACTTTGTTTGTAAACGCATCAACTTGGTAAAGCGGGATTTTCATATCAATCCTTTTTTTGAAATAAAAACGTTACACATTTTATTTTATGTTCTAAGTAATAATTTTCATCTCGCTGATTTTCGAGATAGCTGTCAAACAGATCTGCTTTATGCGGATACTTAAGCTTGAGTTCTTTAGTACGATTTTCAATTAAGGCGTACATTGCATCATTTTCGCCTTTCATTTTGCTTGGAGGGAACTCTTCCTTATCGACAATCACAAAATTACTTGAATGAATTTTCTCGTAATAATCACTTTCTTTCGTATATGCCGGATGAACGAAATCGCTTTCATTAGGGATAAGTCCATCTTCAATAATCACATAACCGTTCGGTACTAAACTTTCAGAAAGTTTTTCTAAAGTCTTGCAAATATCACCGAGCACAGGGCCAATCGAACAAAGCAGAATTAGGTGAAAATCAAAGCAAGTGTAAACACATTCGCGAATATCTCCAACTTGAAAGCTTACAAATTTCTCGACTTGAAACTCTCTTGCTTTGCGATTTGCTTCACCAATAAATTCTGGAATAGCATCAATTCCGAGAATCTCCGTATTTAACTTTTTTGCAATTTGAATAGAAACGGCTCCTTTTCCGCAGCCCAAGTCCAACACTTTGAGCTTAGGAAATTTTGTGTGAATAGAGTTCTTCTTGATTAAATTAATGATTGATGATGGCGATCCGCCAAGTTCCCAAAAATCCTGAAGCAAATATGGTAAGAACGGAAAAACTTCAGGATTTTTTCCATCAAGCGAAAATAAAATGCTTTCTTGAATTGAATCAGATTTCATTGGATCTTATTCTTATGAAGATTTTAAAAAGCACTTTCATTAGGGATTAATATTTAGATTGTAAAAAACAAAGGACCAAATATCCGTTTGTTCATCAATTTGTTTTGCAGTCGGTTTGCCTGCTCCATGTCCAGCTCGAGTTTCAATTCGAATAAGGACGGGATTTGTTCCTTTATATCTTTCCTGTAGGGTGGAAATATATTTGAATGAATGTGCAGGCACAACTCTGTCATCATGATCGGCAGTAGTTACAAGTGTTGCAGGATAATTCAATCCGGCACTTAAATTATGAAGAGGAGAATAAGAATAAAGATTTCTAAAATGAACCGAATCCTCGCTCGAACCATATTCAGCAGCCCACGCCCAGCCGATTGTAAATTTATGATAACGAAGCATATCCATAACTCCTACTGCCGGAAGAGCAACTTTAAATAATTCAGGTCTTTGATTCATCACAGCGCCAATTAGCAATCCGCCATTCGAACCGCCAGAAATTGCAAGTTTTTTATTTGAAGTATATTTCTCTTTTATAAGAAATTCTGCCGCAGCAATAAAATCATCGAAGACATTTTGTTTGTTCAAAAGCATTCCTGCTTTATGCCATTCTTCCCCATATTCACCGCCGCCGCGAAGATTTGCCATTGCATACACTCCGCCATTTTCAAGAAAAATCAATCGCGAAACACTGAACGACGGAAGCATGCTCGCATTGAATCCGCCATAGGCATAAAGCAATGTTGGATTATTTCCATCTAACTTTAATCCTTTTTTATGAACGATGAACATGGGTATTCTCGTGCCGTCTTTGCTCGAATAATAAACTTGTTTCGTCTCGTAATCTCCAAAATCAAAATCTATATCCGATGTTCTGAATAGAGCCGATTTTCTTGAATGCACATCAAAGTGATAAATTACCGTGGGAAATGTGAACGAAGTAAAAGTATAAAATGCCGTAGTCTCATTTTTCTTCCCGCTGAATCCTCCAAGTGTTCCTAAAGTTGGAAGCTCAATTTCATATTCGAATTTACCATCTAGACTATAAACGTAAGCTCGGCTGCTCGCATCTTTCAAATATGATACAATTAATTTTCCCCCAATGATCGTTCCCCACTGAAGCACTTCTTTTTGTTCGGGAATAATTTCAATCCAATTTTCTTCAGAGAAATTATTTGGATCGGCTAAAATTATTTTCTTTCGTGGTGATTTGTGATTAGTTAGAATGAGGAGCTTATCATCGACATTATCGATTATGCTGTACCTGTAAACAAAATCAGTTACAACCGGAATGAATTCACTTCCTTCCTTGGAAAGATCTTTCACCATAAAAGCATTATTTCCCGAAGCTCCTTCGGACATGTAGAGAATTAGATAACGTTCATCCTCAGTTACAGATGCATAAAAATTTCTTTTGGGCTTTTCTCGAACTTCATAAACAAGTACATCGCTGCTTTGATAAGTTCCAACTTCATGATAATAGACTTTGTGATATTCATTTTTCTTTGTAAGCACTTCGCCGCTTGCGGGCTCATCATAGCGGCTGTAGAAAAAGCCATCTTTGTACCATGACGCACCAGAGAATTTAATCCATTTGATATGATCAGATAATTTCTTCTGAGTTGCAGTCTCCATTACAAAAAGTTCATTCCAATCCGAACCGCCTGATGCCGTACCATAAACAACATACTTTGCATCGTTTGAAAAACTTAATTGAGATAATGCGACTGTCCCATCCTCAGAAAATTTATTTGGATCGAGAAATACTCTCGGCTCAGAATTCAAATCCTCCTGAACATAGAGGACACTTTGATTTTGCAGCCCGTCATTTTTAAAGAAGTAATAATTATCTCCTTCTTTGAAGGGCGAAGAATATTTTGGGTAGTTCCAAATTTTTGTGAGCCTTTCTTTTATCTTTTCTCTGAAAGGAATTTTTTCAAGATAATCGAATGTGATTTTGTTTTGAGCTTCAACCCAGACTTTCGTCTCCTCCGAATTATCATCTTCGAGCCAGCGGTATGGATCTTCGACAATAGTTCCGTAATAGTTATCAGATTGATCAACTTTTTTTGTTATGGGGTAATTAATTTGAGCACTGAGAAGTTGAACTGCAAGCAATGCAACAAACATTATTAGAAAGAACTTTTTCATTAAAATTTTCCTTTGATAATTATTAAGCCAAATTAATTTTGAATTTCTTTTCTTTTATCAATTGCCATTTTATATAAATCGTAATACTTTTTAGCGGATGCATCCCAGGAGAAATCTCTTTTCATTCCATTTTTTTGGATCTTTTTCCAGGTTTTTTGGTCTTTGAAAACTTCAAGTGCTCTCTGGACAGTTGCGATAATGGCATTGCTTGTATACTCGTTGAAAGCGAAACCCGTCCCAGTCTCAAAACCGAGATATTCAAACTCATGCCAATCTTGCACCGTATCAGCCAAACCGCCGGTTTTTCTGACGATTGGGACCGTCCCGTACTTTAAGCTGTAAATTTGATTCAATCCACAAGGTTCGTATCTTGAAGGCATTAAAAACATATCAGCGCCGGCCTCTATCAAATGTGCAAGTTCATTATTAAAACCTAGATAGCTTGCGACTTTATTTGGAAAGGCATAAGTCATGCTTCGGATAAGATTTTCATAACGAGGTTCTCCCGCACCGAGAATTACCCACTGGGCATCCAGTTTCATCAATTCTTTTGATGCATCGGCAAAAATGTCAAATCCTTTTTGATTTGCTAATCGCGAGATCAGACCTATCAGCGGAATATTTTTATCAAAAGGCAAATGAAGCTGAGTGAGTAAAGATTTTTTGTTTTTCTGTTTCGGAGAGAGTTTTCTTTTTGTGAAATTGAATGGAATGTGCTTATCTGTTTCAGGATCCCAAGTATCATAATCTGCGCCGTTCAACACTCCAAAGAAGTCATTTTTTCTTGTATTCAGAATTTTTTCCAGCCCGGCTCCATATTCATGAGTCAATATCTCACGGGCATACGTTTCACTGACAGTATTAATAATGTCCGCATACACTATACCAGCTTTTAGGAGACTAACGTTACCATGAAATTCAAGTGGTCCTCCTGCATAGAAAAGATTTGGCTGAAGTTCTGCTTTGCTCAAAACATTCGGCTGAAAAATTCCTTGGTACTCGATATTGTGGATAGTGAAAACGATTGCAGAGCGGCGGAACATCATATCCCAATTGTAATTATCTTTTATATAAATTGGGAGAAGTCCGGTTGGCCAATCGTTGCAGTGAAAAACATCCGGAGTCCATCTTAACCGCTGGCAATTTTCAATTACTGCTTTTGAGAAAAGAATGAACCGCTCATCTTCGTCTTTATCGCTAGTGTAAATTAACTGTCGATTGAAATAATGCGGACAATCAATAAAATAAATCTCAACTTTAGAATTAGGCAAAAATCCTTTGAAGACATGAACGGAGTAAGTGACTCCACCAACCCGAATCGGCAACTCGCCAATTTCCCAGCAATAATGTAGTTCAAACCTCCATTCATCAATTGTTGGATACTTCGGCATGAATACTTTCACATCGCAATTGAGCATTTGTAATGCTTTTGGAAGCGAGCCGGCAACGTCTGCTAATCCGCCTGCTTTTGCGAATGGAACTGCTTCAGTAGTAACGAATGCTATTTTCATGTTTTACTGGATTTAAGAATAAAGTAAAAAAAATTTTTTGATTATGAAACTATGAAGAAAAGAAAATAGGAACACGGATTTTTAAGAATATTATGATTCAAAATAATCAAAAAAAATCGGTCAGCTGGATTTAGTCTCAAGCAATTTCAAAATCTTAAACGCAGCAGCAGCCGCGCCAACTCCATTATTAATATTCACGACTGTAACTCCGGGCGAGCAGCTTGTAAGCATTGCAAATAATGCCGTAAATCCATTCATTGCAGTTCCATAACCAATGCTTGTTGGAATTGCGATTAATGGCTGATGATATAAACCAGAAACAACACTCGGTAAAGCTCCCTCCATTCCGGCAGCAACAATCAAAATATCGCACTCTTTAATTTTATTATCTTTCGAAAAGAGTCTATGAATTCCAGCTACTCCAACATCATAGATTCTTTCAATGTCTGCGCCCAAACTTTTCAGCACCAATCCGGCTTCTTCACATGCTGCTATGTCAGTTGTACCTGCAGTGATTAATCCGATTTTGTATTTTTTGATTTTTGGAAATGGTTTTCCAATCCTGAATGAACGCCCCTCGTTGGAATAAACTCCCTTCGGAAAAATTTTCTTTAATTCTTTGAAGTGTTTTATATGGCAGCGAGTGCCAATTACTAATTTTTTCTTTGAATAGATTTTTTTTGCAAGCTCTATAATTTGTTCAAGAGATTTATTCTCGCAGTAAATAATTTCAGGAATAAATGTTCTGTGCTCGCGTTCAATATCAATATTCGCGAAGGAGGTCGAAATCGAAGAGCGGGTTTCATTTAGTGATTTTTCAGCTTCGTCAATAGAGAGTTTTTTCTCGATCAACTTTTCTAGTATTCTTTTTGTTTTTTGATCAGGCATTTTCGATTTGTTCTTTTATTGCATGGTTCAGTTTTCCGGATTTAAATCCTTCGTCATCAATTTCAATATTTTCATAGCCGATGTTTTTAAATTCATCTTCAATCTCATCGTAGAATGATTTTAGTCTTTCAACATCGAAGTTGTCAACTTCAATTTTTGCTGAATTATCATAATGCCGAACACGGACGTTTTTAAATCCAAAATTTCGAATAAACTTTTCAGCTTGTGCAATCATGCTAAGCGACTTGGCATCGATGAAAGTCCCATAGGGGATTCGTGATGATAAACACGGAGCCGATGGCTTATCGTGATTTGGAATCCCATAAAATTCAGCTGCATCTCTTACATCTTGTTTTGTGAATCCACACTCTATTAATGGAGAACGAATTTTATTCTCTTCCGCTGCTATTCTTCCCGGTCGATAATCGCCAAGATCATCAGCATTTGCTCCATCTAGCACAAAAGGAATATTTCGTTTCTCGGCAATAGCGAGCAAACGATTATATAATTCCGATTTGCAGTAGTAGCATCGGTTTATCGGGTTAGCAGCATAATTTTCGATTTCTAATTCATTGTATTCGATTTCTTCATAATTGAATTTATATTTCTCTGCTAAACTACGTGCAAGTTCAACGTCTTCGTTGATAATAGTTTCTGTGCGAGCAAGAACGATTAATGCTTCCTTGCCAAGAACTTTATTTGCAGCAAACGCAATCAGAGTGGAATCCACGCCTGCCGAGAATCCAATAATAACTCGGCCATAATTTCGAATCGTATTTTCAAGTAGTTCAATTTTATTGTTCATTTTACTTAATAATTCTAAGGTTTTTCTTTTATAACAAATTTAGAGATTTAATCGCTTGAAATACAAGTCATCATTTATAATATTTGTAATAACTGGTATTGACAGGTTTGTTTTTTCAAATACTGCTCGTCTAAACTAAATAATATTTATTTATATGAATCCTTCGAACTATTTATTAATGCAGGATTCATACTAAGTAGTTTTTCATAAAGGAGAAAATAAAAGAAAGATGGATTTTTTTAACTCTTGGCTTCCATTTCTTTATCTATATGGAATCGGGGGCGCGTTCTTCGGCTTTGGTTTATATATTTTAGTTAGAAGCAAAGCTCTAAATTTGAAAAATAAACTTCATGAGAAATGGATGCGCTATTTGGTTTTTGGGTTTTTCTACATGATGGCAATTCATTTTCTATTGATTGTTTTAGCTTTGTACCTATAATTAATATTTCAATATGAAATAAAAGAAAGCAGCGTTTTATGACAGCAGTTCTGGAAATTTGGATTTCTTATTTCTACATGTATTTGGTAGGCGGAATATTTTTCGTAATTGGTCTGCTTATAACTCACAAAGCCGGATCGATGACCTTGAAGAAAAAAAATCATCGATACTATTTTAGACTTTTAATATTTGGTTTCTTTTATTTTATGATACTACACGCACTTTTAATTTTTGCAGGATTATATTGGTGATTTATGAATAACATTCACAGCATTGGAACTGGAATAGATTGGATTGTAATGGCAGTTTATTTTATTGCCATTATGTTGTTCGGAAGTTATTTCGGACGTTACAATCGTACTACAACCGATTTCTTTTTTGGCGGGAGAAGATTTGCTTGGTGGCTTATTGCGATGTCAATTGTAGCAACAGGTGTCGGCAGCCATAGCTTTATAAAATATTCAGCAAAGGGATTCGAACACGGTATCTCTTCGACAATGGCGTATATGAATGATTGGTTCTTCGTTCCATTCTTCATGTTTGGCTGGCTTCCGATTTTAGTCTATACAAAAATCAGATCTATCCCGGAATATTTTGAAAAACGTTTCAGTCCATCCGCAAGATTTTTAGCGACACTTCTGCTGCTACTTTACATGGTCGGATACGTCGGAATTGGATTTCTAACAATGGGCAAAGCGATTCTTCCGCTTCTTCCACCGAGTTTTGATTTTGGAATTTTTCAATTCGATGTTACATTGATGGGACTGATCATCGTTATCGCATTTATTACAGGCGCCTACATAACATTCGGCGGTCAAACTGCAGTTATCTTCACTGATCTTCTCCAAGGTTTCATTCTGATTTTTGCAGGTATGTTCGTTTTTCTTTTGGGCATAGACTATGTCGGTGGATTTCAAGTTTTCTGGAGTGTTCTCCCAACCGAATGGAAATTACCACTTGCAAAGTTTAACACGCCACCAGATTTTAATTTCGTCGGAATCTTTTGGCAGGATGGAGTTGCTGGCTCCATTGGATTTTTATTTATGAACATGGGGCTAGTGATGCGTTTCATGTCAACAAAAAGCGTTGACGAGGGACGAAAAGCCGCTGCATTTAATATACTTTTTATGCTTCCGCTCTCTGCGATAGTTGTCGGAAATGCCGGCTGGATTGGTAAAGCAATTTCGATTACAAGCCCTGATGTTGTAAGCCCGAACACTCATCCTGATCAAATTTTTGTTGTAGTTGCAAATGTTATCGCTCAGCCTGGAGTGTTTGGATTTATAATGGCAGCGCTAACTGCAGCTTTAATGTCAACGGTCGATACTTTGATAAATGCAATTGCGGCTATCTATATAAATGATATTCATCGCCCTGTAAAGAAATGGTTGAAAAAGCAGTCTTCATCCTTTAAGAAGGAAGACAAACGAGAATTGTTTGCCGCAAGAATTGCCTCGATAGTGTTTACTTCTGTTGGTGTATTGGCTGTAATTCCTTTTAGTCAATTCCCTACGGTCTATGAAGCTCATGGATACTTTCATTCAACTCTTACACCGCCGCTTGTTGTAGCAATATTTTTCGGAGTTCTTTGGAAAAGATTCACACCTGCGGCAGTGATCACAACATTTATTGCAGGCGTTGCAATGATGATGCTTGGTGCATATTATCCAAATCCGTTGATCGCAATCTTTGATCATGGTACACCGATGGATCCAAAGCATCCCTATATCTATATTGGAGCGTTATATAATACTTTCGTGTGTGTGGCAATTGGAGTTGTGGTTGCTTTTACTACAAAGCAACAAAGACGATTAATAAAGAAATTACGCGATAAGAAAAACGACCGCGGAATAATGGTCGTTGTTACGTTTATTATCGCAATTATCTTCAGTGCAATAATTTTTAATGCCGCCAGTTTAGCTGTTCTGTTAATCTTAAGTCTGACTTTAATTGCATTAGTCGCTCTTGCATCGACTTATTATATAAAATATGATGAAAACGAAAAGACGGAAGGATTAACTATTTGGTCAATTGAAAAAGCTAAAGAATTCTTCAAGGGGGGAAAGGTAAATGAGAAGGAAGGAAAGGTCATTAAAGTCCAATGGAAAATTAAAGATGATGAAGATGATGATACGGTCAATTGTTCAAAGAGCGATATGAAAAAAATGTCCGCAGAAGTCGGCGACCTAGTTTATTTGTGCGATGCAAGAAAGATTTTCGGCGGGCTCAAATCCATTCACTCTGTATATGGCAAACCACATGATGAAGATGGGGTTGTTTATATAACTAAGGATCAGAAAAAAACTGGTATATTCGTGAAGGGTAAAAAGCTTACTGCTGAGAAAGAGATGTAGAGTTTCTAAAATAATTTAGATAAGGGGATTGAAGTTGAACAATTTTAAAAATTAAATCCCAAGAATTATTTTATCAACAAACACTTTCCACTCATTCTCGATTGAAATTTCATTTGCTGGTTTCTTTGAATCGACTTTCGACATTAAAATTAATCCGCGTGCAAACCGCGCTATCATTTGGGCAAGAGGTTTAGTTTCTTCTTCTAAGTACTTTTCCTTTTTAAAGTGATCTTTTAACAAATTGAATAGAAATTTTTCTTCTGATTCGATCAGACTGAAATAAGGCGACTTCTCATCAAGCAAGTGCATCAATCCAACGGCATCAATTTGAATTTGAGTCAAGTTGCTTCCGTCATCAAAAGTTTTTTGACGAATATGCAAATATTCGATAAGTTTTTCGTTTAAAGTTTGATCTTTGTTCTTCTCAAGCTGTAAAAGTTCTTTTGAAAACTCATTCAATTCAAACTTGATCACAGCATTGAACACTTCTTCTTTGGTTTTGTAATAATGATAGAGGGTCGCTTTGCCCATTCTTAAATCGCCAGCAATATCATTCATCGAAGTTTTTTTGAATCCGTATCTTGCAAACCTCTCCCTCGCGGACTTTATTATTAATTCTTTTCGTGGATTATTTTTCAAAGTTTTTCTCTATTTTTTTTCACGTTCAAATTTCCATGTGAGTGAATTCGTTTTTCCATTTAATATTCCTGTCACCTCCGCAATAAGAACTTTAGATTTATCGAGTTTATATTTTATCACTTGCGGAAAATCGTGTTCTGGATTTTCGAAAATCACTTCTCCGTTTTTTATTTCGACCATTTCGAATTCAGTTTCTTTTTTTCCTCCAGGACTTGCGATATAAAAAAGTTTCTTATCCCTTTCAACAATTCTCAAATATTCAAAAAATACTTTGCCGGATTTTGAAATAGTTCTATTGACTCCAAGCATAATTCCATTTCGTGGTTCAATCCAAAATTCTTCAACCGATTGGGGTTCTGTTTGAGATTTCCAGGAACCAGTGAGCCAGGTGAGATTTTCAATTAAATATTCTTGTGCAGAGACATAGATCGGAAAAAATAACAGTGCAGTTAAAATTGTAATAAAAATGCTTGATTTTAGGTTAATATTTACCATTTATAAAAGAAAGCAATTAAAAATTATTCTATCTCGATTTTGTTTCAACTTATGTTTTTATCATAAATTCTTCAATAAAAACCAAAGAGCGAAATTGATTTTATAACTCTATCACCCTATATTTGTTAGCTTTTTTTAACGTTTATTGATTAATAGGAGAACTAAAGCATGGCAATTATGACCAAAATGCGGGATAATATGCCTGTCATTCTAATTGGATTAGTAGTTGTATTTTTGATTACGATTATTTTCGATTGGGGAATGGGATATCTCGGACTCGATACTGGAAGACAAAATCCTGTTATTGGAGAAATTAATGGCAAGGAAATTACTTACTTGGAATTCAATCAACTTGTTGAACGCGCACGCGAAAACCAAAAAGCACAGAGCGGTCAAGATATTGAAGATGATCAGTTCGAAACTTTCCGACAGCAGGTTTGGGATGCGTATGTAACCCAAATCTTAATCGAACAGCAAATCGAAAAGTGGGGAATTAATGTTACAGATGATGAAATTCGCGATATCATTTTGGGAGAAGATCCTCCTGAATTCTTAAAACGAAATTTCATTGATTCACTTGGCAATTTCAACCGTTCTATTTATGAACAAGCACTCATGGATCCAAGAAATAAAGAAGCTCTCGTTCAGGCCGAAGATGCAGTGAAACAACAGCAGCTACAGGAAAAATTGCAGAGTTTTATTCAAGCTTCGATAGTAATTCCCGAAAACGATATTAAGAGAAAATTTAAGGAACAAAGTCTTTCAGCAGATGCAAAGTTTGTTCTATTCGATCCAAATACAATCCCGGATGACCAAGTTAAAGTTACAGATGAAGAATTAAAAAATTATTACAACAAAAATCTCGACCTCTATAAAATTGAAGCGCAGAGAAAATTGAAACACGTAATGTTCAGAGAGGTCGCAACAAAATCTGACAGCGAATCAGTTTTTAAAGGATTGAAATCAATTGCCGAGGAAGCAAAACGTGATACTGACTTTGCCAGTATTGTAAAAATTTATTCAACAAAACCTTACCAGGAAAAAGCATTTCCCCATGGTTCACTTCCAAAAGAAGGTGAAAAGGTTTTGTATTCGGGAAAAGCTGGCAATGTCGTGGGCCCAGCTCCAACGTATGATGGATATTCTGTTTTCAAAATTGTGAGAGACAGCACCGCTCAAGATGAGTATGTTTTAGCTTCTCACGTATTGATAAATTTTGGCGTCGACACTTCTTTAGCGTTAAAGAAAATTAATGAAATTCTTGCCGATCTGCGAAGTGGAGCTGACTTTTCTAAAACCGCAAAAGATTATTCACAAGATCCAGTGTCTGCAGCACAGGGGGGCGATTTAGGATGGTTTGGAAAAGGGATGATGGTTCCGGAATTTGAAAAAGCTGCATACGGCGCGAGGATCGGTGAATTAGTTGGGCCAGTTAAAACAAACTATGGCTTCCACATAATAAAAGTGTTCGACAAAAGTAAAAGAGTTGTAATTGCTGCCGAGTTAAACAATCCGGTAAAAGTCTCCGCACAAACCCGCGAAGAAATTTATAATGCGGCGACTGATTTTGCGTATATCATAGACAAAGGAAGTGATTTCGACAAAGAAGCTGAATTAATGAAATATCCCGTCCAAGAGACAACCCCATTTAATGATAAAACAGAATTCGTTCCCGGAATCGGAATGCACAAAGCTATTGTCAAATTCGCTTTTGAAAACAATCTCGGGGATGTCAGTGACGTTTTTAGAATTCAGAATGGCTATGTTGTTGTGAAAGTTTCGGAAGTTATTAACTCCGGAGTAAAAACATTTGAAGAAGTTAAGGATGGAATAAAACCAACCGTGTTGCGTGAAAAGAAAATGGAAATGATGAAAAAGAAAGCCGAAGAAATGAAAAAGAAAATTCCTTCTGGAGAAAGTTTGGATTATTTAACTTCGGTAGATCCAAGTCTGCTCACAACTCAAACCGGATCATTTAATTACGGGCAATTTGTCGGCGGAGGCGTTGGAAGAGATTTTAATTTCAATTATACAGCTTTCACTATGAAACCGAATCAACAACTATCTCAACCAATTAAAGGAAACCGCGGTTACTATTTAATTCAATTGGTTTCGAAGTCGGATTTTGACACAACTGCCTACAGTGTTCAAAAAAATATTTTACGAAATCAGATCTTTCAGGAAAAAAGATCGCAATTATTTAATAATTGGCTGAACGAGCTGAAAAAGACATCTAACATTGAAGACTATCGGTACAAATATTATAGATAGTTTTTGATCAAAATTTTTATTTACTTATCAAGGCTGTTAAACTATAACAGCCTTTTTTTATGAGAAAGATTTTCTACATAATTATAATTTTTACTTCTTTAACCGCTCATGTATTCGGGCAGCCGCATGGCTATCGCCACAGCTTCAGCGGTTCGGTGAATTACATTACAACTTCAAAAATGTTTTTAAATCCGCAATCATCCGATCCAATTGTACGAAACTCCCATTACAGATTTGATAAAATTTGGAGCTACTCTTTTGAATACAGAATAAATCTTTACAACCAAACAATATTAGCCGGAGTAGGCGCCGAATATCTTTCAAAATTAAAAACTGATTTCCCAATGCGAGTTTTACGTAATGATCTAGTGCGAACAATGAACATCACAGATGGCTATGAATTAATTCCTATAGAATTTACAGGATATTATGTTTTCCCGTTCAGCGGAAATTCGTTTAGAATGGTAATGGGAGGGGGATTCGGTGCTTACATTGGTAAACACGTAAGAAAAATCGGAGAGATTTCTGTTTCACCGGTTGAGAAAAAAATCACTTTCGGATTTCATGTTACAGCAGGTGCCGAGTATTTTGTTTATGATTTTGTCTCAATAAGATTTGATATGAAGTTCAGAGATCCTGACTTCGAAGTGAAGAGCAAATACTCTCCAACTGAAACAACTATAAACGGTGACCGGATTCGTGTATTGAACAATGAATTTTATTCGCGGATAAACGTAGATGGAATAAACTTTATTTTCGGTTTGGCAGTACATTTTTAATATGGGTAAAGAAAATTCACCGGGAAAAGAAATGTGGGATGAGAGATTTTCTTCCGAAGAATATGTTTACGGAAAGGAGCCAAATCAATTTTTAAAGTCAACCTATGAGAATAATCCAGCTCACTTTCAAAATCCAATACTACTCTTAGGAGACGGCGAGGGAAGAAATGGAGTTTATCTTGCATCAGAACAGTTCGATGTAACCTCACTCGATTTTTCCGAGAAAGCTCTTGCAAAAGTAAGACTACTAGCTGAGGAAAATAATGTCACACTAAAAACGATTTTAAGCAACATAAATGAATACGAATTCAAAAACGATTTCTGGGGAACGACTATATCGATTTATTTTCATCTTGATTCTTTCAGCCGAAAAAAACTTCATCAAAATGTAAAATCCTCTTTGAAATCGAATGGAATTTTCCTGCTTGAAGCTTACTCGCCACGTCAGCTTCAATTTGAAAGCGGCGGTCCTAAAAATATCGATTTACTCTACACGGTTGAAGAATTAAAAAACGACTTTAATGATTTTGAAATTATTCAATTGGACGAGGTGGAGACGATTCTGAACGAAGGAATACTTCATCAAGGTAAAGCTTCGGTCGTTAGGTTTCTTGGAAGAAAAAAGTAGTTGTTTGTTAGAGATTCAATCTGTTGTGATAGTAGAAAAATGGTCGGCATTTTTTTCATTTCACTAAAAATGTTAAATTGACCAGCAATTCATATAAGAGAATGGTTACAATTAAATAAAAATTATGCCAAGAGTTATTGTTTCGGCAGCGGAAGAAATTTTAGAAAAAGAATATAAATGTCTTAACCATGGTTTTGTTCGTTTAATAGATTACATGGGAAGCGATGAATCGATAGTCCAAGCTGCAAGAGTTAGTTACGGTAAAGGAACTAAGACTATCCGCGAAGATAGAACTTTAATTCGATACTTGATGCGGCATCATCATACAACTCCTTTCGAAATGGTAGAATTAAAATTTCATGTGAAGCTTCCGATATTCGTTGCAAGACAATGGATACGCCACCGTACTGCAAATGTTAATGAATATTCCGGCCGATACTCAATTATGCCGGAAGAATTTTATTTACCGGAAAAAAAAGACATCAAACCGCAGAGCACAACTAATCGTCAAGGGAGAAGTGAAGAAGAAATCCCATTGGAAATTCGTCAGAAGGTTTTGAATTTACTTATGGAAGAACAAAAATCTTCCTTTAATGGATACAATGAAATGCTCGAAAGCAACGTCTCGCGTGAGCTTGCACGTATAAATCTGCCGCTCTCGCTTTATACTCAGTGGTACTGGAAAATTGATCTCCATAATCTTTTCCACTTCCTAAGACTTCGAATAGACGATCATGCTCAATATGAAATCAGAGTCTATGCTAAAGCTATGGGTGAGATGGTGAATAGAGTGGCGCCTTTAGCTTGGGAAGCTTTTGAGGATTACATTTTTAACTCCATCACTTTGTCAAAAACAGAACTGACGGCACTGAAAGAATTTTTCCCAGAAGAAATTCCTAATCAGAAATTAGAACAACTTGATCTTTCCAGCTACGAAATTGCTGAACTTGCTGAAAAACTTAAAAAGATTCGAAAACTCTAATCTGGAACTTCATCTGCCGTCACCGACCGGTTGGTGACAGCACTAAATACTCCCCACTTCCAACCTTGTGAATTTTTTTGGATGGTTCGTTGTTTAATAGTTCAAGTTCTCAAAATTAATTTAAACCACAACTATATTGTAAAAGGAAAGATTATGAGCTTTATCAAAAGAAATAAAATATTCCTAACAAGATTTTCTATTTTCTTCATTGCTATTTCTTCATTTTTTTTATACGCCTTTAGTTCCGGAATTACAGGGCAAACAAAAAAAACCACTACAGATGGATGCAACTGCCACGGAAGTTCACCAACTACTGCAGTAAATGTCATAATTGACGGACCCTCCTCTCTTATTATTGGGCAAAAAGCAACTTACACATTGACTATTTCTGGTGGACCTTTGGTTCGTGCCGGTACAAACATAGCTGCAAGCTCCGGCTCATTGGGTGTAATTACAGGTTCTGGACTTCGATCATCGGGAGGCGAATTAACGCATACATCACCTAAAGCGCCTGTATCTGGATCGGTAACCTTTCAATTTGAATATACAGCGCCATCAATTGCTGGAAATGTTACACTATTCGCGAATGGCAATTCAGTAAATTTCACTGGTGGGAGCAATGGAGATCAGTGGAATTTTGCTGCAAATAAAACCATTGTTGTAAACACAATTTCTGTTGATGACGAACTTCTTGTAAACGATTTTAGACTTGAACAGAATTATCCGAATCCGTTTAATCCGGGAACGGTTATTAGTTATCAGCTAAAAGTTAATGGTCATGTCTCGTTGAAAGTATATGATATGCTTGGTGAAGAAATCGCTGAGTTGGTTAATGAGTTCAAGAACAATGGCAGGCATGAAGTTTACTTTGATGCAGCAAAATACAATTTACAATCAGGTGTTTATTTCTACAGACTCGATACAGAAGGATTCAATTCAATAAAGAAACTAATTTATCTAAAGTGATTTCAGTTATTAATAGACCTTGAAGGTTCCTCGGATTAAGTTTTTGTAACCTTCAAGGTCTGGTCACGCATACTGCTGTCACCGAACGCTCGGTGACGGCAAAAAAAATCCAATGTTCTCTATTTCTTAGAAATCGAGTATCGAGAGAACATTTTAAGACAGCCTCTGTTGTAATTCAAATTAATCCATCGTATTTTACGATAGAATTGTAAAGGTCATTTTACTAAAAATCCATTAAACAACTATTTTGATGAAGAATTGGACTTCATCTACTAAAGATAAAAGGGAGGAAAAAATGAGAGTCCGCTTTTTGATGCCCATGCTTTGGGCTTGTCTTTTTAGTAATCTATCAATTGCGCAGCCAACAATCGAGTGTAAGCAAATTGGCTTTTTTAAGGAAGGCTTGGCTCCGATTCAACTTCGTGATGATTGGGGTTTTCTTGATGTGAATGGGAAAATTGCTATCGAACCGAAGTTTGCAGTTTACATAGAAGAATGGGGCGCGTTGCCGTATTTCGACGAAGGAATGCTTGTCGTCCTTGATACGGAAACTGAGAAATGCGGTTATATAGATAAGCAAGGTAAACTTGTAATTCCATACAAATTCACACATGCTTTTAATTTTTCAGACGGTATTGCAGCAATAATCCAAGATAGCCGAGTTTTCTCTCTTATCAATACTGAAGGTAAAATTATTGCTGAAGAAATCGGTTGGCACGACGGTGGCAAGTTTAAAAACGGATTAATGAGATTTCAAAAAGAATTTCAAAATGGATTTATGAACAAAAAAGGAGAAGTCGTTATTGAACCGATGTTTGATGCTGCGACAGATTTTTGTGAGAATGTTGCCTTTGTTCAGAAAGATAATCGCTGGGGGCTTATTGACGCATCCGGAAAATATATTATCGAGCCAAAGTTCAAAGAATGTCCAGAACCGTTTTCAGGAGAAAGAACGTTTTTTATCGGTTCGGATTACAAACGTGGTATAATTGATAAAGAAGGTAAAATAATTAGTGAGCCAAAATATAATCATACTTTTCAATTCAAAGATGGATTTGCTGTTGTATCATTAAACGACTCAAAGAACCAGCAATTCTTTCAGATAATTGATCTGAATGGCAAATCAGTAAAAGAATTTCCATATACCAATAAGTATAAAGAAAATGTGACTTTTTTCTCTGGATTTCAGGAAGGATTGGCAATCGCAATGAAAGATGGGAAAAGGGGGATGCTCGACACAAAAGGTAATACTGTAATTAAATTTGAATTCTCAGTATTGGAACCATTTTATTCCGGCCTTGCTTATGCTGAAAAATTCGATGACAAGAACAAAAAAACAAAAAAGGGGTTCATCAATAAAAAGGGTGAATTTGTCTTTTTTGTGAATTTTATTTAGTTGAATCAATTGCCGTCACCGAACGCTCGGTGACGGCAAAATAAACTAAGCTTCACTCAAATCGGGCTTCTTCAATTCCCCTTCTGATTGAGCAATTACAACGCTGACTGCTGCATCGCCTGTTATGTTTGTAACAGTTCTGCACATATCGAGAATTCTATCGACTCCCAATACCAAAGCAATTCCTTCTTCAGGTACGTGAACAGCTTTTAATACAATGATTAGCATAATTATGCCCACACCTGGCACAGGTGCAGTTCCAATTGATGCAAGTACAGCAGTTAATACTATCATTAATTGTTCAAATAAACTTAGATCCATTCCGTAGACTTGGGCAATAAAAACAGCCGCAACTCCTTGATAGAGTGCAGTTCCATCCATATTTATCGTTGCACCAAGCGGAAGAGTAAAGCTCGTAATTCCTTTTGAGACACCAAGATTTTCCTCACAGCATTCCATGTTTACTGGTAGTGTTGCGGCACTCGAACTTGTACTGAATGCAATTGTCTGGGCGCGCCTCATTCCTTTGAAGAATGTTCTGATTTTCATTCTGCTGAAAAGTTTTAGCATCCCGCCGTAAACAAAAACTGTGTGAATAAACAATCCTATTAAAACTGTAAGCGAGTACCAAATAAGCGTTTGAAGAATTTCAAAACCGAACTCTCCAACTGTTGCCGCGATGAGTGCGAAAACTCCGTATGGAGCGATTTTCATAATTAAGTCTACCAACTTTATCATCGTATCGCTCAATCCGTCAAAGAAATTAACCACCGCCTGTTGTTTTTCTTTACGAACAAAAGTCAATGCAACCCCAGCAAACACAGCGAAGAAAACAATTTGAAGCATTTCTGCATCAGCCATTGCTTTAATTGGATTGCGGGGAACGAGATTTACAATTTGAGTCATCACATCGACATCGACTTCGGTTTGGATTCTTTTACTTGCATCAGTTTGATAAGTAGCTAATAATTCCTGCTTAGTGCTTTCGGGCATTCTTGTTCCGGGCTGAACAAGATTGGCAAGAACTAATCCAACCGAAATAGCAAATGCGGTTGTCACTAAATATATCGAAATAGTTTTTCCGCCGATGCGAGCAAGTCTTTTAATATCACCAAGACTTGCAGCACCGACAATTAGCGAAGCAAGGACTAATGGAATTGCAATCATGTTCAATAGTCGAATAAAAATATCACCTATCGGTTTAATGTAGATTGCAATTGTTTTAACTTTCTCTACAGACTTCACATTTTCAAATATTCTTTCATCAATATTCAGCTTGATTAATTTTCGTTCTTCCGAAGAAAACGATTTGAACTTTTGAATTATCAGTAATTGATCTTTCCCAGAAAATGAACTTGTTTTATCCGAAATAAAAGCGAATGAATTCCAGTTCTGCATCTGTTCAGATTTTTGAATTCCATTTTCAATGTAAGATATTTCAAGAAGATTCTTATCGATGTGAAAGATTGCACCGAAGACTGCACCGAGTAACAATGCAAGCACAATTTGAGTGTGAAGTTTCATCTTCAATAATTTCATAACTCACCTAAAAATTGGTCAAGTTTAGGAAAACAATGCATAGAATACAATCAGAATAATTTTAGCTCAAATGGTTAGAAAAGCTCAATATTTTTGAAAAAACGAAGGTTTTTATTGCAATAATTTTAAATCTTTCTCTTTCATTTCTTCAGGTTTATTTGCTAAGTTCGACTCCAACAATTTATGAATTAAGGGAATCAAAATGTTTAAGAAACTAATGCCTAAAGAAGAGAAGTACTTTGAAAACTTCAATGAGATGGTAAAACATCTTGAAGATATTGCTAAATCAACTCACGATTTTTTCACTGCATCAAGCTACGATCCAGATTTATACCTAAAATTAAAACCAATTGAAAAAAGATGCGATGAGATAACATCTAAAGTTACGAAACGGCTGAATAAAACTTTTATCACTCCATTTGACCGAGAAGATATTTTTAATCTGATAAAAAAACTTGACGGCATCGGAGATATTTTAGTGGGCGCAGTATCGCGAGTTGAGACTTACAATCTTACCAAAAAAATTGAAGACGCTGATAAACTTACAGCGATCGTTGTGCAGCAATTAAAAGAACTCGGCAGGGCTATTCAGGATCTTCGTAAGGGAGATCACTTCAACGAATGTGAGGCAGTAAAAGATCTCGAAACCGAAGCCGATCACATTTACCGCAATGCGATGAAAAATCTCTTCGCAAAAGAAATGGATGCTATAACTCTTATTAAGAAAAAAGAAATTTTGGATATGCTCGAGAATGCATCAGACAAATGTCAATCAACCGCTAACGTTATCATTTCAATATTTATAAAGAACAGCTAATGGAATTATTTTTTCCCCTCTTTATTATCTTTCTTGCACTTGTATTCGATTTCTATAATGGAATGAACGATGCTGCGAATTCAATTGCGACAGTTGTTTCTACAAGAGTTCTTAAACCATTTCACGCTGTCTTATGGGCGGCATTTTTTAATTTTGTCGCTGCATTTGTTTTTGGAACTGATGTTGCTAAAACTATCGGTGCGGGTTTGATCGATGGCAAAATAATAGATTATAAAGTTATTTTCTCCGGACTTGTTGGCGCAATTGTTGTTTCATCTATCGCAACACATAGAGGTTTACCGATCAGCATTTCACATGCGATTATTGGTGGAATGGGTGGAGCCGCAGTAATGAAACAAGGATTTGAATCTCTCATAATGTTAGGATTTACTAAGGTTATTTTATTCATTTTCTTTGCACCGATGCTTGGATTTGTGATTGCTTATATATTCTCGATTATTACCTTGTGGATTGTTAGAAACAAACCTCCACGAATAGTTGATAAATATTTTAGGAAACTGCAGTTAGTTTCTGCAGGATTATACAGTTTAAGCCACGGCGCAAACGATGCTCAAAAAACGATGGGTATCATAACAATGGTTTTAGCATTAATGGCAGCTGGTGAATCTGGAGGAATAGCAACGAAAACTTTTCATGTTCCATTTTGGGTAGTGATCACAAGTCATACTGTAATAGCTTTTGGAACGTTAGTCGGCGGTTGGAAAGTCATCAAAACTCTCGGTATGCGGATGACAAAATTAAATCCATTCGGTGGTTTCAGTGCAGAAACTTCTGCAGGATTAACAATAATCGGTGCAACAATTTTTGGAATTCCTGTAAGTACAACTCATACAATCACCGGTTCGATCGCTGGTGTTGGTGCAGTTAAAAGTCTTTCTGCAGTAAGATGGGGAGTTGCGAGAATTATAGTTTGGGCTTGGGTATTGACAATTCCGCTTTCAGCTTCTGTGTCTGCTGGAACATATTGGGTGTTTATAAAAGTTTTACATTTGTTTTGATTTTTCTTTGTCTAGTATAAAACTAGTAAATTGTTTTGCGATTCAATATGTTTCAGATGTAAGACAGTTTAATTTTCGAAGGTTTGATCTTATGGAAGTAAAACAGATTTTAGAGCGAGAATTAAAACTAAAACCATCCGAGCGGGCAATAGTTGTTTTGTTGCTGTCACCGACCGGTCGTTGACAGCAATTAGACTTTTAAAGTCTCACCTTCCGTTTTTGCAATTGTAACTGCGCCGCACGAATCGCTCCAAACGTTTACAGTTGTGCGGCACATATCGAGGATTCTATCTACAGCTAAAATCAAACCGACTCCTTCAAGAGGCAAACCGACTGCGGTTAAAATAATTGTAATCATAACTAATCCTGCCATTGAAATTCCTGCCGCTCCAATCGAAGCAAGCAATGCAGTAACCACAACAATTGCCTGCTGAAGAAATCCAAGCTCAACGCCATAAGCTTGAGCAATAAACATTGCGGCAACGCACTCATAAAGTGCAGTGCCGTCCATATTAACAGTGGCACCGAGCGGTAAAACAAAACTTGTAATTTTATTAGAGACGCCATCATTATTTTCCACTGCGTCCATTGTAAGTGGAAGCGTTGCAGAGGACGAACTTGTTGAGAACGCAGTAAGCAGTGGAGTTGTCATTGCTTTGAAGTGTGAAAATGGATTTACCTTTGCAATGAATTTAAGAATCAACGGAAGTGTGATTGTGGCATGAATTAACAATCCGAGGAAAACTGCGAGCACGTAGATCCCTAATCTTTTTATTATATCAATAAGCGAATTTAAATCACCGGCTTGTTCAGCTACAACTCCTGCAACAATTCCAAAAATACCAATTGGAGTAAGTTTTATTACTACTGAAGTTATTTTCATCATGACTTCAAATGCCGCACTAAAGAAGCTTGTGAGATTGTCTTTATAAGAATTAGAAAGTCTTGTAATAAAAAATCCGAAAATGAGAGCGAAGAAAATAATCTGAAGCATCTCGCCGTTTGCCATCGAATTAAAAATATTTGTTGGTACAAGATCGATAATGATATTCAAAAACGAACTGTCCGCTGCATTCAGCCCTTCGACCGATTTTTTAAATCCTAGATCCGCTCCCACTCCAGGCTGAAATAAATTTACCAGAACTAAACCCGTTAGTATAGCAAAGGTGCTGGTTGAGATGTAGAAATAAAAGTTTTCATCCCCAGCCGCCCGAGATTTTCTGCCGTCCCAATTCCAGTCACTCCAGAGATAATCGAAGTAAAAATCAATGGAACGATCACCATTTTTAAAAGCCGTAAAAAGATTTCCCCCATCCAGGATACATAAGCAACATATTCAGTAAAAAATATGCCGTAAAGAATGGAGAAAATAAGAGCAATAAGAATTTGCCAATGAAGAGCAATTTTTTTCATTTCAGACCATGAGTTGTTCGCAGATTTCATCGCAAAGAAGATAACCTTTTTTCGTCAATTTCAAAAAGTTGTTATCGACAATTACAAAACCGCTTTTTAACAACTCATTTACAAATTTTTCTTCTGAGCTTAAAAGCGAAATATTAAAATCCTGTTTGAACAAATTTAAATCTATTCCCCGACTTCTCAATCCGAGATAAATTCTTTCATTGTAAAGTTCGGTGGGATTAAGAAATTCTTCACTCTTGATTCCATGCTGCACTGATTTTACTGCTTCGATATATCTTGTGATGTTCGAAAAATTATTCCAGCGTTTATCATTCCAAAGTGAATGTGCCGATGGCCCAAATCCTAGATAATTAACATGATACCAATAATTTAAATTGTGAATGCACTCGAATCCAGGCTTGGCAAAATTCGATACTTCGTATTGCACAAAATTATTCCGAACTAAAGTATCGATTAGATATTCATAACTCTCGGCATCGTGTTCAATCGATCTTAAGCTTGAAAATCCATGCTTTACGTTATAATAAAGTGAGGTGCCCGGTTCTAAAATCAAACTGTATGCAGAAATATTTTGAATTGGAAGAGTTAAGGCGACTGCCAAATTATCTTTCCAAGTTTCTAAAGCCTGTCCAGGTATAGAAAAGATTAAGTCTATGTTTATATTTCCGTATCCTGATTTTGCAGCGATGTCAATGCATTCAGCAGCTTGTTTGCCGCTGTGATTACGTGTAAGAAATTCTAAGTCATCATCATTAAATGACTGAACGCCAATGCTCAATCGATTAATTCCAATTGATTTTAATTCTCGAAGTTTTATTTCATCTACTGTATCTGGATTTGTTTCTAAAGTTATCTCAACGTGTGCATCAAAAATGAATCTTGATTTAAGTGTTGTAATAATTTTATCAATATATTCCGGTTCAACTAATGATGGCGTCCCACCGCCAAAATATATTGTGTGAAATGTCGATTTATCTTTGTAACGGTCAGAAAAATATTGAATCTCCTTTTTTAATGAATCAAGAAGCAAATCATATTTAGAATGATTGATTTGAACATAGAAATCGCAGTAGTTGCATTTTATATCGCAGAACGGAATGTGTACATAGATCGAGGATTTTTTCACATCATACTCTTCATTATGTCGGATGTATCTCCCAGAAATTGCCAAACTTCCATTTTTGTTCCATCGAATTTCAACTCGTGAAATTCAGATCCGTCATAATAAATGAACAAAATATTATCCAGGAATTGATTAAAATCAAATTTCACCCAAAGTGCGTCTTCATGATCAAGAGTTGTTTGAACTATCGTTGCTGTAAATAATTCGTTGGCGTATTTTCTTCCAACTTCTATTTTGGGAAGAGTACGTACAATCTTTGCAAACATATTCGAGAGCCAGCCGCTTTTATTCGTTTTCAGAGCGAATGAATTCTCGGAGATTTGTTGAACCCAAATCTTGCCGTTGAAGCTCGAAAGAATATGGACGTCTTTGTATTCCTTAAAGTGATAGCGGATTATATCATTAATATAAAAAGTGGGGAATTGCCCGGTTGTATTTAAGTAGACAATCTTATCGTTTTTTTCATTAGCAATAAATTTCTTACTGTTGATAACAACATTTTCAATTGATTTAAAACTTTGCGGAAAAGTCTGTGCATAATAAAAACTTAGGTATAAGGCGAGAAAAATAGATGTGAATGCCAGATAATAACCGAATATGCTGTTAAAATATTTTATTCCGCTCAGGTGGTCTTTAAGAAATTTTTTCTTGAGAAATGGAATTTGAAAAATCAAAAAACTCAACAGGAAACTTCCAGGTACCAATGGAAAATAAAGCTGCCGCTCAGATGCGTCGGTTGATAGTTGTGGAAGCAAAGCGAGAATGAATAGAAGAAAACAGAAGTGAATAACTTTTTCTTTCCAAAATTTTACTAATCCAACTGAAAGAAGAATGTAAAAAATAATTCCCAGAATCACCGCGACTAATACATATTCTTTGTAGAATAAATTTAAGCCGATGGGATAAGCCGTAAGCAGTCCGGTAAACATTGTCGGAATTCCAACAACTAAATTTGATAAATATAATGCCGTTCTCTTAAAAGGATCGTAATACATTATATTATTTATACCAAAGCCCGCAAGCTTATAGAATGCAACATAAATTATGAGAAGAAAGAAACTTACTCGCCAATATTTCCTAATTCCAAAAAATGATACTGCTCTTTGATAGAATCTTTTGAAAACAATTTTTTGTTTTGTACTCGGCTCTGATAAAATAAATTCATACAACATAATTGCAAAAGGAGTTATTACTGCAGTTTCTTTACAGAAAAATGCTATCAACAAAAATACATTCGAAAGTATAAATTTTTTCTTAATGAATGTTTCACGGTAATCGACATGAAAGATTAGTGCAAGATTTATAAATAGAACTGCCATTATATCTGTATTCGTTGCAATCCAGCCAATTGTCATTGAGTGATCTTCGCAAATTAAGTAGATAAAGGCGGCAACTAGCGAAATAGTGTATCGCTTCGATAATCTTAAAAAAAGTAGAAACACTGTGAACGACACAAGTGCATGAAGTAAAATTGAAAGCATGTGCAATGGTAGCGCAGCATCCCGTCCAAAAATCAAAAAGAAAGCCGAAAAAACAAGACTCGGTATTGGACGAAAAAATCTGCCGTTGACTCCATCATCCGCCCACCAAAGAGATTCAAAAGTTTTAATGTCTTGAAAGTCGAGTGCCCAAAATCCCGTTAGAGGATTAAACGAAATTATTTCTTCAAGTATTGATACAAAAATAAAATCATCTGCATGAAATTTGTTCGTTATATATGGATAGAAAATGATGAGAGATATAATGAAAAATAGAATTGCAATTTCAAGATAAGTAAGTCGTCTTTTTAAAATATTATTAATGTTCATTGCGATTTAATTTTCACTTTTTAATAAAATTTATTTACAGAAGTATTTAACAACGACATAACGAAATTATCTCAGCCTTCCATCAACTCTTTTGCAGTTCTAAGACTTGTATCTGTAACTTCTTCGCCGCTTATGAGTTTTGCGATTTCCAGCACCCTCTCATCTGCTTTTAATTTCCGAATTGTACTAAATGACTTCCCGGCTTTCACTGTTTTTTCAACAACATAATGCGAGTCTGAGAGCCCTGCAATTTGCGGCAGATGGGTAATTGAAATTATCTGATGGAACTCCGACAGATTTTTCAATGCTTTACCGACCTTTTGCGCAATTCGTCCGCTGACGCCGACATCTATTTCGTCAAATACCATCATTGGCAGTCTATCTGATTTTGCAAGAATTGTCTTTAGTGCGAGCATAATCCGCGAGATTTCTCCACCCGAAGCAACCTTTACAAGCGGCTTAACTTCCTCGCCAGGATTTGTTGAGATAAAAAATTCAACCTGATCAAATCCAGTTGAATCTGATTTGTAGAAATCTTTTCCAAGCTTAACGAACGAATTTTTGTCATCTGACTTTTTATTTTCTATTTTTACTTCGAATTTTGGATTCGTGATTCCAAGTTCTTTCAGAATTACGATAATTGATTTAGAGATTTTCTCTGCCGTCTCGCGGCGTTTTTGTGATAACCGAACAGCGGCATCTGAACATTTTTTTCTCTCCTGTTCGATTTGACCTTCGAGGTTCGCAATTTCGTTTTCAAAATTTTCTGCGAGCGCAAGTTCTTTCTCAATTTTTTTCCGGTATTCGATAACCGAGTCGAGTGAGCCGCCGTATTTTTTTTGCAGCATGACAAGTGAACCTAACCTTTGACGATACTCTTCAAGTAATTCCGGAGAAAATTCTATTCTCGAATTATAGCTCTGTATGAACTTTGCAAGTTCATCAACGATGGAAGTAATTGCTGCGGTTTCTTTTTTCATTTCGGAGAAGATGTTGTCTATTTTGCTGAGGTCATCCAGCAAATTTCGGACTTTGATCATTTGATCGTAAACAGCAGAATCCGATTCGTAAAGAATTTCATAGATCCGTGCAGTGGAATCGTGAAGCTTTTCGCTGTTATCAAGTATTCGCAGCCGAGCTGAAATGTCTTCGTCTTCGTTTTGCTTTGGATTAATCTCATCGATTTCTTTTGCCTGAAATTCGTAAAAATCTTTTTTCTCTTTTAGAAGTTTTTCTTTGCTCTTTAATTCTTCAACTTCTCTGAAGAGTTTCGAAAGTGTTCGATTGTAAATTTGATATTCTTCAAGAAGTTTTTCTAATCCGCCAAAATTATCGAGAAGCTCAACGTGAGTCTCTGACCGTAGTAATGACTGATGCTCGTGCTGACCGTGGAGATCAATTAAATATTTTCCAATTTCTTTTAAGTGCGAGAGTGGTGCCGGCGAATCATTGATAAAACATCGATTGCCGCCTTTACTAGAAACTTCCCGGCGAACAATTACCTCGGAACCCAAATCGTAACTGTTATCGCCAAGAAAATTTAGAACTGCTTGATTTCCGGTAACATCAAAAATTCCTTCGACTATTGCTTTGTTCGAGCCGGAGCGAATAACTTCGTTCGAAGCGCGTTCGCCCACTAATAAATTCATCGCATCAACGATAATCGATTTGCCGACTCCCGTTTCGCCGGTGATGATGTTGAGTCCACTTTCAAAATCAACATCGATGAAATCAATCAGAACATAGTCTTTTATTTTTAATGATTTGAGCATTTAACATTTAATTAGTTTTCGATCCAAATAAAAATCCTTTTTCTTTCGCTAATGCAATTCCGCCGTAGAGGGCGGCATTGTCTCCAAGAGATGAATTCACGATTTTCATCCCTTTGAAATTTTGAGGAAGAGCAACAGCTTCGGCATTTTTTCTGATTATTGGCAGCATAAAATCTCCGCATGCTTCGATCAATCCTCCGGCAAGAACAACTGCATCCAGGTCGAGAAGATTCGACATATTACCGATGACTAAACCAATCGTCTCCGATGCAGATTTCAACGCCCGCTTGGTTACTTTGTCATTCAATTTTAATGCGGAAGAAATCGTTCCACTTTTAATCAAATCATAGTTGTTTGTCAATTTGGTTATGACGGATTTCTTTCCATTTTTAATTACTCTTTTGATTTCACGTGTTATTGCAGTACGGCTTGCTATTGCTTCAAAGCAGCCATAATTTCCACACCCGCACTTTTCGCCGTTTGGGTCGATTACGATATGTCCAATTTCACCTGCAGCAAAACTTTTTCCGCGATAAATTTTATTGTTTATGATCAGTCCTCCGCCGATTCCCGTGCCAACAAAAATTCCTAAAAGATTTTCGTATTTCTTTCCAAGCCCGAAGTGATGTATCCCCAAAGCTCCCAAGTTTGCATCATTTTCGATTAAGGTTGGGACATTGAAATGCTTTTTGATAGGATTTGCAACATTAATATTTTTCCAAGATAAATTCGGAGCTAAGTATACAATTCCTTTTTGAGAATTGAGCGATCCAGGAATTCCGATAACAATTGCGGCAAGTTGATTTGTTTTTACATTTGCTTGAGCTAACACGGTTTCGATGCATTCGATTATTCTTTTTATTACAACAGCTGCTCCATTTTGTGCATCTGT
>Ga0194127_10001257_pt1 | contig 37614 bp, 32 predicted proteins | sample TA2KigC100mmetaG_FD_148624 | JGI IMG/M metagenome (GOLD analysis project Ga0194127, IMG submission 148624) | Freshwater microbial communities from Lake Tanganyika, Tanzania - TA2015036 Kigoma Deep Cast 100m | ecosystem: Environmental > Aquatic > Freshwater > Lake | place: Tanzania: Lake...
AATTTCAAACATGCCGGCGGTCGGAATTTTACGCTTGATTTCCGATGATAGTTTCGTGTTGCCAATTTCCGGGCAATATTTTTGTTTTTGCACAATTCCAAGGTCTATTTTCGCCAGACTACAGTTATTAGCAATTGGTATAAAGCTGCCACGCCACACAAACCGAAAATCTTTCCAATGACTATTTCGGCGATTTTCAACGAGGATTATTTTCGCCAAATACGGCTTTTAGATTTTTCAAAAAGCGCTCAAACAGCCGATTCCGCTACTTGGTTTACCCATTCTTTGCGAGAATTAACGTCATTCCAAGTCGGAATATCCCGCCTCATCGATAAATATGCTACATTTTTGGAATCCGAAACTCTAGAGACTCTCGAAGGTTTGATCCATTCAGTGTTGGTGGAATCTCTTATCAGCATATGCAAAGCCGATCTTCCTAATCTCGATAAATCACATAATTGGAAACGAACTTATAATGTTTTAAATTCGTACCGAACAAACGGTGTTCCAAGCCAAGACGCAGAGGAGCACATTAACAAACTTTTATCTTTCCTTGAATTCTATAATTCCGTAGCTCCGAATCCAATTCATCTAAGTGATTTATCATTATGGAGCGACAATAGCGCACCAGCTTTTGGCAGTGGCAAGCTAGATGAATCAGTTACTTAATATATTTTTCCAATGTTTTCACATTTGTTTACGCCCTTCCATCACGCCGCCCAACAAAGCGTGCACCTGACGTGTGGGAGTCTGCCGCATTTTCGAGCATTTTTCTGGCTTTAAGTTTTTCCTGCTCCCAAGCCGAGTCCACGCCCGCTCACACGTCCCTACGGGATAACGCAATCCGTTCGCCCACGAAAATCGCAACGGCACGGGAATTACTCCCGCGCCGTTTTTGTTTCAGCGACTAGCGCGTTGTCCGTACTGGTAATACGCCGCGCACGCGCCCTCGGCGGAAACCATCGTCGCGCCAAGCGGATGTTCGGGCGTGCATTGCGCGCCGAACGCGCGGCAATCGTGCGGCTTGCTCAGCCCCTGCAAAATCTGTCCCGCAATGCACAACGGCGATTCGCTCGTTTGAATCTCGCCCACATCGAAACGCTTTTCCGCATTAAACTCGTCGAACTCGGGACGCAAGCACCAGCCGCTCAGCGGAATCGTGCCGATGCCGCGCCACTTGCGATCGCACGGCATAAACACTTTGGCGATCATCGCTTGCGCGGGCTGGTTGCCCTCGAACGTGACCGCGCGCGGATACGCGTTCTCCACTTGCGCGCGATTTTCTTCGAGCGCGCGCGTCACCATCAAAATTCCTTGCGCGATGTCAAGCGGCTCGAACCCCGTCACCGCCATCGGCACGCGATATTTTTCGGCGAGCGACGGATATTCCCAGTAACCCATTACCGCGCACACGTGCCCCGCAAGCAAAAATCCTTGCACGCGATTCTGCGGCGAACCCAGGATGGCGTGCAGCGCGGGCGGCACGCAAACGTGCGAAACAAGGATGCTGTAATTTTTCACGCCGAGCGATTTCGCCTGCATCACGCTCATCACATTCGGCGGCGCGGTCGTCTCGAATCCAATCGCAAAGAACACCACTTGTTTGTCGGGATTCTGTCGCGCGATTTTCACCGCGTCGAGCGGCGAGTAGACGACGCGCACATCGCCGCCTGACGCGCGCACCGAAAACAAATCGCGTCCGCTTCCTGGGACGCGCAGCATATCGCCATACGATGTGAAAATCACATCAGGGCGCGACGCAATCGCCAGCGCCTTGTCAATGAGTTCGAGCGGCGTGACGCACACGGGACACCCAGGTCCATGCACGAGTTCGATTTCGGGCGGCAAGAGTTGGTCAATGCCGTGCCGCACAATCGCGTGCGTTTGCCCGCCGCAAATTTCCATGATGACCCAGGGACGCGTGACGACACGTTTGATTTCTTCGATGACGCCTTGCACTAACTTGGCATCGCGGTATTCGGAGATGTACTTCACTGTATTTCCATTCCAGGTGTCATTGCGAGGCGCACTTTGCCGAAGCAATCCCCAAATCGCGAATTGGAGATTGCTTCGTCGCAAAAAACGCTCCTCGCAATGACACTATGAGTCTGGTCCCAACTCGTCTTCGAGATTCGCAATTTCCTGCAACAGCGCGAGCGATTCTTGCGCTTCCGCTTCATCGAGCCGATTGAGCGCAAAGCCGACGTGAATCACGGTGTAATCGCCGACCTGCGCGTCTGGCACGTACTCCAAACACGCCTCGCGCGTGACGCCGCCGAAATCCACCTTTGCCATTTTCAATCCGCCCGCGTTGTATATCTCGATGATTTTACCTGGAACAGCAAGACACATCTTTCCTCCAATTTTCGATTTCTGATTTTCGATTTTCGATTTGCCGCGTCCTTCAATCAAAAATCTGAAATCTAAAATCGAAAATGATTTGCCGCTACAACAACTTGTCCGAACGCAATACATCCATCGTTCGGCGGAACTTGTTGGTGCAGCAGCACGCGAAATCCCGCTTGCGCGAGTCGCGTTGCCGCACGTTCAGTCAACAAACGATTTTGGAAACAGCCGCCGCTCAGCGCGACATTTTCTTCGCCGATTTTTTGCGCAACCGCGACGATTGCTTCGACGAGCGCGTTGTGAAAGCGCGCCGCAATCATACCGCGTTCGACGCCGCGTGACAAGTCCCCCAGCACGGCGCGCAAGAGTGATTCCCAATCGAGAATAAAGGATGAAGGATGAAGGATGAAGGATGAAGGATCCTGAGCGAAGTCGAAGGATTCATCCTTCATCCTTCCGCCTTCATCCTTGACCTGAAGCGTGTACGCCTCTGTTACACTTGCATCCGCCAGATATTCAACCGCCATCGCGGCTTGTCCTTCAAACGAAACGTGCTGGTGCAGACCGATCAGCGCGGCGATGCCATCGAACAAGCGACCTGCGCTCGTCGTGATCGGCGCGTTGATGCCGCGCGATAACATCTGCGCGAGCGTTTTGCGTTCCGCGCGACTGAACGCGCGAATCGGCGCGAGATCGTCGCGTTCGAGCGCGGCGTCGCCGTACATTTCCCACAAGAGCGCGAGCGCGGCGCGGCGCGGCTCTTTGATCGCGGCATCGCCGCCGGGCAAACGAAACGCGCGCAGATGCGCGACGCGCGCAAAATCTTTCGCATCGCCGAGCAAAAACTCGCCGCCCCAAATCGTGCCGTCACTGCCGTACCCTGTGCCATCCCACGTCACCCCCAGCGCGCGTTCGGCGCGGTTTTCCGCAAGACACGCAGCAAGGTGCGCGTGATGATGCTGAACGGCGAGAAGCGCGGGGCGAGGGGCGAGAAACGCCGCAGAATCGCTTCGCCCCTCGCCTCCCGCCTCTCGCGCCCACCGCGTTGACAAATAATCTGGATGCAAATCATGCGCGATGGCGATGGGCGTCGCTTCGTACAGTTGCAGAAAATCGGCGATCACGCGCTCGAACGCGTTCAGCGCTTCGGGCGTTTCGAGATCGCCGATGTGTTGGCTGATGAAAACCTGGTTGCGAACCGAAAGAGCGATTGTATTTTTGAGATGCGCGCCGACCGCGAGGATCGTCGGAATTTCGCGCGCGAGCAAAACAGGGAGCGGTGCATAGCCGCGCGCGCGTCGCAGCAGGCGCGGCTCGCCCGCCATCACCGTCATCACGCTGTCGTCCACGTGCCGCGCAATCGGACGATCGTGGACGAGGAAAAAATCCGCGATGCCGCCCAGTCGTTCGACCGCTTCGTTTTCGTCGGTGCAGATCGGCTCGTCGCTCAAGTTGCCGCTGGTGGCGACGACGGGAAAATCGAGCGCGCGCAAAAGCAAATGATGGAGCGGCGTGTACGGCAGCATCACACCCAGGTACGGATTCTCTGGCGCGACATTGTCCGCGATGGGCGCATCGGGTTTGCGACGCAACAAAACGATCGGCGACTCGGGCGACGCGAGCAACGCTTCCGCTTGCGCGTCGATCTCGACGAGCGCGCGCGCTTGTACGAGATCGCGCGCCATCAGCGCGAACGGTTTATCGCGGCGCGGTTTGCGTTCGCGCAGACGCGCGAGTGTGTCCGCGTTGCGCGCGTCCGCCATCAACAAAAATCCGCCCAGACCCTTCACGGCGACGATGTAACCTTGCGTGAGCAATTGCGCGGTGTGCGCGATGGGTTCAAGGTTCAAGGTTCGAGGTTCAAGGTTCGTGGTTCGTGGTTCGTGGTTTAGAGTTCGCGATTCAAGATCATCACCGACTAACATCGAACTTCGAACTTTGAACTTTGAACTTTGAACTTCCAACTTTGGACCGCACACCGGACACGCATTCGGCTGCGCGTGAAAGCGACGATCGCGCGGATCGTCGTACTCGCGTTGGCAGTCGGGGCACAGCGCGAACTTTCGCATCGTCGTGTTCGGACGGTCGTACGGCAACGCTTCGATAATCGAAAAGCGCGGACCGCAATTCGTGCAATTCGTGAAGGGGTAACGCGCGCGGCGATCGCGCGGATCGAACACTTCGCGCAAGCAATCGTCGCACGTCGCGATGTCGGGCAAAACGAGGACGGTCTTCGCGCCCGCGTCGTCGCTGTGGCGAATTTCGAATTGCGAATAGCCAATTGCGTCCAACCATTCCGAGTCAATCGAATGGATGATCGCACGCGGCGGTTTGTCGTTCCGCAACCGTTCGAGGAAACGCGCGAGCGTCGCTTCGTCGCCTTCGACTTCGATGAAGACGCCGCGCGAATCGTTGATGACCCAGCCGTTGAGCGCGAGTTCGGTTGCGAGGCGATAGACGAACGGACGAAAGCCGACGCCTTGCACCGCGCCGTGGATTTCAACACGCAAGCGCGCGGCTGATGGCTGATGGCTGATGGCTGATGGCTGATTCACGGATCACACAATTACTGATTGATTGCGATCTTCGGCAAACGATTTTTGTTTTTCCAAGAGCCACGCCAGCCACGCGTCTACGCCCGCGCCGGTGCGGCAGGAAATCGGAAAGAACGGAACGTTGGGATTTACCATTTCGATCCCGCGCCGAAAATATTCAATGTCGAACTCGAACACCTGGAGCAAGTCCGCTTTGTTCAGAATCACCGCGTCGGCGGCGGCGAAGATGCCGGGATATTTGTACGATTTGTCGTGACCTTCGGGCGCGCTCGCGACCACCACCGCGAGATTCGCGCCGAGTTTGAATTCGGCGGGGCAAACCAGGTTGCCGACGTTTTCGATGAACAACAAATCAATCGCGTCGAGCGGCAAGTTCAAGATCGCGCCGCGAATCATCGGCGCGTCAAGGTGACAACCACTGCCGGTGTTGATCTGGACGACGGGAATGTTGCGCGCGGCAATCGTGTCCGCGTCGATGCGCGACGCGAGATCGCCTTCGATCACGCCGGGGCGCACGTCTTTCGGCAAGCGTTCGGTCGTCGCGAGAATCACGCTCGTCTTGCCCGCGCCCGGCGACGCCATCACGTTGACGACGAACACGCCCAGTTCGTCGAACGTCGCGCGATTGTCGGCGGCGATCTGATCGTTCGCGTTCAAAATATTTTTAACGACGGGTATTTTCATCCTCGACCTCGATGCTTTCGATGAAAAATTCGCGGCTCCCTTTGACTTGCAAACGCGCGCTGCCGCATTGCGGACACTGCGGTTCGAGCGGCGCAGTCGCGTTGAATTGATGCGCGCAATCGCGACAAATCGCGACGGACGGTTCGCGCCGAAAACGCAGCGCGGCATTTTCCGCGAGCGTCCCTTTGCTCAACAGATCGAAATAAAACTGAATCGAATCGTCCACGATGGAAGACAGTTCGCCGATGACAAGATGGATCGCGGTGATGGGACGCGCGCCATTTTTCTGCGACGCTTCAATCGCGGTTTTCAAAATTCCTTCGGTAACGGCAAGTTCGTGCATTGCGATCTATTGTATCGCATTTGCGAGAAATCTCAAAAATCACTGGTGATTCCACAACTAACCGCAGAGACGCAGGGAGCGCAGAGTTTCTTTTTTTTTCTCTGCGTCTCTGCGCTCTCTGCGGTTGCCAAAAAAATCGCGCTTGACAAGCGCGCCAAGCGATGTAGAATTCGCGCGAGGTGAAAAATGGAAACACGACGATTCGGACGCACGGGGCATTTCAGCACAGTCGCGATCTTGGGCGGCGCGGCGTTCGGGAAAATCGATCAAGCGGCGGCAGACGCGGCGATGGAACGCGCCATCGCCGCGGGCGTGAATCACATTGACATCGCGCCATCGTACGGCAATGCAGAGACGCGCCTGGGACCCTGGATCGCGCGTGAACGCGCGCGTTTTTTTCTCGGGTGCAAAACGACGGAACGCTCGCGCGATGGCGCGGCGGCGGAATTGCATCGCTCGCTCGAACGCTTGCGTACCGACAAGTTCGATCTGTACCAAATGCATGCAGTCAAAACGCTGGAGGACTTGGACGCAGTGACTGCGCGCGGCGGCGCGCTCCAAGCCGCCATCGCCGCGCGCGAACAAGGGCTGACGCGCTTTATCGGCATCACTGGACACGGCTTGCAATCGCCTTCCGTTTTTCTCGAGGCGCTGCGTCGCTTCGATTTCGACACGATCTTGTTTCCGATCAACGCGCGCTTGTTCGCGAACGCAGATTATCGCCGCGACGCGGACGCGCTTTTGCGCGAATGTCGCGCGCGCGCTGTCGGCGTGATGGCGATCAAAGCCGTGACGAAAGGTCCCTGGGGCGAGCGCCCGCGCACGCACGCGACGTGGTACGAACCGTTCACCGACGCGGCGCACATTCAGCGCGCGATCAATTTCGCGCTGTCGCAAGAGATCACGGGATTGTGTACGGTTGGCGATGTCGCCGTGTTGCCGCAGTTCATTGACGCGTGCGCGCGTTTCACGCGCCTGAGCGCGGCAGAGCAAGAAGCGATGAGCGCCGACGCATTGCAGTACGAACCGTTGTTCGTGTGACGAAACGATCGGGGGTTCCGAAACCTGGGCGAGCGTATTTCGCCGAGCGCGATGTAGCAACGTGTAGCAGAACGATTGTTCTTGTGTTATCCCACACTATCCCACACATATCCCACACGTTTTCCACCACCCTATCCACAAGCAACCCGCCGCGAGAAGCATCGCCTCTCGCGGCGGGTTGGTCTACGCGCGCACCGCCGTCAAACACATTCGGCAGTAAATCGGCTTGGTTCCCTGCGGCAAAAATGGAACGTACGTCGGCGCGCCGCACTGATCGCAGTTGACCTGCGTAGCAGGAAGCGCGTGCGGCAAGTGTCTGTCACGGCGTTGGTCGCGACATTTTTTGCAACGCTTGGGCTGGTTCGCCAAACGATTGCTGCTAAACCACGCTTGCTCGCCCGCGTCCCACAAAAATTCTTTTCCGCAGTCAACGCACGTCAGCCACCTGTCCGAGAAATTCATAATGACTGCCCCCCTTTTTTCTGCATCGAAAATCGGACGTGCCTGTTCAATATAGCGATTCAGCAACGCGATTGCAAGCGAGGAATAGTCAAAATTCTTTAACCTTCACGCACCGGCAGGTTAAAATTTCGTAACCGATCGCTCGAGTCACAAGCAGAATAAATTCGATGGCGGGCGAGCGCACGCAAAAGTTTGTCGGGCACCCAGTTGTCACATCCACCTTGCTCCCGCGCGCGGTTTATGTTAGAATATCGGCGGAGGGAAAATCGCAATGTCGCTTTTGACCTGGGAAGAACGTTTTCAACTCGCGCGCCGCTTTGCGCCGCGCCTTGTTCTGTTTCCGGAAGATCACGCGCGCGCGCGTCCGGGCAAACAAACCGAACGCATCGGCGATTATCACCCGCGCCCGATCGAATTGTTGTTGGAACGCGGCGCGCTCTGGAGGGGCTGGTTCACGCCGCGCCAACCCGCCACGCTCGACGCGCTTGCCGCGTGTACGTCCGCCGACGATCAGTTGATCCTGCTCGGCAAGCCGCTCCCCAACCCGGATTTCGCGTGGGACTTGTATTTCGAGCTGCTCGACCACGCGCGCTTTCCGCTGACGACGTACGCGCGCGTCCAGACGCGCGGCGAAGCGCGCGCGGCATCGCGCGACGCGAACGCGATCGGCAAAGACGCGCCGCTGGAATCGGACGAAGTCGGTCGTCCGTTTTATCACGCGCCGCGCGCGGCGGACGATGACGTTTCGATCCAGTATTGGTTTTGCTATTTCTACGACGATTGGGCAAATCAGCACGAGGGGGACTGGGAAGGCATTTGCGTTTTTCTGCGCCGCGACGGCGCGGAGTACACGCCGGTCGGCGCGAGTTATTACGCGCACGAGACCGGCACGCGGCGCCATTGGGCGGAGGTGGAAAAAGCGGAGGGCGATCATCCGCGCGTTTACGTCGCGGCGGGATCGCACGCGTCGTTCTTTCAATTCGTCGCGCGCGGGTACGTCACGACGGTGAAAAATCTGATCGTGCCGGTGCTGGGATTGAAACTGAACATCGGCTTTGCCACCCAGCGCGTCGATCGCGTGCCGGACGCGCGCGAATGTGCGCCGCTCGCGCCGCGCGTGGAATTGTTGCCGGATCCGGTCGCGCCGGCTCATCGCGATGACGCGGCAGTGCGCCACAAAAAATGGCTGGCGTTCCCAGGTCGGTGGGGCGCACGCTTGTTGAGCGGACTCGTTTACGGCGGTCCGCTGGGTCCGAGTCACAAGGGACTCAAGTGGCACAATCCGTTCGTGTGGATGGAACGCTATTGCGCGCCGGATTATTTGGTGTACTAAAAAATCGGGACAATCAAGACAGCCGCGCAGAACACGATAAACCTTCCAGGCTTTGGAAACCTGGAAGGTCTTTTTTGCGCCAGCGTCAAATTTGTGCTACACTAATCCCAGACTTGGATTCGCTCGCAGAGGAGGGCGCAAATGAAACACCGTCCGTTCTTTCTTGTTCTCGCGATCGTTTCGTTGCTTGTGTTGCTGGCATCCGCGCAAGCCGGCGCGGCGTTGCCTGCGCCGCAAACTGCTGTGAGCGCGCCACAACAAAATTTACTCGCCACGCCAACCTTGCGCGTTCCACACGGAACGCGCGCGCCATCCCTTTCATCGAGCCCGCTCGTCACGTCATCCATTTATCTGCCGCTGGTAATGCGCGACGCGCAACCACCAGTGCCTCCGATCATTCCTGCCACCACCAAAGTTCTGACTACGGAAACAACTTCGCAAATTTCTTCGATCTCCGGCGGCGGTTCCGTGATTACGTTTACGCAGACGACCGGACAGTTGAACAATTTGGCGCCGGGTGAAGTGATCGTCACCGATGCAACGGCGGCGACACCCGATGGTCTTTTGCGAAAGGTTACAAGCGTAACGCAACAAGGCGGACAGGTGATCGTTCAAACCGATGCGACGACACTGGAAGAATCTATTCAACAAGGCGAGATCAGTGTCAGCCGCACGTTGACGCCGGGCGATATTCGGAGCAGTAATTACGCCAGAGGCGTGGCGCTAGCGCGCCGACCTCAAGCCACCTTTTTCCTGACGATTGACAAGTTGGTACTGTACGACGACGATGGAAATCCAAGCACGACAAATGACCAAATCACGGCGAACGGAAGTATTGAGGTACAGCCAACCCTCAATGTCAATTTGCAGGTCAAGGATTGGCGGCTGGAACGTTTTTACTTCACCACCGGGGCGAATCAAACAGCAGAACTGAAAATCGAATCGAAAGTGAGCAAGGATCTCTTGAAGAAAGAGATCGAAATCGCGCGCTATACGCTTGCGCCGATCACCGGAATGATCGGGCCTGTGCCGGTTGTGATCGTTCCTGTCTTGACGTTCGCAGTGGGCGTAGATTGCAGTGTGCACATTGGCGTTACGGCTGGCGTCACGCAACAAACCGCGCTGACCGTTGGCGCGCAGTATGCGAATGGAACTTGGAGCTCGGTCAGCGCGTTCTCGCACTCGTTCCAATTCAACCCGCCAACACTTTTCGCTGGAATGGATTTGAAGGGCTACGCCGGACCCAGATTGGCGTTATTGCTTTACGGCGTGGTCGGACCACAAGCCAAGATTGACGCATACTTGAAATTGGAGGCAAACCTGGGTATGACGCCGTGGTGGAAACTGTACGGCGGTCTGGAAGTGCCGGTGAACATTAAAGTTGAAGTGCTTGGACGAACGATTGCGGAATGGAACAACGTGCCGATTAGTGTAGGTGTGTTGATTGCCCAAGCAACTATGCCTCCTCCTCCAACCGATATGGTCTCCGTCCCCGCCGGCAACTTCCAGATGGGCTGCGACGCCAGCAACAACGGGGGGTGGTCTTGCAATGGCGACGAACTGCCATTGCATACCGTTTACTTGAGCGCGTACAACATTGACAAGTACGAGGTGACGAACACCAAATACGCGCAGTGCGTTGCGGCAGGCGCATGCACTGCGCCGGCACGGAACGGGTCATTCACGCGCCTATCTTACTACGGTAACCCAACTTACGCCGATTATCCCGTGATCTACGTGGACTGGAATCAGTCGAAAGCGTACTGCCAGTGGGCAGGCAAGCGGCTGCCGACCGAAGCCGAATGGGAGAAAGCCGCGCGCGGGAGTAGCGACACGCGCCCGTATCCCTGGGGCAACACCGCGCCCGACTGCACGCGGGCGAATTACTACAATGAAAATACGGTCTCGTATTGTGTGGGCGATACGAGCCGCGTGGGTGACTATCCAACTGACGCGAGTCCGTACGGCGCGATGGATATGGCGGGGAACGTGTGGGAATGGGTGAACGACTGGTGGCAGTATGATTACTACAGCATTTCCCCTTCAAGTAATCCGCCGGGACCTTCAACCGGGACAACCAAGGTGGCGCGCGGGGGCACGTGGGGCTGGGACAGCCCTTCCCTGCGTGTCGCGTTCCGCTTCCAAGGGCCAGACTATTTCCTCTACCTCCTCTACGGCGGTTTTCGTTGTACAGTTTCTCCGTGATGGGACAACGGACAAGTGCGGATTAAACGGACAGATGACTGAATCCATCTTCTCAATTTGGCGCGCCCTGCAATCTTTGAAAATGGGACGCGCCGCAAGCGAGTTGACATGATCTTCGATTCTTTGTTATACTTGGACTCGCCAAGAGGGCTGTTTATCTGAAGCAAGGAGTTGCGATGTCTACGACAATTACCGTCAACTGGAAACCGGATGAATTGATTCGCGCGGTCTCGTCTTTGACGCCGCCCGAATTGAATGAGTTTGTGCTGCGTTTTGACGAATGGCAAATGGCGCGCTTGGCTTCTGCGGACGCGCAGGCGGCGCAAATCGCTGAATCGTATCGGCTGCCTGCGCCGGAGCGTTTGCGCGTGGCAGAGTTGCTGGACAAGAATCGCGAAGAAGGACTGACGAAAAACGAAGAGACGGAACTGGATACGTACATCCGCGCAATGGATCAGCGGCTGGAAAGAGTTGCGGAACAGTTCCTCGCGGTTGCCCGCCATCAGCCATCGCGACAAGCGCGCTCCGCAAAATGACCGGCGCTTACATCCCCCTGGCGTTGCGCGCGCGTGTGATCAAGCGCGCGGCGAGTCGTTGCGAATACTGCCAATCTCCGGCGCGTTACTCGCCCGAAGTGTTCGAGATCGAACACATCCTGCCATTGGCAACTGGCGGCAAAACGATGCTGGACAATTTGGCGCTGGCATGTCCGGCGTGCAATCGCTACAAAGGCAGTCGCCAGTCTGCGACGGATCCCCAAACCGGAAACGAGTTCTCGATCTTCAATCCGCGTGTTCAACGTTGGTCTGATCACTTTCTTTGGAGTGACGACCTGTGTGAGATCATCGGCGCGACTCCGATTGGGCGCGCGACGATTGACGCGTTGCGGATGAATCGCCCCGCCGTGAAAAACTTTCGCGCGGCGTTGAAAGCATTAGGCATACATCCGGCATTGGTTGGCTAGGAGAAAACCAAATAAGCCCCGTCAGGTTTTGTGAAACCTGACGGGGCTTTGTTCACGCGGCAACTCGTTCGCACGTGCGCGTATTTCGTCCGTTGTTTCACGGCAGCCGGTTAAACCACAACAGCGACAGCGTTCCCGCGATCAGCAACAACACAATCGCCGCGCCGGTAAACGCGGCAGTCAATTCTGTCCGCTCGGTTTTGAAGACGAGGCGCGTGGACAAATTTTCGTACACGCTTTTCAAATCCTCTTCCGTCCCCGCGCTGAAATAGCGTCCGTCCGTTCGCTCCGCAATCATCTTGAGCGTCGCTTCGTCCAGCCGCACGCGCACGTTGCGTCCACCCGCGTTGATGACGACGCCCGCCGGACTGCCCACGCCAACCGTGAACACGCGCACGCCGCGATCCTCCGCTTGTTGAACGATCTCTTGCGGACGCGGACCCACGTTGCTCTCGCCGTCGCTCAACAAAATGACGATGGCAGGCGCGTACTCACCGCGCGGCAGCGGCGTGGGCGATGGCGTCGGCGTAGGCAGACTCAACGCTTCAAAGCGCGATCCTGGGAACGGCGGCGCCGGCGCGGCGAGTTGCGGCGGCGTTTCCGAAAGCGCGTCGAGCGATGTCAAAATCCCGCGCCCGATCGCGGTGCCGCGTTGCGGTTGCAGACGATTGATCGCGCCAAGAATCGCTTCGCGATCCGTCGTCGGCGCTTGGACGACGGCGGCGTTATCGCTGAACGCGACGACGCCGATCCGTACGTTCGTCGGATGCTTTTCGACGAACGCGCGCGCGGCAACTTTTGCGGCTTCCAGCCGATTCGGTTTCATATCCTCCGCGCGCATACTCCCCGAAACGTCGAACGTGAGAATCACCGTCCCTTGTTGCGACGGCAACAGCATCACCGCGCTCGGACGCGCCAGCGCGACAATCATCACCGTCAAGCCGAGCAGAAAAATGATCGGCGGAATGTGCCGCCGAAAACCGGGACCGCGTCCCAGCGCTTCCTTGACGAGCGAAAGACTCGCGTACCGCAACGCGTATTTTTGCCGCCGTCGCTGTGCGATGATGTACGCCGCGATGAGCGCGGGCACCAACAGCAACAGCCACAGCATTTGAACCCATTGGAATTCCATATCAACCCCAAACAGTGGTCAGTGGACAGTGATCGGTGAACAGACAAAACTGACCACCGATCACTACCCACTGTCCACTGATCATTTGACCGGACGCCGCGTCCTCTGCTTCCGCGCGGTTGCAAAGCGGACGATCGTTTTCACGAGATCGTCTTCGGTCGAAAGCGGCAGCGTTTCCACTCCGGCGCGACGCAGATGCACACCGATTTCGTACTCGCGACGTTGCGCGGCGCGCACGAAGCGTTCGCGGAATTTTTTGTCGTGCGTGTCGAGAAACAACTGCTCGCCGGTTTCCGCGTCTTCGAAAATGATCGGACCGATATCCGGCAATTCGATCTCGCGCGGATCGTACAAGCGCACGGCGAGAACTTCGTGGCGTTGCGCGAGCACGCCGAGCGCCTTGTCCCACCCCGGCGCGCTGATGAAATCGGAAATGATGAAGACGAGCGAGCGGCGTTTGATTGAACGGAGCGCGGCTTCGAGCAATGTCGTCAAATTCGTCGGCGGCGCGCGTTTGAGTTGCGGTTGATTCGCCAGATCGTTGATCAGCCGCAAAACCTGAAGGCGTCCGCCCTTTGCCGGAATCACGCGCTCGACTTTGCCGCTGTAAAAAATCGCGCCGACGCGATTGCCGTGCCGCGTCAACAAGCGCGCCAGCACCGTGACGAAATCAATCAGCATATTGCGTTTGAGCGCGTGCACGGTGCCAAAATCCACCGACGGGCTGATGTCGAGCAGAAACCACGCGGTCACTTCGCGATCTTCGATGTACTGCCGGACGTACGGCGTGACCATTCGCGCGGTGACGTTCCAATCAATGTAGCGCACGTCGTCGGTGAATTGGTATTCGCGAATGTCCGCCAGATCGAGTCCGAAACCCAGGAAGAGCGTGCGATAGTCGCCTTGCAAAAAACCATCGAGGCGGCGAATCACCGTCCAATCGATCCGTTGCAAAATTTTTTCCGGCGATGCGCGCGGCGCGGTCGTTTCGATTGCCATAGTTATTTCCGATTGTCTTTGCGAGGAGCATCGTGAGCGGAGCGAAGCGCAGTCGAACGATGCAGTGCTGAGCGAAGCCGAAGCAAGCAATCCCCAAGCAACTCGGACGCCTGCGGCGGCTTCGCCCCTGCGGGGCTCGCAATGACACTACGCCGCCACGCTAACGTCGAGATGCGTTTTGAGCGGTTGCGCCGGAAGCGGAATGCGCGCGAGAATTTGTTTCAGCACCGTGTCGCTGGAAATGCCTTCCGACATCGCTTCAAACGACAGCACGAGCCGGTGCCGCATCACGTCGAGCGCGAGATCAACGACATCCTGCGGCACGACGTAACTGCGTCCGCGCACGAATGCGAGCGCGCGCGCCGTGATGATCAAATTGATCGACGCGCGCGGACTCGCGCCGTACATTATGAACTTGGCAACGTCGGCGACGCCGAATTTCTCCGGCTCGCGCGTCGCGTTTGCCAGCCGCACCGCGTATTCGATCAGCGACGGATCCACATAGACCTTGTCCACTTCGCGGCGCAACTCGATCAATTGTTGCGTCGTGACGACCGGGTTGACCGCTGCGAATTCTCCGGCGACGCGCTCGACGATCACAAATTCTTCCTGCTCGCTCGGATAATCCACCAGCACTTTCATCATAAAGCGATCCACTTGCGCTTCGGGCAACGGGTACGTTCCTTCGGTCTCGATCGGATTTTGCGTCGCCATCACGAGGAACGGTTCCGGCACTTTGTACGTTTCGCCGCCGATCGTGACCTGACGCTCTTGCATCACTTCGAGCAACGCACTTTGCACTTTGGCGGGCGCGCGATTGATTTCGTCCGCGAGCAACAAATTCGTAAAGACGGGACCGAGCGACGTGGAAAACTCGCCGGTCTTTTGATTGTAAATGCGCGTGCCGATCAAATCGGCGGGGACGAGATCGGGCGTAAACTGGATGCGCTTGAACGATCCTTGGATCGCTTCGGCGAGCGTTTTGATCGTCAGCGTCTTCGCCAGTCCTGGCACGCCTTCGACGAGCAAATGCCCTTGCGCCAAAATCGCGACGAGGACGCGTTCGAGCAAATGATCTTGCCCGACGATCACTTTTTTGACTTGATACAGCACCTGCTCCATCAGCGGCGCGTCTTCCGGTTTGGTGATTCTTATTTCGTCCGACATCTTTCCTCCAAAGGATGAAGGATGAAAGATGAAGGATGAAGATACGGTTCATCCTTCATCTTTCATCTTTCTGACTAATATTCCGGCGATCCCATTGCCGCCGCGGCAGTTTCAATCGTCACCGCAAAACCGATGCCGATAAAAACTTCTTGGTCGGTGGGATTCAACAACGCCGTGACGATGCCGACCACTTCGCCATAACGATTCAACAACGGACCCCCAGAGTTGCCGGGGTTGACTGCCGCGTCGAATTGGATCAAATTCTTTAAGGTTGCGCCGGTCTTGGGCGATTTGAAATTACGATTCAGTCCGGAGATCACGCCCGCCGAAAGTGAATTGCGGATCCCGAATGGATTTCCTACGACAATCGCGTCGTCGCCGACACTCAGCGCGCCGGAACTGCCGAGCGTGGCGGGCATTAGATTGTCAGGCAGTAATTTAGGGCGCAAGACGACGAGATCGTTCTCCGGTTCTTTGGCGACGATCACCGCTTCCGATTCCGTGCCATCGTAAAACGTCACTTGGATGCGCGTCGATTTTTCGACGATGTGCCAACTGGAAAGAATGTGTCCCAGATCGTCAATCACGGTGCCGGTGCCGGTGGAAACTTTTTTGTCGTCGCCGGGAATGTTCGCTTCGATCCGAACGAGCGACGGCGCGATCACTTCGTACACTTGCGAGGCAATCGAGGGGGGCGGAGTGGCGGAGGCAAGCGCGCGCGCGACGGCGGCGTTGATGTCGCGCTGGGTCAAGCGTTGCGGCGGTGGTTTCGTCGCGTCGTATGCAAACATCGCCGTCAGCGCGATCAACACGCCGAGCAAAACAAGCAGGACGGCGCGCGAACGATCGTACAAGCGTTTGACGCGCAGACGCCACGCGATAAAACGCGCCGGAGGTTTTTCCTCCGGCGGCGGTGACGGCGGTTCGATTCGTCGGTATGGGTAGGATCGCACGGCATACCTCGCAATTCTAGGTCACTCACAATGACCAATGACGAAAGATGAAAGATGGTAACTGCTCAGGCTGTCATTCTGAGGAGCGGTTTTTGCGACGAACGCTTTGCGTCTCGCAATTCGCGATTAGCGAGATGCTTCGCTTCGCTCAGCATGACAATGGGCTGAGCAGTTACGAAAGATGAAAGATGATCTTTCCTTCGTCGTCGGTCTTTCGTCTTCCGTCGCATTTCGTGGCGTGATTGTCTGTACTTTCGCGGCGATTGTCAATAGCCCAAACAATTCTCTTATCTTTTTCTTACGCGCCGCGCTCGCGCAAGCGATCCACGAGCGTGCCGTAGAAATAGGTGCGCGCTTGAAATCGCGCAAAGCGCGCGATCTGTTTGCTCGCTTGCACCAGCACTTCGTCGCCGTTTTGCAGTTCCACGTCAATCTGCCCATCCACCGTCAAGATCGCGTCGTGGTCGGTTTCCAACCGAAACAACACGCGCGATCCTTCCGGCAGAACGAGCGATTTCAACTGACTCAGGTACGGCGCAATCGGCACGAGGACGAGCGTCCGCACTTCCGGCGCGAGAATCGGTCCGCCGGTCGCAAAAACGTACGCGGTCGAGCCGGTTGCCGTCGCGACGATTGCGCCATCCGAAACGAACGTCTTCAAGTAATCGCCGTCAATATACGTGGCGAGCCGGATCACGCGCGCCAGTTTGCCGCGTCCGACGACGACATCGTTCAGCGCTTCCGCTTCACCGCGCGATTCACCATCGCGCGACCAGATCGAGCGCAACATCGCGCGCTCTTCGATCCAGTATTTGCCTTCCGCCACCGCGCGCGCGTCGAATTGCTCCGGCATCATTTCGGACAAAAAGCCGACGCGTCCCAAGTTGATTCCAAGGATCGGCAGATTGGCGGAGGCGCACGCGCGCGCCGCGCGCAAGATCGTGCCGTCGCCGCCGAGCGTGATCGCCAGTGTGGCATCCGGCGCGGCGCGGCGGATTTCGTTTTCATCCCACGCGGAAATGAGCGCGCCCTGCGCGCCCCGTCGTTCCAACTCGCGCGCCCACTGTTGCGCCAGCGTGAACGCGTGCGGCAGCTTGGGATGGTGCAAAAGAAGGAATTGTTTCATCGGTGACATTATACCACACAAGCGCGCGAAGACGAAGGACGAAAGAGAATGAGCCAATGAACAAATGAACAAATGACAAATGAACAAATGAACAAATGACAAATGAACACAATGACGAAAGACATTCGCAATTCGCAATTTGCAATTCGCAATTCGCAATTCGCAATTTGCAATTCGCAATTCGCAATTCGCAATTCGTATTATTCGCGGATGTAAAAAACTTGTGCTATAATCCGAGCGATGAAAAATCGTTTGGCAAATCACGCGCTCGGCTTGCTGATTTTGCTCGCGCTCGCGCTCCGGCTGTATCGTTTAGACGCGCAAGATATTTGGGGCGACGAGGCGTTCAGCATTTTTCTCAGCCAGCAACCGTTGAACGTCGTCATCGCCGGCGCATCCGATACGCATCCGCCGCTCTATCCCTTACTGCTTTTCGTTTGGCTCCAACTTGTCGGCGCAAGCGCGTTCGCGACGCGCGCGCTTTCCGCGCTGATCGGCACCTTGGCGATTCCGCTGATCCTGGTTTTCGCGCGCCGACTGCGCGCGCCCACGCGCGTCGTTTGGTTCGCCGCGCTTTTCACCGCGATCTCGCCGTTGCTGATTTACTACAGCCAAGAGACGCGGATGTACGAACTGGTCGCGGTATTGTCGCTCGCGTCGTCGTACTTTTCTTTGCGATTCACTATCTACGAGCAGGGGCGCAGGGGCGCGCGGGCGCAGGGAAGAACTATTTCCCCCTTGCTCCCTTGCTCCTCTGCTCCCCTGCATTATTTCGTGACGACCGCGCTCGCGCTCTACACGCACTATTCCGCGTTCTTCATCGTCGCCGCGCAAAATCTTTTCGCGCTGACGCGTTTGCGCGATCGCGCCGCGTTGCTCCGCTGGTTCACGCTCCAAAGCGCGCTCGCGTTCGCGTACATCCCTTGGATCGTCGTGCAGACCGCGTTCTTGCGCGGCAAAGCCAGCGCGCGCTTTGACGAGTGGGGATGGCACGGCGTCGAAATGATTTTCGGCAAAACGTTTCTCGCGTTTGCGGTTGGCTTGACGGTGGACGCGCCGCTCGCGCAAATTGCGACCGGCGTCTTTCTGATCGTCGCCGCACTCGGCGCAATCGCAATCCTGCGCGCCCCCCGCCCCCCGCCTTTGTTCGCAGTTCTCTACATGGGCATCCCTGTCATCATCGCGTTCCTCGTCAACCCGATAATGCCGTTCTTCTTCGAACGCTACGTCCTCGTCGCGCTGCCGGGTTTCATCGTCCTGATCGCGTACGGGCTGGACGATCTGTTGCGGCGCAACCGGCGATTCGCGCTGGGCATCATCGGCGTTTTGCTTTTGTTCAACGCGTTCGCGCTCGCAGAACATTTTTACAACGACGCGTACGCCAAAGGCAAGTACGGCAAAATGATGGCGCACATCGCCGCGCACGCGCAACCCGGCGACGCGCTGGTGCTAAACAACCCGCTTCAGAAACCGCTGTACTATTACTACGCGCCGCGCGCGCTGCCGACCTATTTCCTGCCCGATGGCGGCGTGTCGCTCGAAGACCCGATGATGCGCGCGCAGTTGATCGCGATCGCGCGCCAACATTCGCGCGTGTGGTTGGTGATGTTCGGCAATCCCGCCGAGTACGATCCGACCGGCTACTTGGAACGCTGGCTCGGCGCGAACGCGTTCAAGACGTTCGCGCGCGGTTTCGTGGACGCCGCGCTGACGTTGTACGTGATGCCCGGCGCGCCACCGGCGATCCAACGCGATCTCCACATCGCGCTCGGCGAAACGATTTGGCTCACCGGCTATTCGCTCGATCGCGCTCAGATCGCGCCGGAGCAAACCCTGTTGCTCACCTTGCGCTGGCAAACGACCGCGCCGCTCGAAAAAAATTACACCGTGTTCGCGCACCTCGTCGGCAAACCCCATCCGGTCACGCTGTCGCCGCTCTGGGCGCAGATGGACAGCCAGCCCGTCGGCGGCTCGCGCCCCACCGCCGGTTGGCGCGTCGGCGAATTGATCGAGGATCGCTACGGCTTGCTGATTCCCGCCAACGTTCCCCCCGGCGAGTATTCGATCCAGGTCGGAATGTACGATCCGGCGACACTCGCGCGGTTGTCGGTGGTTGACGCCGAGGGCAAGCGCGTCGAGGAAAATCGCGTGATCCTGGGATCGGTGCGCGTGGTGGCGCGATGAAACGATCAGAAATCGCGATCATCGCCGCGATTCTTTTGCTCGCCGCGGGTCTGCGCGTCTACCGGCTCGATCAACTTCCGCCGGGCTTGCACTATGACGAAGCGTTCAACGCGACGATGGCGCATCGCGTTCTCACCGGCATCGAGCGTCCGATCTTTTTCACGGAAGACCTGACCGAAGAGCCGATGGCAATTTACGTCACCGCACTCGCGTTCGGCGTTTTGGGCGAAACGACTTTTACGATTCGCCTGGTCTCCGCTCTGGCTGGCATCGCGACGGTTGCCGCGTTGTACGCGCTCGCGCGCGCGCTGTTTCCTCCCTCCCCTGCAGAGCGGGGGAGGGCAGGGGTGGGGGTTAGTCTCCTCGCCGCGTTCACGCTCGCGATCTTGTACTGGCACGTTAACTTTAGTCGCCTCGGTATGGAACCGATTTTCACGCCGTTGATGTTGACGCTGGCGTTCGCGTTCTTGTGGCGCGCGATCAGCGGTCAGCGGTCAGCGGTCAGCGCAATTCTCTCCGGCATCTTCTTCGCCGCGACGCTGTACACGTACAAAGCCGCGCTTTTCGTCCCGATTCTGTTCACCGCGTTCATCGGACTGGAAGTTCTGCTGGATCGAAAATTTTGGGCGCAGAACGGACGCGGGCTGGTCATTTTGGTCGGCGTCGCCATTTTGGTTTTTGCGCCGCTTGGGATATACTTGGGAACGCACCCGGAACAATTCTGGGAACGCCCCAGCACCGTCGCGTCGCCCAGCGTGGCGACGATTGCCGACAACGCGATCAAGGTCGCCGAAATGTTCTTTCTGCGCGGCGACGAAAATCCGCGCAGTAATCTGCCCGGGCGTCCCGCGCTCGATCCGTTTCTGGCAATTGGATTCGTCGTCGGCATAATCGCGTGCCTCGCGCGAATTCGCCAGCGCGCGTCGCGTTTGCTGTTGCTCTGGCTCGGCGTGATGAGTCTGCCCAGTGTGCTGACCGATTTCGCGCCGCACTTTGGGCGCAACATCGCCGCGACACCGGCGATCGCGCTGATCACCGCGTTTGGTTTCGCAACGATTCTGCGAAAAATAGACCGACGACCGACGACCGACGACGGAAGCGCGACGACAGGTGACAAACGATCGCTGACCGATGACCGATGGCGTCTGTCTACTGTCTACTGTCTACTGTTGACTGGTCTCGCGTTCAGCGCCTTTTCAACCGCGCGCGATTATTTTGCGATCTGGGGCGCGCGCACCGGTTCGTTCGATTCGTTCGACGCGGGGTATCTCACGCTCGCGCAAAAGTTGCGCGACCGTCCCGCCTCCGAAACGATTTATCTTTCGCCGGTCGACGCGCAGCATTACACGATCCAGTTCGGGTTGGCGCGCCGCGTCGCGCATAGTTTCGATGGACGACACGCGCTCGTCCTCGCGCCGCCGGGCGCCAGCGCGACATACGGCATCGTCACGCGCGATGATCCGCGTTCGCTCGCGCGCTTGCGCGCGATTTTTCCAGACGCGCGCGTGATCGAAACGCTGGGCGATTACACCGGCAGCGCGTACGCGACGATTGTGCGCGTCGAAGGCGCGGCGAAGATCGCGCCGCAAAAAATCGTCAACGCGCGTCTGGGCGCCGGAATCGAACTGATGGGGTACGATCTTGCGCGCGCAGGCGACGCCATCACTTTGATCGTGTACTGGAGTTGCCTCGCCGAGACGCGCGAGAATTACACCGTGTTCGCGCATTTGGTCGGCGCGCAGGGTTTGGTGGCGCAAGACGATACGCAACCCGGACGCGGATCGTCTCCCACTGCGCGTTGGCAAATCGGACAAGTGATCGCGGACGAGCATCGGCTGAATGTGGCGGCGTTGCCGCGCGGGGAATATCAAATCGAAATTGGAATGTATCATTTAGAAACGGGCGCGCGCGTTCGCGTGAGGGACGCCAACGGCGCGCCGATGGAGAGTGACCGTGTCGTTTTCGAAAGAATCACAGTACCGTAACATCTTCGCCGGCGGCGATTTTGCCAGCGAGCGGCGCGGCGTGCCGCCGCTGCTGCTGATCGGCTGCGCGGCGCTTGTGCTGATCGTCTGTTGCAGTTGCGCCGGTTTGATCACGGGCTTGCAATTTTCCGGCGGGCTGGAAAAAATGACCAAGTCGGTGAGTTTGCCGTTCGGTCAACCCGCCGCGACACCGACTCTGGACAAGAACGCGCCGGTGCCGCTCAAGAAACCTGGGTTGATGGATAACGGCTTGGAATTGACGGTGATCAATATGCAACGACCGCTCAAAGTGGAGGGCGGCGTCAAACTGCCTGCCGATCAACAATACATTTTGATCACGGTGCAAATCGTGAATACGAAAAAGACCGGCGCGGCGCTCAAAGCGACGGCGGCGGAATTCAAGGTCAAAGGCGATGGCGGGTTGACGTACGACGCAAACCCCAAGGCAGTGACGATCCCAGGTCTGTTGAACGAGGTCAGCGTTGCGCCCGACAAGACCCAGGAAGCCGAATTGATCTACCAAATCGCGACCGACGATTCCGGTTTGCGTTTGCTCTGGAAAGTTGGGACGCAGACGCGCACGTTCATCTTGGAAAAATGATCCTGCTGTTCGCCGCGCTGGTTTGGCTTGCCGCGTTTGTCATCGCGCTGGCGCGTCGCCGCGCGAGCGACGCGTGGCGCGATGTCTTGGCAATCGGCGGCATCGGCGCGGCGACGGCGGGATTTTTCTGGCGGCTACTCGCCGGGCACGTGTGGATGCCGGCGGGCGGCGGCGATCTCGCGCAGTTTCTGTACCCCACCTACGCGTTCGCCGCCGAATGGTGGCGGCGCGGCATCGCGCCGCTGTGGAATCCGTATCTCTTTGCCGGCGCGCCGTTCGTCGGCGATCCCCAGTCCGGCATTTTCTATCCGCTCAATCTCCTCACGTTTTTCATTGCGGTTCCGCTCACGTTCCGCGATTTGGAATATCTTTCCGTCCTGCATTTCTTCATCGCCGGCGCGGGGATGTATGCGTTTTTGAGATGGGGACAGTGGCAAGTTGAGGGTTCAAAGTTCAAAGTTCAAAGTTCAACCCTTGAACCACGAACCTTGAACTTGAAACTCGCGCGTCCCGCCGCGCTCGCCGGAGCCCTCGCGTTTGAATTCTCCGATTTGTTCATCACGCATTTCGGCAACTTGAACTTGATCGCGGTCGTGTCGTGGATGTCGCTCGTGGTGCTGTTCTATCGCCGCGCCATCACGGATCGGCGCGCGAGTTTCGCGGCGATTGCCGGGGTTTTGCTTGCCCTCGCGTTTTTTGCCGGACACATTCAGTCATTTTTATTCATTGTGCTGACGTTGGTGTTGCTGGCAATCTGGCAGAGCATTGACCGACGACGAACGACAGACGACGAAGATAAGCTTTCATCCTTCATCCTTCATCCTTCATCCTTTCTGCTCGTCGTCGCGCTCATCGCGTTCGGACTTGCCGCGCCTGCGCTGTTGCCGAGCATCGAATTCACGCAGAACACGGTACGCGCGACGTACGAGTACGAACAAGCCGCGCAATATTCGCTTCCGCCCGCGCAATTGATCGGGCTGTTCGTCCCCGGCTTTTTCGGACGCGGACCGCAAAACGCGTGGGGACCTTGGGATCGTGTCGAAGTCGGCTACCTTGGCGTCCTGCCGCTGCTGCTCGCGTTCCTCGCGCTGGTTCTGCGCCGCGACGCGCCGACGCGTTTTTTCGGCGCGCTCGCGCTGATCGGGCTCGCGCTCGCGCTCGGCGGGTACGCGATTTTGCACGGCTGGCTGTACCAGATCGTCCCCGGTTTTGGGCAACTGCGCGCGCCTGCGCGATTCATCGTGCTGATGGATTTCGCGCTGGCAACACTCGCCGCGTTTGGATTCGACGCGCTGTTGCGCGCGCTGCCGCGCGCGAGCGAGGTCGCGTTCAAGCGCATCGTGCGCGCCGCGCCTTGGGTGTTCTTGCTGATCGCGCTCCCGTCCGGCGCGCTCGCGTACTCGAATTTGATTTTGGGGCAGGGACAGGACGCGATCTTGTTCGCGCGCATCGCGAACGCGACGAACGCGCTCGCGTTTTTCATTTTGCTGTTCGCGCTGTCGGTCGCGCTGCTCATCGCGCGCGCGACGCGATTCTTTCGTCCACGCGCGTGGGCAACGCTCACGCTTGCGCTGATCTTCTTCGATCTTTTTTCGCTGGGCGCGTACGTGGACGCCAGCACGGACGATCCGACGCGCGTGTTCGATCATCCGAACGCGGTCGCGTTCTTCAAGAGTGACGGCAGTTTCTTCCGCGTCGATCCGCGCGGGACCGGCGTGGACAATGTGTGGACTCCCGACACTTCGATTTTGTACGGCATTTTCGATGTGAATGGCGACAACCCGCTGATGCTGGCGGAGTTTGATCGGTACTGGGAAAAAATGGGCAGTCGTTCGGCGCGCGCGTACGATTTGCTCAACGCGAAATATTTGATCGCGCGCAAGAGCGCGCCGGTCGATCGCGCCAAATTCAAACTCGCGTTCGAAGACGCCGCGTTCAACATCCACGAAAACACGCGCGTTCTCCCGCGCGCGTTCGTCGTTCACGCTGTCCGCGTCGTGCCGGATCGCGCCAGCGCATTAGACGCGGTGCGCGCGGATGATTTTGATCTGGCGCAGAGTGTTGTGTTGGAAATAGCGGTCAGCTATCAGCCGTCAGCGATCAGCGGTCAGCCGCCTGCCCTGAGCGGAGTCGAAGGGTCGGCGGTCAGGATTGTGGGCTATGGTCCAAACGAGATTCTGTTGGATGTGGACGCGCCAAGCGCGGGCGTGTTGGTTTTGAGCGAGGTGTTTTATCCGGGTTGGCGCGCGTGGGTGAGCGACCTCTCCCCCAGCCCCTCGCCTCTCAGGAGAGGGGAGAAGGAAACTAAAGTGCTGCGCGCGAATTATTTGTTCCGCGCGGTGGAAATTTCGGCGGGCGCGCAACGCGTGCGCTTGTTGTACGATCCTGGGTCGTTCAAGATTGGCGCGGGGTTATTTGCGGTGACGGTGGCGGTGCTGATCAGTTGGTTCGTTTGGAAGGCGAAGAAAAAATAATCGGGCGAATAAAAAACAGACCAGGTTTCTCCAAGAAACCTGGTCTCTGCATTACTTCGCCAGCAGCTCTTCCAATTTTTGGATGAACGCGCGCTCGGTCATTGACGTACTCGTGCGCGTGATCGGACCGATCACGTTGCCGGACAAATTGCCGTCTTTGCCGACAAAGTACGTCTCCGGCACGCCTTTGGCGCGATAGCGTTGGTAAATTTCGCTGCCGATGTCGGGCTCATTAAAGTACGTGACGCCGAATTCTTTAAGGTACGCCTTCGCCGCCGATTCGGTGTCAATGTAATCTATGCCGATGAAGACGACGCCGCGATCTTTGTACTGCCGCCACGTTTTTTCGAGGAACGGCGCTTCGTCGCGGCAGGGCGCGCACCACGACGCCCAAAAGTTGATCACGACGACCTTGCCGCGCAGTTCCGACAATTTGATCGTCTGCCCTTCGAACGACGTGAGCGTGAAATCCGGCGCGGCGCCTGCGGCGAGTTGCGCCGCACCGCGCGCGCGCAAACCGAACGCGAACAGCGCGATCAATCCGATGATCAGAACGAAAACGAGAACCTGAATCCAACGCGGCACGCTTACAACTCCTTCAATTCTTTTTTCAGCCGGTCGGCGTACTCGCGCGGAATTTCCGGCGCGGCATCCGGCGGCGCGCCGGGCGCGCGGCGCACCAGCCACGTTCGCACCGAAAGCCACGCGACGAGCGCGCCCAAGACGATTCCAAACGCAGGCAAAAGGTACGCCAGCCAATTAAAACCCTCGGCGGGCGGCGCGCCGAGAACTTGAAAGCCAAACCGCGCGACGAAATAGTCGCGAATCTGCTGTTCGTTCTTGCCCTCGCGCAACATTCGCCGAATGTCGTTGCGCCAATCCGCACACGCTTGCGTGTTGCAAATATCGAGCGGCGTGTTCGGGCAGACCGGACAATACAGCGTCTTGGCGATCCGATTCACCTCGTCGTCCAGGTTCGGACCTTGCGCGCCGACGGAGCGCGCGGCGAATCCCAGCCCAAGGGTCAGCGCGATCAAGAACGAAACGATCAAGATGCGTGCTCGCATCGCGTTAGAATTTTTCAAAGCGTTCCACATCCATCACGAACACCGTCGCGCCGCCGACCTGAACTTCAATCGGTTGGGCGAGGTACAATTCGCCGGGCTCCATCACCGGCGGCATCGGGTTGACGAATTGAGTGCGCGTGACGCAACTCGATTTGATCAGCGCGAACACATCGTCTAGGCAGTCCGGCTCCACGCCGATCAAGATCGTCGCGTTGCCCTCGCGCAAAAAACCGCCGGTCGTGCTGATCAACGTGAATTGATGATTGTGCTCACGTAGCGTGTCCGTCAACTTTCCGGCATCGTCGTTATGCACGATGGCGAAAACGAGTTTCATTTGCGCCTCCTTTCCTCGTCCGCATCTGACTGAATTATACAATCGCTTGACCCGCGCGTCAATCACCGCCGCGCGTGCAACTCCGGCAACAGCCGCGCCCGAATCTCTTGCTGAACCTGATCGATCGCGCGCGTGCCGTCAATGACGATAAAGCGTTGCGGCTCGGCGCGCGCGAGTTCCAGATAACCGTTGCGCACGCGCGTGTGGTACGCGACCTCTTTTTGATCGAGCCGATTCGTTTCGCCGCGCTGGCGGCGCGCCAAGCCGATTTCCACCGGCACGTCCACGTAAAATGTCAAATCCGGAACGAGTCCGCCGGTCGCAAAGCGCGTGATCGCGCGTAACGCGTCCAGATCGAGTCCCAAGCCGTACCCCTGGTACGCCAGCGTCGAATCGTAAAAGCGATCGCAGATGACGATCTTGCCTGCCGCCAGCGCGGGGCGGATCAGTGCGGCGACGATTTGCGCGCGCGCGGCGGAGAACAATAACACTTCGGCTTGGTCTTGCATCGCGCGATTGCGCGTCGAGAGAATCACGTTGCGAATCTGCTCGCCGATTTCGGTGCCGCCTGGCTCGCGCGTGAGGAGCGCGGGCAGACCTTGCGCGTGCAAAGATTCGACGAGCAAGCGCGCTTGCGTGGATTTGCCACTGCCATCGGGACCTTCAAACGTGATAAAGAGAGACAAGGTTCTCACTCGCGAAATGATTTTTGTGCCGATTGATTTTACAACAATCTCGCTCATTCGGCAATATTCGGCTTGACGCAATTCGCACCCTGTATTACAATCGGCGTCAAAGAAAGTGCTATGGCAACACCGAATCCCGCCATCGCGAAAAAATTGCGCGAAATGAAAACCGAGCTCGCGCGTCTGCAAGCGGAAAAACGCAAACTCTTTCCGCCGAACCCACATCCGTTTGCCGAACCCGATCAATTTCCGCGCCATGCGACGCCCGAGCAAATTCGCCAGCGCAATCACCTGATCGCGCGCATCGAAACGCTGGAAGAAGAGATTGACGAACTCGAAACCCAGTTGTACGCGCGCGCATCGTCCAACTTTTGATCTCATTCAAGGAGCATCTATGAACAAGATCGTTTCACTTCCGCTTGCGCTCATTCTCGTTTCACTTACCGTGGCGTGTTCGTCCGCGCCCACGCCCACCCGCGCGCCGACGCTGACCGCGTTTGCCACGCCGGTGCCGCTTGCCACCTTGCCGCCAACCAAAGCCGCCGCGCCAGTTTCACCGACAGTCGCCCCAACAGTCATTCCACCGACCCTCAGCGCTAGCCCACCCACCGCGTTACCGACGAACACGCCCACGCGGATGCCAACTCCCGCGCCGACGATTCCGCCGGGGCTGTACGTGACCGCGCTCCGCACGGATCCCAATCCGCCTTTGCGCGGCACGGACATCAATTTTTATCCGACTTTTTTGAACACGACCGGCGCGCCGCAAAATTATCGGTGGAACGTTTTCCTCTATCGCCCCGATAATCTCACGACGCGTTTCGGCGAAGCGACGCGCGTCGATTCGCCGATTCCCGTCGGCGGCGCGGAGTTCAAGTCCGGCGGTCCGTGGAAAATTCCAGTCGGCGGTCCCTGCGAAAATTTTGTCGCGCGCGTCGTCTTTTTCGATCAGGATAATCGCGCGTTGCCGTTTCCGAAACCGGACGGCGCGATCTTTCAAAAAGATTTGACCGTCTGCGCGCTGATCGATCTGCCGAATTATCCGACGCCGTCGCCGGTGCCGCCCACGCCGACGGTGACGCCGGGTCCCGGCTTGTTCGTCATTGACATTCGCACGCAGCCCGATCCGCCGGTGCGCAATGTCGAAATCAACTTTTTCGTGTCGTTCGTGAACACGACCGGCAACATCCAAAACCAACGCTGGGTCGTCTACCTCTATCGCCCCGGCGAGCCGAACGCGTTCGGGCAAACGACCGGCGCGGCGACGACGTTTCTCAGTACGATCGGCGAAGCGCAATCGGCAGGTTCGTGGAAATTGAGCGGCGGCGGTCCCTGCGAGAATTTCGTCGCGCGCGCCGCATGGTTCAACCAGGACAACAAACCCGTCTTCTTCACGACGTTTGACGGCAAGCCATTCGAGAAAAACATTACGGTCTGTCCGTAGCACACTTGTCATTTCGAGCAAAGCGAGAAATCTCTTTTCGCACAAATGAGATTTCTCGTCGCATTGTTCGACTATGCTGTGTTTCGCTCACGATGCTCCTCGAAATGACCGAACGCGATTTGAATGAACACAAGGACAGGAGCAAAATCCTGTCCTTGTTGTTTGAACGCACGTGCCAAGAACTCACTGGCTCGGCTGGATTTTCCAGATTCTAATTTCCTCCTCCTCGTACACCAACTCGTACCGTCTCGCGTCCGCAAAATCGCGCGCGCGCAAAATCCCCGCGCGGCGTCCCAGGTAAACGTAATTCGCTTGCGCGTCGGAGCGCGCAGTCGGATGCGCGATCACAATCGCGCGCCGCGTAAAGTACGGAATCCACGCGCCGCCGTCCGACGGCACGTAGATCGTCGGATACCACGCAAACGCGTTGACAAGCAAGCGCGCATCGTCCGGCGTGTTCGCCGCGATCCAGGTCATCGCGCGTTCGTCGGCGCGCGTGAACAAAATCGTCGTCGGGTTGACAATCGTGAGCATTTCGCGCGCGCCGAGCAGAACGACGAGCAAGCCCAATGTCATTTCGAGCGGCGCGAGAAATTTCGTCGCGCGCATCTTTTCGCGCACTACGCGCGCCAACTCGCCGATGAGAAACGCGGCGGGGAAAAAGCCCATCAGCAGAACGAACGGCACTTCGAGCAGCGGCGCGCCGAGCCAGGTCGCGATCGCGGCAAGCACCACCAGCGCGCTGAACCACGCGACGACGAACAACGCGCGCGCGTTTCTGCGCGCGAACGCGACGCCAAGCCCAAGCGCGGCGAGCGTCCACGCGATCGCGCCGTAATGCGATCGCAAAATCTCGAACGTCGTTGCCAGGTCAATGCCGGACCAAAACGCGAGCGTCGCGCTGGCGTTTTGCGCGCCATCGGGCTGACTCAGCAAAAGCACGCTCCACGCGATTCCCGCCGGCACAACTAGCAATGCGAGCGCGAGCAATCGCCGCGTATGCGCGCGCTGCCACGCGCAATACAGCGCGAGGAAAACAAAGTAGAACGCGAGCAAGCGCAGATGCGCGAACGCGAGAGCCGCCAGCGTGACGACGACGAGCAGAAGCGCGCGCGCGTTAAAACGCGGCGCGTCGAACCAGTCCAGCGCGGCGATGAGCGCGAGCGGCAGAATCGCCGCGCCGAGCAACAAGGGATAACGTCCCCACGTCAAAAAATACATCGGCGTTGGCGTGAGAAACCAAACCGCAATCGCGCTGACGAGCCCGACCAGATCGCTGCCCGTCCAGCGTTTGCCGAACGCGAAAAACGACAAGCCGATCTGGACGACGATCAATTGTCCGATCAAAATGATCGCCGGCGCAATAGCCATACCCGATACTTGGATCAGCAACGCGACGATGCCGTGAAAACCGAAATGATAAATGCGATCGAGCGGCGCATGACCGCGCGTTAAAATCTCTTGAATGTCCGCCGCGTGGTTGACCGAATCCACCCACAACGGCGCGGGCAACTCGGCGAATTGGAGGATGCCAAGCGCAACCGTCAACAGCGCGAGCGCGGCAAGCAATGTCATTGCGACGAGCGTGTGGCGCGAGGAGAAACCTTGCATTGACGCGCCGGAGATTTCTCGCTGCGTTCGAAATGACACGAGTCCGGCAAGCGCGCACATCAAGCCAACGACGAGAAAAATACCAGGTTGGCGCGCGAGGGCTTGGCGCACTGTGTCGCACGCGGCAAAGAGATCGGACGCGGAGTACGCGCGGAACGCGAGATCGTAATTCGTCGGAAGATGAGCGGCGTGCGCGCGCCCTTCCGACAAAACATCGTCATCGCTTGCCCACACGCTGAACCAGCCGCGCGTAATTTCGGCGGACGCGGCATCGAGAAAAAAATAGTACGCGCGCGCGGCGGAATCGGACTGCGGAAAAAATCTGAAGGAGGAACATTCGTTGTGCCGAACCTGAGTGAGAGGAAACGCAACGGTCACAAGATCGGTGGGATCATCGGCACGCGCGCGCAGATGAAACGTGACGCGGCTTGACGGCGCAAATGAAAAATCGTCTGAGGCGACCCAGCAAACTTGAATCGCGCTCAGACGCGAAGAATGGGCAACGAAAGTTTGTCCGACGGTGCGCGCGTCGCGCAGTTGCCCGGCGGGCTGCGCGAGCCGGTCTTGAACGTCGAGTGGATCGACAACGCCGGGCGATCCGCTCAGCGTCATCCACCCGATCAGCGCGAGCCCCGCCAGCACGAAAACGATCGGACGCATCGCGGAGGTTTACGGGTACGGACGCGGCGCGGGCGGCGCGAGCGGGAGCGTGTCAATCGGCGCGTTCAAATTGACGAGCGTCGCGGCAATCCAGCCGCGCCCATTCGGATCCTTGGGCAAGATGATTTGAACCCAATCGTTCGCGGCATTGCGCCCCGTCACTTGAACGGCGTCGCCCTTGTTCAGCCGATCCAAGATCGCGGCGTTCGTGTTTGGCTCGGCGCGCACGCGCGAACTATTTTCGCGGATCGTTCCGGGCACCGGCTGCGGCGGCGCGGTGGGCGGCGGAAGTGTGGGCGCAGGCGGCGACGCGATCACTCTGGCGACGGGCGGCGTCGCGGTCGGTCTGGGACGCGCGGTCGGCGTGGCGGTTGGCGCGAACACCGCAACCAGGTCGGTCAGTTGGCAACTCACGATCAGAACGCTGGTCAACAGCAAGACGAGAATTTTAGATCGCTTCATTTCGATTGACTCTACGCGCCGGACACCTCGCTCCTACGCGCGTTTTTGAATTTCATCGGCGAACGATTTTGGATCCATCGGCGCGACGTACAAGCGCGCGCCGTCGAACAGCGCGCCGTCAATCCCGACGACATTGCCGTCGGCGTCGCGCACGATCGCGTGATGCGTTTTGACGCGCTGCGCCGCGCGCGCGCCGATGACGTGCCGGACGCACATTCCGAGAAATGTTTCTTTCGGTTTATCGTTCACGTAGACGATGATTTTTTCGCTCGGCACTTTTGCCTTTCGAGTTTTCACTTTTTACTTCACCTCGACGATCCGCCCTTCCACTTTGGGATTGACCGGCGAAGTTTTGGCGACGTACGCGGCGACAACATCAATCACCGGATCGCCGTAGATCAAGTTCTTGCCTTCCTTGAACGCGGCTTGACCGTCGCCACCGGTGGCGAGATAATCAATCGTCTGGACGCGGTACACTTTTTGCGGCTCCATCGGTTTGCCGCGAATCAAAATATTCGAAACGCGATTGCCGGAGGGCAGCGCGCAATTGTACGTGAACGACATTCCGGCGACGAGCGTATTCGCGCGCGGACAAGATACGGCGACTTCGAGCACCGCTTTGATGTGTTCGCCTTTGAGATCCATCGCGACCAGCACATTGTCGAACGGCAACATTTCGAACAACTGACCGTAGGTGATCGAGCCCTTGGGAATATCGGCGCGGATGCCGGCGTTGTTATGAATCGCGAGATCGGCGGGCGCGTCCCCAGCTTGATTCGCCCACAGCATCGCGTCCACGACGAGATTGCCGGAAGGATACTCGCCGGTGCTGCGCCCGTCCGCCGTGTACGCGCGCGTCAGATCGATCGCCGTTTCGCCGATGACTTTTTGCGTGGCGGCGCGTCCGTCCGCGATCAGCTTGGTCATCATTTCGGCGATCTCTTTCGGCGTCTGCGCTTTGTTGCTGACGGAGGCAAACAAGACATTGCTCTTGGAATAGTCGGTGATCTTTTTGCTGGCGCGATCAATCGTCAAATCGAGGCGTCCGACGTTCTGCGCGCGGCTGCCGGCTTGGACGATGATCGTACTGCCGATCACTTTGGGATTGCGCAGTTCGGTGTGCGTGTGCCCGCCGACGATCACGTTGATCTCCGGCAACGCCGCGGCGATGCGTTGATCCGCGTCGAAACCCGCGTGCGACAGCACGACGATCAGATCGGACTTGCTTTTGACTTCCGGCAATATTTGTTTCAGCGCTTCGAGTTCGTCCACGAACTTGAACGCTTGCAATTCTTTGACTTTGCTACTGATGCCCGGCGTGCGCGTGTAACTCACGCCGACGATGCCAAAGCGGACGCCGCCGATCTCTTTGACGATGTACGCTTTTGCCCACGCCGGCACTTGCCCGCTCGATGCTTCGACAATGTTCGCGATCAAGATCGGGAACTTGGCTTCGCCCGCGCGCGCTTGCACGACCGCGACGCCTTGATCGAAATCGTGATTGCCGAGCGTCATCGCATCGTACTTCATCGCGTTCATCGCGGCGAAGATCGTTTTGCCTTGATCGCGATTCGACGCGAACGTGCCGACCCACAAATCGCCCGTGTCGAACAGCAACGTGGGACCCGGCGCTTCTTGCTTGAGCCGTACGATCGTGCCCATTGCATTGCCCACGCCGCCGAACTCGAATTCCACGCCGTCGCCGCCCCTGATCTTTTGACCTTCCAGGTAGCCGTGCATATCGTTGGTGTGGAAAATCGTCACGGTCAACGGTCCGGTCGGCGTCGGAGTGGGCACCGGGGTGGGCGCGACGCACGCCGCCAAAAGTAAACTCAACGTGATGAGCGCGGTCATTCGTTTCAACATTTTTCCTCCTTGAAAATACGATCGCTGATTGCTGATTGCTGACTGCTGTACTATAACGCGTTTCACAAATTCGTCAAATGGTTGTATACTAGGCGCGAGGTGAAGAATGCCCGGTTTCGTCGGACATACGGTTGCGAACGCCGCCGTGCTCGTCGGCACGACAGTGGTGATGCGCGCGCAAGGTTGGTCGTGGCAGGATGTGATGGCGGTGGATGCCGGAATCGTGATCGCCACGTTCGTCCTCTCGCCCGATCTGGATTTGTTCAACAGCAAGTCAATGAACGGCTGGGGGTGGTTGCGCTTTTTCTGGTGGCCCTACTCCAAACTGGCAAAGCATCGCGATCGCTTGCATCTGCCGATCCTGGGAACGGCGGTGCGCTGGCTCTACGTCCTGACGCTTTTGGCGATCCTGGGTCTGTTATTCTATCTCTGGTTTCGACGTATCGGACTAGGGATCAGTTTTGATTTTGCCGGAGACGCCCACGATCTCATCTACAACGCGCTGTACCTCGTTGACGTTTTCATCGGCGCGGTGCTGGCAGACACGACGCATTACGTTCTCGACATCCTCTCCACCAAGATCAAACGACTCGTCCCGCGCCGATTCCGCGAACGGTACGAGCGGTACGCGCAAAATCATTACGACCGCGACCATCGTCCGCCGCCTGGGCAGACGTGGATTCCACTCGAGGGGCAACGATGAAAGAAAAATTAGAGGAACTGAAAAAACGTTTCGCCGTCGTCAACGATTTGCAACGCGCGGCGGCGGTGCTGGGTTGGGATCAGCAAACGTATATGCCGCCGCGCGGCGCGTCCGCGCGCGCGGAACAGTTGGCGACGCTGCAAAAATTGGCGCACGAGCATTTCATCGCCGACGAAAACGGCGCGCTGCTGAACGATCTTGCCGCGTCTGCCGCGCAGTTGCCGTACGATTCCGACGACACGAGTCTGATCCGCGTGACCAAGCGTGACTACGATCAAGCCAAGCGCGTGCCGCCCGCGCTCGTCGAAGAGATGGCGCGCGTTGCGTCGCTCGCGTTCGAGGCGTGGCATCACGCGCGCGCGGAATCGAATTTCAAGTTGTTCCAACCGCATCTGGAAAAGAATGTCGCACTGCGAATTCAACTCGCCAACTATCTCGGCTACACCGATCGCATTTACGACGCGCTGCTCGATCAGTACGAACCGCAAATGACGACCGCGCAAGTCGAAGCGATTTTCGCGCCGCTGAAAAAAGAAATCGTCGCGCTCGTGCGCAAAATCGCGCACAAAGCGGACGCGGTGGACGCCGCGGTATTGCATCGTGAGTACGCCGAACAAACGCAATGGGATTTCGGCGTACAAGTGATCAAGCGGATCGGTTTCGATTTTGAACGCGCGCGGCAAGACAAATCGGCGCATCCGTTCACGACGAGTTTTGCCTTGGACGACGTGCGGATCACGACGCGCCTCAGCAAGAACTTTTTGCCCTCCGCGCTCTTCGGAACGATCCACGAGACCGGGCACGCGTTGTACGATCTGGGCGGGCGCGCCGAATTGGATCGCACGCCGCTCGCGGGCGGCGCGTCGTTGGGCGCGCACGAATCGCAATCGCGCTTGTGGGAGAATGTCGTCGGGCGCAGTCGCGGCTTTTGGCAATTCTGGTTTCCGCGCTTGCGCGAAACATTTCCCGCGCAACTCGCCGATCAAACCGCCGAATCATTTTATCGCGCGGTGAACAAAATCGCGCCGTCGTTCATTCGCGTCGAAGCGGACGAGGTGACGTATGGCTTGCACATTATGCTGCGTTTTGAAATGGAGAACGCGCTCGTCGAAGGCAGGTTGCAAGTCGCGGACGTGCCGGAGGCGTGGAACGCCAAGATGAAAGAATATCTCGGCATCGTTCCGCCGGATGACGCGCGCGGTTGTCTGCAAGATGTGCATTGGTCGTACGGCGACCTGGGTTACTTTGCGACGTACTTGCTCGGCTCGATGTTCGCGGTGCAGTTGTACGACAAAGCGACGCGCGATGTACCGGCGATCCCGGAACAAATCGCGCGCGGGGAGTTTGGCGCGTTGCTGGGTTGGCTTCGCCAAAACGTGCACACGCACGGACGCAAATTCACGCTCGACGAACTCGCGCGCCGCGTCACCGGCGAGCCGTTGCAATCGCGTTCGTACGTGGCGTATTTGAAGAAAAAATTTGGGGAAATCTATCAAGTCTGAGATTGGTCAAGGCGTTCGCGCAAGCGACTCGGATCGCGCGCCTGATGCTCTTGAACGCGATTCGTTCAGAATCCTTCATCTTCGTCCGGATGTCCCTTGCACGATTGAACGTTTACGCGTATAATCAACTCAGCATCCAACAAGGAAAAAAGTGTGTCTCGCCAATCCCGGCGTGTTTATCTGGACGTTTCATCACTCTGCCGTCCCTTTGACGATCAAAATCAATTACGGATTCGCCTTGAGACAGACGCGGTGCAATTGATCTCAAGCAATGTACGCGCCAAAAATCTGATCCTAGTCGTCTCCCCGGCGCACGATGTGGAAATTGCCTCCATTGACGATTTGGCGGAGCGCGAGCATTTGCAATTATTTCTCAAACAGCACGGCGCGCGCGTCGCGTTTGATCTCTCGCGAGCGCGGCAACGCGCGGAAGAACTCTCAAAGCAAGGGTTGGGAATCGCAGACGCGGCACATCTGGCTTATGCCGAGCAAGCCCAAGCCGATTTTGTCACTTGCGATGATCGACTTGTCCGCCAATGTCGTCGCGCCGGCAGTCGTCTGTGGACAGGTACGCCGATTGCCTATTGCGAGAAGGAGAATTTGCGATGAAAAGCCAAGTCTATCTTTCTGAAGATCAAGTCGTCCGCCGCGCGCTCCAAGCCCTGATGTCTGCTTTGGGTCCCGTTGAAACCGCGCGCTTTCTCACCTTGCCCCGGCAACGCCGACTCGAATCGGTGCGACGGCATCGGCAATGGCAAGCGCGGTTGGAACGAACACGCTTTTTCGATCAGGTTTTCGAGCGCGCGCGCGACGCATAAGTTTCGCCTGAAATGTGAGCAACCAGGAGCAAGAACGATGCGCGAATCTAAACTGGCATTGTTCGTTGTGACGGCTTGTTTTTTTCTTCTCCCTGCCTGCGCGTCCGCGCCAACAGCGACGCTGGCGGTTCCCACCGTCGTTTCAACACCCACTCCGATTCCATCCCCCGTTCCGACCACAACACCCGATCCTGCCAAGATGCTCGCGACGTGTAACACGTTGCCGCAAGATCTGAAAGCCATCGTGCCATCGAGCATCCAAAACGCTCAACGCATTGACAATTTGACTCCGGCAGGTGCCGCGAAAATTCTGACGATGAATCGCGCGCTCGCGCGCCGAACCGATCTTCAGGGTGCAGACAAAATCATCTATTGCGCGGCAACGGCAACCGGGGATTTTGGCGGAATGGTGATCGTGATTGATCGCGTGGCGAAGAATTTCAAAACCTTGATCTTAATGGAAGAGGAATTGGTTGAAGCGCACGACCGAAAGATTACGGGAGAGGTTGCGAGCGTGGGCTTTAACAGTTTGCCGCCGAACTTTTCTGACACACGAGCAGTTCCTTTTTCCATTGCCGCCCGGGTTGCGGGTGGCGAACGGATGGAAAGTTTAGATTACATCGTTTATCTTGATCAAAATGGCGCGATTGTTACGCTCTACTACCTGAACGTTCAAAAATTCATTTTCTCTTTTGCTTTGAATACGATTGGCAGAAATTTTTCCAACCTGCCCTATCCAGTGGATGCTCCGACGACGCTGGCAGATCAATTCAAAACAATGTTCCCAAATTCCAAAAATCCAAGTACTTTGATCGCAAATTGGGAGTACCGTTATTCTGACGGGAGACTTTTGGGTTATGCCGTACTGCAAGACGGACAGAAACTTCTTCCTGTTCCTGACGCGGTGTGGAATAGAATCCGCGCGAACGAAACACGCACGCTAGAGTTGGCAAAGAAGCAAGGTCTTGCCGATGTCAAGGCGCAATCATTCTGGCAACTTGGCGCGTGGCCCCAATATCAAGTGGTGAGCATTCTACAATCCACCACCGACAAGACGCGCTACTGGATCCCCTCCGCCGATGGCGCAGCGTGGGTTGAAGCGCGCGTGCCGCAAGATGCCAAAGACGTGAGATGGGATCTCAAATCCGGGCAACTCTCCTACACCGCCGCCACAGGAACGCAATTTTGGTATGATGTAAACAGCAATACGTGGTTAAGTATAGCCGGGCTTCATCTGGAAACGATCAGGTCGGAAGACGCACAGAAAGCCGTAGAATGGTGGCTCGATCCAAAAAATCCGAATGGTGTTCAAATAAAAAACGAAAGTAAGACAACACACTTTGTTCTTGATGGCAGTTTCGATAGCATGAGAAACGATTATCCCGGCAGGGATAAAACCAGACCTATGACTTTCGTTGGCGGAAACCAAATACCGACCGAACAAGCGATAAAACAGGATCTGCTGAAATATGCAGCATATTACAATGTCGCGTGGAATTTCCCTCCGGAAATGCAAGATGTCAACTCTTTTATCGCACGGCAGACTGCGTTGAATGCCTTACTGGCAGTAAAGAGAATAACCATAACCGATGATTTCACACCCAATCCATATTTTAGCTTTAAACAAGGGAAACAACTTGATGGAGGAAATGACGTATGGAGCGATGTAAAAACAAGGACTATCTTTATCAATCCGAGAGTCATAACGGGGATATCGAATTATAAAACCGGCGAACTATTTGGTACCCGGCTTACTGATGGTGTACTTGTATATAATATACTCGATAGTTGTGTTTTGAAAAATCGCGAATAAATTGTCACGCCATCGCAGAAATTTGTTGCTTGGCGAATAAATGGGCGAACACGTCCTGGGCTTTCTGTCCTTGCTCGAGTTGTCGGGACGCATG
>Ga0194127_10001260_pt1 | contig 37578 bp, 31 predicted proteins | sample TA2KigC100mmetaG_FD_148624 | JGI IMG/M metagenome (GOLD analysis project Ga0194127, IMG submission 148624) | Freshwater microbial communities from Lake Tanganyika, Tanzania - TA2015036 Kigoma Deep Cast 100m | ecosystem: Environmental > Aquatic > Freshwater > Lake | place: Tanzania: Lake...
GTGCCTAAATCCGCTCTGTGTATCAGGAAGTTTGATCCCGGTGTCAACACGGAACCAGAAATTGGAGAAGCGGTGCCCAAAACTACTTGTTCCCGGTACGGAGTCTTGTTCCATGTTACGGGCGCCAACAATGATTGCTTCGGGCTCTTCTTCAAGTTTATCCAGGAAAGCCGGCAGATCAGCGGGTTGATGTTGCCCGTCGCTGTCCATCGTGATGGCATAATCATAACCATGCTCGATTGCGGCTTTAAAGCCGGTTCTGATGGCAAATCCCTTTCCTTTGTTTACCGGGAGATGGATGGTAACAAGGGAAGGATAGTTTGACAGTATCTCTTGAGTCTGGTCTGTCGAGCCATCATTAACCACGATGACCTGGTGGGTATATTTCAGCACCCCGTCGATGACTTTGGCCAGCTGCTGCTGATTATTATAAGTTGGGATCAGGACGCAGCATCTCTTTTCGGTGAAACGTTTGGGATAGTCTGCGCCGGTAACGCTCATGGATATTGGATTTGGGTTTGAATGAAGCACAAAGGTAAAAAAAAAGAAAATGTTACTTTTGCTTCGGCTGAAGCTTATGAAAATCCTGCTGATCAACACTCCCCGCTCCCCGTATAACGCCATCCTGGATCATGCCCCGGAAGAAGCGCTGCCATTCATTCACCGGAAACTGATCGGACCGCCATTGGGTTTACTCACCGTGGCTGCGGCTGTCAAAGACCATGATGTACTGGTGTGGGATACAAAAGGTGAGTATGACCTCCACCCGAACACTCCTCCTTTAGCAGCGATGTTGTCGAACCTCATGCATTCTTTCCAGCCTCAGGTTGTAGGTACGACCGTCATCACGTCAGAGATGAATGCCGGGATGGATATCTTCCGGGAAGTCAAAAGGATAGACCCTTCGGTTGTTACAGTAGCAGGCGGTCTTCATGCCACACTCTGCCCGGCGGATTTCAAACACACTGATACCGATATCGTCTGTCCCGGTGAATCGGCATATACATTCAGGGAGGTTATCCAGGCGCTGGAAATGGAAAAACCGCTTGATAGTGTAAAAAATATCTTCTTTCGTAAAGAAGGTGAATTGATCTATTCCGGATTGCCCGAAAAAGTTCCGGACTTAGCCGGGAAGGATTTCCTTATGCCCGACAGATCGCACCTCCAACGCTGGATTGAAACCTACAAGGTGGGTAAAAGCCCGTTTCCTTCGACCTATGTGTTTACCTCATTGGGCTGCCCTTACAAGTGTACCTTCTGCTCTATATGGGGGCAATTCAAAGGGAAGTTTCATCAGCGTGAGATGGAAAGCCTTATAGAAGAACTCAAACAGATTGATGAATATCCGGTTGTTCGATTTTCCGATGCCAATACGATCGTGGATATCCCATTTATCTCCACACTCTTCGACCGGATCATGCAGGAGGGCATCCATAAGACCTTTGTGATGGATATCCGGGCAGATACTGCCGTCAAGTACCCGTGGCTGATAGAAAAATTGGCCAGGGGCGGACTCAAGGTCGTGATTTGTGGTTTTGAGTCATTTCGGGATGAAGAGCTTAAAAAATACCGGAAACAATCGAAAGCAGCCCGTATCCATGAAGCGATCCGGATATTTGAAGAGAACGGCATCATGATCCGGGGTAACTATGTAGTCCCTGCTGATTATGGTTATCATGATTTTGAGGCACTGGCGGAATATGCAGGCCCCAACACCGGGTGGTTTATGCCGGGTATACCATCCTGACACCCATGCCAGGGACGAAGTTCTTCCAGGAAGTGAAGGAGGAGATCATCGACTTGGACTATGACAAGTACAATTTTTTCAATTGTGTGATGAAAACCAGGCTTTCGCTCGAAGAGTTTTACCGGAGTGTTGGCAAACTTTGGTTGATCAAAAAAGGAGATGATGTGATCTGATGAAACGGGTACTGCTCATCAACACCAATTTGGAACGGTTGCCCTACCCGGTACCCCCGCTCGGGATCTGCCTGTTGGCGACCGCCCTGCAAGAAAACTACCATGTCTCCATCTACGATGGCGTTTTTGATGAGGGAAAAAACCTGCTGCAGCATGTAGCATCCTTTGAGCCTGACTACATCGGTTTCTCTATCCGTAACATTGACGATCTGTCGGTAGATCAACCCAAACAATACCTCGGAGAGATCATCCATAAGTTCATTGCTCCTGTAAGGAGCGTGACACGGGTTCCGACCATGATCGGCGGTAGCGGCTATTCCATCTATCCTATGGAATTGCTGAGGTTAACAGGCGTCGATTATGGCATTGTGGGAGAAGCGGAGGTGACCCTTCCCATACTTCTCGGATTGCTTGAAAAAGGGGAGGATACGACAGTTTTAAAAAATGTAATACGGAGGAGAGATCTTTTGTCTGGTCATTCTCCCGAATCAAGCGCTAAGTCATCTCTCCAACCGAAGCCTTTCAGGAATTCCCATTTTCTTTTTTCGAATCTTGATCGTTTCATCGATTTCACCCCTTATCAAACCGCCGGGGTGTATAGTATTCAATCAAAAAGAGGATGTTCGCATCGTTGCATTTACTGCACTTACCCCTGGATTGAGGGCTCCCGTTACCGGCTTCGCGAGCCGTCGGATATTGTGACCGAGATCGAAGAAGCTTTGTCAAGGCTGGGACATGTGACATTCGAATTCGTCGATTCGACCTTCAATGACCCGGCGGGCCATGCAGAGGCAATCTGCCGGGAGATCATTCGGAGAAAAGTAAAAACACGCTTCAGAACGATGGGTATCAATCCCCGTCACGTCACCTTTGAGCTCATCGACCTGATGAAGGAAGCGGGATTTGTTCAAATTGATGTTACGCCTGATTCAGCGTCTGCCAGGGTGCTCCGGAATCTTAAAAAAGGTTTTGGATTGAAGGAGATCCGTCAGGCGGCTGAAATTATCCGGGAGACAGATTTTCCTACGATGTGGTTTTTTGTATTCGGCGGACCTGGGGAGAATTCAGAGACGGTGGAGGAGACCTTTCGTTTTATCGATAACCATGTTAATCCAAACGATATGGTCAGGATCTCCTATGGATTGCGGATTTACCCTTTTACTCCACTTTATAAACTGGCCATCCGGCAAGGATACATTACGGATGAAACAGACCTGCTCAAAGGACCGGTTTTCTATATTTCAAAAGAGATTGGTAAGGAGCCGTTAAGGGAATTACTCAGGCTTCACTCGTTGCAGCGGCATCACTGCGTCCCGGGGGATGAGTCAATACCACAACCCGAACTTCTCCGTGAAGCTATCGCCATACGCTCTCGCCAGGATCTTCAGGAACCGATGTTCCGGACCCTGATCCGGATCAGAAAAGAGTGGATGAAACAAGGGAGGTTGTAAAACTACAATTTCAGGAATTCCGGGAGTTTGTTGATGGGGAAAATCCGAAAATCCCCATCTATGAACTTTCCTGTTCTGAACAGGTTATTTCCGGCACCGCATTCCAGAAAAACATTCACTCCCAGGTTAATCATGGTGTCCATGGTCATTTTCCAGTTGAGTGTATGGGAGATGTTTCTGATCAACTCAGTTTTCACCTGACCTGCGCTGGATATCCGAGACCGGTCGATCACTGAGATCATTTCCTGTTGTGGCTGTTTGATGGAGATTTTCCGGATGAACTCCTCGAAGCAGGTGGCTGCAGGTGCCATATAAGAAGAATGGTATGGAACCGTAACCGGCAGGATGCGGGCGTTCAATGCCCCCTCATGCATGGCAAGTTTAACCAATCCTTCAATCTCATGATGCAAACCGGAAACAATAAGGGAATGCTTACTGTTGGTATTAATGATCTCTGTCCCTGGAAAATGGTCATTGATCAGATCGTGGGTCTCTTCTTCGCTCAGCCCGATAATCGTACCCATGCCAAATTGCTTGTCACACGTTGTGGCTGAAATACAATGAAAGGCGCCACGGATCAATGCAAGGCCATCAACAAAAGAGATGGAGCGGCAATGATACAGGGCTGCATAGATTCCCATGCTGTACCCGGCCACGAATCCCTTGCGGTAATGGTCACGGTGAAGGATCTCAGAAATGACGCAACTGATGACATAGGTGATATACTGGGTTTTCAGTTCATCATCCAGCATTGGATTGTTTTCAGGATCAAAGCAGCGGAGATCGAGGCTGAGAAAGGAGGAAGCTTCTTCCATCAAGTTATCATAGGATGGTCCATAGGACTGAAGCAGTGATTTCTCTTCACCCAGATATGCGCTGACAAACGCAGGAAAAAGATAACCTATGGCGTTGGATGTCATAGGTTATCCGTTATGTAAAAAGTAATACTGAATGGAATCCGGCCTATTTTTCAAGGTCAAGGATGTCGTTTTCATGCTCGATGATGAGCATTTGGGTATTGATCAACTCTCCCAGCGTCCTCACCGGATGCTTAACAGCATATTTCCCGATGATCTTGAGTTCAATATTGAGGTTGTATTTTTTCTTGAATATCTCGATCAACTCCAGAAACATCAGTGAGTCCCCGTTGATATCATTGATAATATCAGTGCCTTCGTGCAGCGATTGGATGTCAACTTCGCATTCTTCCGAAAAGAATTGAAATACCGTATCCTTCACTTCCTGTCTTGTATTTTCGGTGATCTGTCCCATCTCTTTTTCTTTTCTTTCTATGGTGAAATGAATTACAAAATTATACTTACTGAATGGAAGTTGGTTGAGGATATCATTTCTTTTTCCCCATGCAGCTTTTCTTGGTTTCCTTGCACTCTTTCATGGCGGTGCAGGGCTTTTTATCACCTTTACATCCAGCTTGATCTGTTTTACAGTCTTTTAACGATGAACAGCAATTGTGTTTCATCGGGATGGTTTTCATCATGTTTACGAGTTGCCATTTTCCATTGTTGAGCTGGAAAACCTGGGCGATACGTAGATTAATAGTGTCGGCCATGCAGTGGCATTTGATGAACATCGGGACTTCATACACTGCCGTGGCAAGGGTAGCATCGGTACGGATATCCAGGTGCTTAAAGTCGTGGATGGCAATGCTGTCAGCTTTGGTGGTATCTTGTTTCATTTTTCCGGCAAGGCAACATTTTTCCATGAAGCAATCCTCTGCACATGTTCCGAAGACGAGAATTTTTCCACTGTCGGGCATCATGGCCAGAAGGGCTGCGGTATCTTTGGCTTGGGATGCTTTCAGATAATTCATCACCAGTTCTTTTATTGTATCCTGGCTTACGGGGGCGGTCGTTTGTTGTTCTTTACAACTGAAAAGGATCACAGCAGAAATCACAACGAAGAGAATCAAAACAATTGACTTTTTCATGACTTGATATGTTATTATTGGTTAATAAAAATAAAAACGTGCAAAGGTATGAAAAGATTCCAATTTATGGCTCCAGGTGTTCAGAATTATTAACAAGATTTCCATACTTTTGCCCGGAAAATTAGAGAGAAACTGAGCATGAAATCATTGATACTGGTTATAAATCCCGGATCTACCTCCACCAAAATAGCGGTCTTTGAAGGCCGGAAGCAGGTATTCCTCATCAACATCAAGCATTCCTTGGAATCGCTGAATAAGTTTGCACGGATAGCCGATCAGTTCGTGTTCCGGAAGGAAACGATTGAAAAAGCGTTGGGCGAGGCATCCATTGAGCTAAAGAGCATCCGGATCATCGTTGGCAGAGGCGGCCTGCTTAAACCCATTGAAGGAGGTGTGTATTGCGTTAATGAAGCGATGCTCCGGGATATCCGAAATCCGATGGGAGAGCATGAATCGAACCTGGGTGGCTTGATCGCACACGCCCTGGCAAAAGAAATAGGCAATTCCTGCCAGGCGATCATTGCCGATCCGACCTGTGTGGATGAGATGGAAGAGATTGCAAGGATTTCCGGAATGCCGGAGCTTCCCCGGAGGAGTTTTCTGCATACCCTGAATCAACGTGCAGTTGCAAGGAAATATGCCCTCGAGATCGGTAAAAAGTATGAGGAGATGAACATCATCGTTGCCCACATGGGTGGGGGTATTTCGATTGGCATGCACAAACAGGGGAGGATTGTTGATGTGAACAACGGCCTCAATGGTGATGGGCCGATGTCCCCTGAACGAAGCGGAGGCTTGCCCGTCGGGCAGTTGGTTGAATTGTGCTTTTCCGGGAAGTATACCAAACCTGAAATCCTGAAGAAGATCAAAGGTCAGGGCGGTTTGATCGCTTACCTGGGTACCAATGATAACATCGAGATCGAGAACCGGATCGAAGAAGGTGACAATCAAGCGAAACTTGTTCATCGTGCGATGACCTACCAGGTAGCCAAGGAAATTGGCGGATTAAGCACCATCGTGTGCGGAAAGGTAGATGTTATCATCCTTACCGGAGGCCTGGCTTACAGTAAACAGATCATCTCAGATATTATCTCCCGGGTTGAGTTTATTGCGCCGGTTAAAGTTTACCCGGGTGAAGGTGAGATGGAAGCCATGGCCATGTACGGCGAAATGGTACTTAAAAACGAGATAGAGGTCAAAGAATACGTGTAAGTACTAATAATTAATAGAGGGGATGATTGGGATTGAAACGAGGTTATTAATGGATCTGATTCACCGAACGGTGACCCATCATGCGATGTGGTATGCTGAAGTATATAGCCGGCTGGGTCGGGAGAAAGCCATGGTGATCCTGGATCAGGCGCTAAGACAAACTACGGAAATCCAGTTGAAAAGGCTCTCGAAAACGCTGGGTTTTGAGCTGGACGGAGCCTCTCCGGCATATTTTTCAAAGCTTTCAAAAGAGGAGCAAAAAAAACTCATGGAGTCCCTGGCCATCAACTGGCTTGCCAATGATGGGATCTGGTTTCAGGCTTTGGAATTCAGTGAAGGGATGACGACGGCCAAAGCATGTAATGATGCCTGCTGGGGACAGTTCTCACCTTTTGAAGCCATGTCCATAAAAAGGATTTTAGGACTTGATGAAACACCCGGTCTGGATGGATTGAAACGCGCCTTGCAATATCGCCTCTATGCCTTCATCAATGTGCAATCTTTTGCTGAGGAAACGCCAACCTCTTTTGTTTTCCGAATGAACGATTGCCGGGTTCAGTTTGCCAGGAAACGGAAAGGGCTTGATGATTATCCCTGTAAATCTGCAGGCCTGGTGGAATATACCGAATTTGCCCACACCATCGATCCCCGCATCACCACAACATGCATCTGCTGTCCTCCCGACCCTCACCCCGATGACTCCTACTGCTCCTGGCAATTCTCCATTCACTGACTCCCATTGCCCCTTTTCACCATTTCACTATTTCACCATTTCACCATTGCCACGCCGCTTCGCGGCTCGCAATGACAATGCTCACCATCTTCTACCTATTCCTATTCCTCCTATACTGTCCCCCCACATCAAACAATGCTTGTGTGATCTGACCCAAAGAGCAGTACTTGCTGGCTTCCATGATCTTTTCAAAGATGTTTTGGTTCCTGATGGCAGCGAGTCTCATGGCTTCAAGCAAGGGATCTTTCCGGTCTGTGTGTGTTTTCTTTAGCTCATCAAGCATGTCAATCTGATACTTTTTCTCCGTCTCTGTCGCCCTAATCACTTCCCCCCACCGGGGATGATTGTTGGAGAACCCCTGGATGAGAGGAAAGTGTTTACACCGATAATCGGGAGTCCTCCCGTATGTTTCAGGGATTCATAATAGAGCGATTCTTCCTGTATCTTGCTTCGCTGATAGGCTGTCTCCATGGCACCCAGAACTCCGCCCCGTTCGGAGATCCGGTCAAACTCTTTCAGAACCGCCTCTTCCACCAGGTCGGTAAGTTCTTCAATGATGAAGGATCCCTGGTTTGGATTCTGGTTCTTTGCCAATCCCAACTCTTTGCTGATGATCAGTTGGATGGCCATGGCTCTCCTTACTGATTCTTCTGTTGGTGTGGTGATAGCTTCATCATAGGCATTGGTATGTAAGGAGTTGCAGTTGTCATAAAAGGCGTAGAGCGCCCCCGCAGGGTGGTACGGATATCATTGAAATCGATCTCTTGTGCATGAAGCGACCTTCCGGAGGTCTGAATGTGGTATTTCAACTGCTGCGACCTTGTATTGCCATGGTACTTGTTTCTGATCGCCTTCGCCCAGATGCTTCTGGCTACCCTCCCGATCACAGAAAACTCAGCGCAGGTGCCGTTGGAAAAGAAAAAGGAGAGATTCGGGGCGAACTTGTTGATATCCATCCCGCGGGAGAGGTAGTATTCAACATAGGTAAACCCGTTGGCCAGGGTTAAGGCCAGTTGTGTGACGGGGTTGGCTCCTGCTTCAGCAATATGGTAACCTGAGATGGAGACTGAGTAGAAGTTTCGGATATTGTTGTTGATAAAATACTCCTGCACATCTCCCATGAGTTTCAGAGAGAAATCGGTTGAAAAGATGCAGGTGTTTTGCCCCTGATCTTCTTTCAGTAAAAGAGATGGTTTCTGCCTTGATCTTCTCATAAACCTCTCTGGGAAGTACCTGGTCGCCGGTCACACCGAGCAGCATCAGCCCAAGTCCGTCGTTGCTTTCCGGCAGTTCACCCTGGTAGGTAGGTCTGATCGTCCCTTTTCCCTTGTAGATTTGGTCGATCTTTTGATTCACCTCTTCGGTCAGTCCGTGTTCCCTGATGTATAATTCACAGTTCTGATCGATCGCGGCATTCATGAAGAAGCCAACCAGGACCGGAGCGGGTCCGTTGATAGTCATCGAGACAGAGGTCATCGGATCGGTAAGCCGGAAGCCGGAATAAAGTTTCTTGGCGTCATCCAGACAACAGATTGATACCCCTGAATTGCCCACTTTTCCGTAGATGTCCGGCCGGATATCCGGGTCATTGCCATAGAGTGTGACCGAATCAAAGGCAGTGGATAGCCGTTTGGCACGCATGTTATGGGAAAGATAATGGAAACGCTTGTTGGTGCGCTCCGGGCCGCCTTCACCGGCAAACATCCGGGTTGGGTCTTCTACTTCCCGCTTGAACGGGAAAACGCCGGAGGTAAACGGAAACTCACCTGGAACATTCTCTTTCAGACTCCATTTTAAAATATCTCCCCAGCCGGAATATGTCGGCATGGCAATCTTCGGGACTTTCAGGTGGGAAAGTGTTTCCGAGAATGTTTTAACCTTAATGGTTTGTTCCCTAACGACATAGGAGAAGTATTCCTGCTGATAGGCATGGACTTTTTTCTTCCAGGATTCAAGAATCTTGAGGTTTTCCTGGTCGATTTGTTTGCGGAGGTTTTTCTCGAGATTCTCGATGTTTTTCAAAGCCGTGTCACCAGATTCCACGCCGCAATGCTTCATTTCCTCGATGGTCAGATGAACTCCCTGGAGTTTCAGCGCCAGATTGGATTGATCGGCAACCCATTGGTTGTATGTCCTGACGGTGTCGGAAATCTCTGACAGGTACCTGTTTCGCTGTGGAGGGATGATAAAGATCTTCTCTGGTATCTCTTCCGATGACTTCAAAGAAGAGATGAATGTTTCCGGGAAGATGGTGTTGATTTTATCGATGATGGCTTTGTAGAGCTGGGTTATGCCTGGATCATTGAATTGCGAGGCGATGGTGGGAAATACCGGCATCGTTTCAGGGTCTTCATGGAACAAGCCCCGGTTGCGCTGAAACTGTTTCTTAACGTCCCGGAGGGCATCCATTCCCCCTCGCTTGTCGAACTTGTTCAGCGCAACAATATCGGCAAAGTCAAGCATATCAATCTTCTCAAGCTGTGAAGCAGCGCCATACTCAGGGGTCATGACATACAATGACAGGGAGCTGTGATCGATGATCTCAGTGTCAGATTGGCCAATCCCGGAGGACTCCAGCATGATCAGGTCAAATCCGGCGGCTTTTTGGATGTTGATGGCATCTTTCACATGTTTCGACAGGGCCAGGTTCGACTGACGGGTTGCCATCGAACGAAGATAAACCTGGTGTGTATGGATTGCATTCATCCTGATCCTGTCTCCCAGCAGCGCACCGCCCGTTTTCCGTTTGGATGGGTCAACACAAATGATTCCCAGTTTTTTATCAGGGAAATCTGATAGAAACCTCCGGACGATTTCATCGGCAAGGCTTGATTTTCCTGACCCGCCGGTACCGGTAATGCCCAGGACCCCGGCGTTTGCCGCTGACCGGCCAACTGTTCAATTTCTGTGAGAAGGCTTTTAACGGATCCCGGACTGTTCTCTGCCATGGTTGTCATCCAGGCAATTGCATGATGGTCTCCTTTCCGGATTTCATCCACCGTGAACGACATTTCCTTTTCAACCGCAAAATCTGATTTTTCCAACAGATCATTGATCATACCCTGCAAGCCCATGGCGCGCCCATCATCAGGGGAATAAATCCGGGTGATCCCATATGCATGCAAGTCATCTATTTCATGTGGCAGGATCACCCCGCCGCCGCCGCCAAAAATCCTGATGTGACAGCATCCTCTTTCCTTCAAGAGGTCATACATGTATTTGAAAAACTCGATGTGCCCTCCCTGATAGGAAGTCACCGCAATGGACTGAACATTCTCCTGGATGGCACAATCGACAATCTCTTTCACTGAGATGTTATGTCCCAGATGGATGATCTCTGCACCGGAGGCTTGCAAAATCCTTCGCATGATATTGATGGAGGCATCATGTCCGTCGAAAAGCGAAGTAGCTGTCACAACCCTGATGTGGTTCTTTGGCTTGTATGCCGTAGTTTCCTGCATTTTAGATAATTTTCGCTTCAAAAATACAATAAATTGCCCGAGGTATCATTTCCTGATCCCGACTTCCTGCGAAGGAATACTTTCGCGGTTTTTCTTATCAAAAGATGTAAGATAATAAAAGAACAACTGACCGGTTGTGGCAGACTTGTCTGTATAGGTTAGCGTTTCACCTGAAACATTTTTCAATATTACTGGAGCAAGGCCTCTTTGGTATCGGTAAATGCGGTAATGATCAAAATCATTCATCACTGCTGATCCCCATTCCAGGATGATGCCCTCCGATGAAGAAACCGCCTTCAGTCCGGCAGGAGGGACAGGAAGGTTTTCAGGAATATGAACGGAAGTAACAATGGCTTGCTCACTTATCCCTGAGAAGATGTCCACACTTTGCACCGAATACGAATAAATCTTTCCTTCGGTTGCTGTTGAATCATAATAGAAATTGGAGCGATAAACTGTTCCATCTTCGAACACCGGCTCAAATTTACCCGATTGTCTCCCATCACCCGTATCCTCTTTTCTTAAAATCAAATAGCCTTCAATAAAGTTATCTCTCAACTGAACATTTTCCCAGAAAATTTTAATAACACCATCCTCTGTATACGCATTAACGGTTGATGGAACTTCCGGAAAAGTGGGCAGAAGAGGCCTCACATGAACACTATCGGAAAAATCACTCAGGATGTTGCTGGTACTTTCCGTCCGAGCGGCATAGGTGTAAAAACGTCTGCCTGATAATTCTTTTCCTGTATCCTGAACCAGTATCATTGAACTGTCTTTTTTCAAAGTAAAGCCAACCTCAAAGAGCGCAGGATCCACACCGTTGTTTCGGAATATCCTTACGCCATAGGCTTCCGGGTCCGATGAGATGATTTTCAGTTCCACACCATTGGAAGTACCTGCTGCTGTTTTAATATATGGTGGAATCGGTTTCACCGGATTCATTCCGAAGCAGAAGAATTTGCCACTTTCAAAATAGTTATTTCCGATAGCGCTATAGCCGCGGAGGAGATAATAGTAAACCTTGTCTGCGAGGATACTTTCATCTGAATATTTCGACATGACAGGTGAAAGGGTAGTGATCAGTTTGAATGCTCCGTCAAACTTTTCACTCCGGAAAACATCCACACTTTTCAGCAATTCCGGTTTTTCGATCTGCCAAGAAATGGAAATCCCAAGCCTGTCAGGCGTTTTTTCAGCTTGCATGTGATGGAAATAGGCTTCCCTGAATTCATCAGGTGGGACAATGGCAACCTCAGAAACTGTTCCAGGGTTTCCAAATGGATCATAAGGTTGAAAAAAATACTGCAAGGTTTCACGATCGCGGCCGAATGTGATGTTATCTTGAAAAATATACCAGGTAGTATCTTTCTTGTGATAAATCGCTGAGGTTCCTTTCAGCAATAACGTCGATTGCGGCAATAGTTCATAGATTCTGATCATGCCTGCCGGATTCTTTCCTATGGACATCCATTTGAGAAAGATCGATTTGTATGTTCTTGAACTTTCAACAAAGGTGGCTTTATCAAAAACCGGATTATACGGGATTGAGACAATAGTTGAAACCATGACGTTTTTCTGAAATCCACCGGCATTGAGCTCAGTAATCTTATACTGATATTTGATTCCTTCCTTTACTTCCTCGTCAAAATACATGATACCCAGGGAAAGACGAACCGTATAGGGAATATTCCATCCCCCAACCGAATCAATCTGGCCTGTTGCTTTGGCTTTTTGCCAGATATTCCTGAGGTCCTGTTGTGAGGGAACAGGCTGATTGGGAAACAAAGTCTTAAAGGTTTCTGCATTCGATAAAAACGCCTCGACGGTTGCCGGAGTTTGAACTATTGAAAGTTCTTTCCAGTTCCCTGCTTTTTCTGACCGTTCTATCTTATACCCCGAGGTAGGAGTTCCGGTGGGTATGTTTTTTCCGAGAAACACAAACATTCCTTTCTGACCGGGTCTGACCATATCTGTTACAGGCTGACATAACGCCATTTGCAGGATCCCAAGTGAAAATCCCGTGAAGAGTATCATTTTCTTTATATAGTTCCTGTTTTTCATTTCTTTACAATTTTCGGTTAATCACTGAGTGGTTTATCATGGGCACTGTTCATCACAGCTCGTAGTTGTCAGACTGAAATCGATCCCGCTGCTGTTATCATAATGTACCTTAGCTCCCAGGGTAACTTCCCCGACATCAACACCGAGACAACATTCCCCGCAACACAACCCCATAAGTCCCAAACACTGTTCCCCATAAAGTCCAAGGCTCAGACTGGCACATCCATCCACGCTGTAACTCCCGTTTGTATTATATTTCCCTCCGATCCCAAACTGAGCAGTTGCAGCAACTCCTACAGACGTGCAGGTCAGATCGCTGGATCCTTTAAAATAGGCGTTCCCAACAGCCAGTACTCCGATACCATACGTATCACCACCCTCATCAAACGACACATATATGTTCTTGCGTTGAGGCTGATGTCCAATCCTGCATCAATCGATAATAGTACGAGTGGAATATGAATCGGGTCAATAATGGGTTTCGTCACACCTGCAGTCAGCAGAAAACCGCTGATATGGGTTTTAAATGCAGATGGAATACATTTAAACGCTCCGAACCCACTGGATATCGTTGGAGGGACATTGTCATAATCCCCGAAAAGCCCAAACAGGTTGCCACCGCCCAGTCCGGGAATATTTAATAATCCTCCGGCCTGGAAATACCATCCGTTGCCATCCACCAGGCAGGTAATGCTGCCTTTGACGCCAATTCCGCCAAGGTTTTTATCCAGGTTTGCTGTTCCCGTCATTCTTGAGTTGGCCAGATCATATGCCCACGACATTCCAGGGAAGTCTTCCATTTCGGAAACCTTAATGGTTTGATCAGAAGCTGTAATAGCACCGTCAACGAAGAATTTCAATCGCTGGTGATTCTCCGAAATGCCCTTTGCTCCAATCATTTCACCTTCAAACCAGTATGTTTCCCAGGCATTGTTCACGACTTTCATTCCGCCCACAACCTGATCGAAATACCTGGAATTGTCACTGCTGATACTGATCTTCTCGCCGGGATCAATATCGATTTTCACCCCGGTGGGAGTATGCCGGAGGGTTTCATGCACCGGCAATAACTGGTTTTCTTCCTCGCTGGTGCCTTTGGCAATAAACAATTGATAACTTAGACTGATGGCATTGAGATGAGTAAGTAATTTCTTGTGCCAGAAGGATATCTTATCCATATTATCAAGGTTGAATTTCAGGGTGTTTCCTTCTTTGGAATAGGCAATATTCCCATTGATTCCATCCACACTGGGATATCCGAGTTTGAAATAACCCCGGATTTTAAACCAGTCAGAATAGACATTCATGTTCGTTCCTGCATTGGGGGTGAAGTCGATCAGATTAAATAATTTGAATGTACTTGGCCGCACAGTGAATGTTCGTTCGTTGTTGTCGACCAGGCGGATCAGCGTAAATTGTATCTGGTCAGCTGGCGCAAGCCCCGGGATATTATCCATATATCCGGCTATCGGTTGCTGACTGCTGGCTGTGGCATAAATCTGCCAATGCATCTGACCATTGTAGTTTACATAATTCAGCCCTTTGTTCGGAGCTGAAATGATGAGATCCTTTATACCCAGCAACTTCACTTTATCCAGATGGACGACAACCTGGTCTGTCATCAATGCTGAAGAAGTGATCTTTATGTTATCACATTGAACATCAACCCCGGTTTGGATGATGGATTTATTCAGCTTCAGGCCGGTGTTGTTTAGTTTCCAGTCATTACACAGGACAGGCCATTCACCCAGTTTCAATGTAACCGGAGAGTTCCCGTTGAGCAGGAAAGGTTCGTTTGTTTTGATGATCACATCTCCGAGCTTGATTTTTAGGTCTGATGGGATAATTCCTGAAATATTTGTATGAAGAATGGTGTTCAGGATCAACTGGTCTGCCTTCAGGAAGGATTTCTCAAGATCTACTTCGGCAGCATTTCCGGTAAAACCGGCAAATCCAAACCGTAAGGAATTGCCCTGGAGGTCACATACATAAAAACCCAGGGGAACGTTGGATGGTTTTGATACTGTTTTGTCTGCATAAAAAGCAGGGATCATAAGCTTGTCCGGATTACTGCCGGAATTGAGCGCAAGTCCGAGATCAGGAAGAGAAAATCCCGTCGTATTGAAACTTGTGCTGCTCACACTGACTTTTCCTTTGATCACGCCATACAGGGAATTCTGGGTCATCTTATCAAGGTATATCCCGATTTTATTATCCTTCAGAAACCCGTAATAGGCGGTATAAATCTTCATGGGTAGTTGATTGTCTTCAGTCTTAACAGGAAGGTTGTCGGGCTCAGCCACCGGAATTCCCTTTTCATTTTTAAGCAAAGCCGGATGAATGGCAATTTTATGAAATTTAAGTTCCTGTCCGGGCGCGGCAAACTGTTCATTACCGGGTATATCTGTAAATGAACCATTGATGAGGGCTGTTTTTTCATTGATTCCGGGTTTCAGGTTTGTTACATAGATCGGAAATCCCATCAGGTTGGTAATGTCCATATCATTGTAAACTTTCAAATGGAAATCGTGTTCAATACATTGGTTGGATGCTTTGTTGATGGTATAAACAATTGAATCACCAATATACTGGGATTGCGACTTGACTGCCCGTATGGTCTGTGAATAATTTCTAACGGGAACATTCCTTAGTATATAGTTGCCGGTTGCATCGGTTTTTGTCTGAAGATCACCAATATCAAAGACAAATCCATAAAATGAACCTGTCACATCCATTTTTACCAGAGCGCCTGCAACCAAGGCGCTGTCTGTGATACCTGCATATACCTTTCCTTTCATACAGGCAGCCGGACGAAGGTAAGCCACAATAAACTTGGGACTCTGACTGTACGGAATTTTCGTGGAAATCGTTACTCCTTCATAGTTATTACTGAAATTGTCAGGAACCGTTACCCTGACAGTATAGGCAACATTGTTATCATCTCCGGCGTTCTCAAAAGCGAAAAATCAGCAGCGCCCTGCACATTTGTCGTCGCATTGAGAGGACAGGGATAATACATCTTATAATTCCCCTGTGTTTTGATGCATGTTCCGGTCACTTCAAGTATCTCGACTTTTGCCCCAACAATTCTTTTATTGGTCTGAGATTCTACCACCAGAACATCCAGTCTCCGTTTCTTTGTGTATAAAGAAATATTCCCGAGATCGGTATCCGGCCACCAGACTTTTGCTTTAATGGTATCGGTCAGATATCCTTCGGCTTCAACGATCAGCAATTGCTCCTGGGAGGGAAGGTACTTTGCCGGATAATTGGAAAAATACCCACTGCTATTTGTCGACCCTCCCTGGGTATCATTACTGAACCGAAAATATGCCTGAATTCCCTGGTTTGTCTCCCCGTCAATCACCCTTCCCTTTATTTTAGCTCCTGAAGGCAATTGGAAGGTCATATAAACCTGTTCCCCGAAACTTAAGGGAGCGCCGTTCTTAACTTTAACATGCTGGGAATTATATCCCGGGCAATAGGCCCATACGGTTCGTTCAGGTCCGAGAAGCATTTTATTCGGCAGGTTCATCAAAATGGGGCGGTGCTCAAAGTAAAACTTGCCGTCGCTGCCGGTGAAATAGTATTTATTAAGATGGTGATAACAGGTAGTTGTATAAGGACAGGCAGAAAATTTTGTTTTCAGTGTATTTTCGTCTTCTCCGTAGAAAGGAGAGTAAAGAGGCCAGATGAAATCCTCGAGTTTAAATTTATAAAATTCAGCCAACGTAACCTTGGTTCCGGCTACTGGTTTAGCTTCTTTCAGATCCAGTACCTGGCCGGTCACTTTTGGCATTTCCGCTTCCATGATCAGCATTTTCTCGAGCGCCGGATAAATATAGGTTGACACATTCAGATATTCCGAAGGATCGGTTGGCGTAATGATGTAATTTTGACCCGTGTTTACGGATGGCAAAGCAGGGTCGAACGGAATTGGAGTACCAAATGAGTAATTCAGTTCAGCCGTCGGATCGGTTTCAGCATAAAGGTAATAGCGGTAGTTGGGATTATGATTCCACACGATTTTCCTGAAAACAGCCAATCCGTTCAGGTCCGTCGATGTTTTTGCCACTACAACCAGACCCGGAACCTTGAATTTATCGCCCTGGGATTCTTCCGGTATGCCGTCTTCCAAAGGAAACAAGGAATAGGAAAAATCCACTTTCCGGCAGAGGTACACAGTCACTCCGTTAAGTGTCTGACGATCATTCTGCAAAAACTTTAATTCCGGATCATTATATAAATTTGGTCTTAATGTTATTTTAAGCTGATAACTACGCACTTTTGAGGTCAAAGTCCCGGTGTTGTAGTTGTCTCCGGAGTTAAAGAAAAAATAGTTATCCGGATCTAAGTAAAACTCCTTGTGTGGATTTTCAATTTTGATGGTAACTGCACGGTATAAGTCTGCAACCTGGCCTTCCATGATTTTGATATCTTCTGCTACTAAACCAAGTTGAATATCATTATTCAGGAAAATGAATTTGAAATTTCCATCGGTGCCTGTAGTCGCCGTTGCCAGAGTATATCCTTTTTCGGGAATATAACCGTTAAGATTTCCTCTCCAGGAGCTAAAATTACCATTGTTATCTTTTGCAAGGTAGGTCACAACCAGTTTTAGGTTCGCAAGCCCCAGAGGAAATGTTTTCGTTTGATCTGCTTCGAAATATCTATAGATCATTTTACCCGTTACAATCGTGTTTGTGACAAATGGGGGAAATGTGATGATATGGGTCTGATCAATACCGATAAGTTCCGGTTTTATCCGGATCGTAGTATCAATGGTATAAATGATCTGAAGACCTTCTTTATAATCAAAACTGCATACTTCGCTCATTCCTTTATTCCTGAAGGTAAATTTATTGGCCGGATCGATGGCTGTTACTGCAAATGCATATTTTTTCCCTGTTACCAAAGCAGGTTCGGCAGGTCCGAATATAAAAGTATTGATGGTCAGGGTCTTTTCAAAAAATACGGGATGCACCGCCGACCGCATGGCATCATTGATATTCCTGTCAGTTGGGAGTACTTCAATAATTTTCAGGTTAAACCGGGTATTTATAGGCGCTCCAGGGGGTCTGGTCCAGGAAAAAGTAATAAGCTGTGGCGTGGTTGCAGCAATCTCATCTCCGCAATGAGGGTTAAGGATCACGGGAGGTTCAATGTCACTGATCGTAAAATTGTTGCTGCATCCCAGTGGTTCTTCACCCGAAACGGGTTGATTGGTAGTATAATCGAAAGCCCTGAGACAGATGAAATAATCACCCTCCGGCAAACCGTTGCCATGGATTACATCATTCTTCGTTATCCCCTGAAATACAAGATGATTGGCATCGAAAACCTGTTGGATGTTGTCCGGGGTCAGTTGATACGAAATACCGGGCAAAAGGGTTAATGCACGACTCATTTTATACGCCGGATCGGTAAATATTTTAATACCTCCCTCTCCGGTAATGATCCCTCTCAGGAAAACATCCCGGGAGGTAGTAGATGTATTTAGCAGAATGGCAAGCACCTTCCCAGGCTGCGATGTATAATCATCCAGTTTGGTGGAATAAGGAGGGACTATAGCTATAGTGATGTTAACCGGAGTAGATTGCGCATACCCATTTGCAATAAGGATCAGCATGAATAACATGCAAATAATCCCGGACCTGTGAAAAATCATCAGTGATTTCATAATTATGTATTTCTAAAAAGTAAAAATATAACTGATATCTCCTTTGTACTCATTGAAAGAAAGATTCGGATTGTCAGCATCCGGGTAATTTCCTGTGTAATACATGCAGGCTCTGAGGCTGTGATGATCATGGATTTTAATGTTACAGATAAAATTGGAATTCACGATCCATCCTCCGTCGTTAAAATAAACGTTCCTCATCAATGAAGCATTCCAGTTCAATGTCATCCTATCCTTCCATAACGTTTTACTGATCCCGGTATTTCCTCCTATTCCTGTGCTGCTGCCGGCATAACTATTAAGAATGGTATTGGTTATTCCAAAGGTAATGGAAAGTTTGCTTTTTATCAAACCAAGGATATAATTAAGCTGGGTAGTATGCGACGAAAACTCCGAGAACGCAGATGTAAAACGATTTTTATCACTGAATTTCAGAAACGAGTAAACCAGCATAACCAGATGACTGTTTTTCATATTGACAAAAATCAAGCGGGGTGTGAGGGTCAGGTTTTGGGTTGTCTGGCCCACTTTGATGGAATCATTCAGTGCCAATCTACCCGGTTTCTGATGGATGCTGTAATTATTGTAATTGACATCAAAGCCAAATGTTGTTGATGGATGGAATGAGATATTGACATTTCCGATCATTCTGTTTGAGCTCGCCTTCTTGGTTTTTTTCAGGTTATCCCTCTGCAAACCTATATTTCCGCTAAAGATCAATTTTCTTTTGTACAATGCAAATGAAGGACCAACCGTCAGATTTTCGATATCGTTGTTGAAGAAATAGGCTCCCATGGACCGATATTTGGGATCGATCCTCCGGTATTCAAGTTTTAACGACCAGGATTTCGCTTTGTATTGCAGGGATGAACGGATAGCCGAGTAGTATTCAGAGGATTGGTTGATCACCAGGACTTTGTTCACGGAATTTAAAAATGAGTTGTCCGTTACGTCCTTTAATTCACCTGAGCCAAGATTTGTCGTGTACAAACTAAATGCGCCTTCGACTTCCCAGATCAGCTTACGGAAAAACGTAAAACGGCTATTGATCCCGGCAATATTGTTTTGCTCCGGCATACGAATGGCGCCGGTATCAGGCTGCTGCAGGCTGGCACTATCATCACGTATTCTCAGGTATATCAAGTCGAAAAAGTTGTTTTCATTGCCGACACCCAGCTTCGCAGCAAATCCTCTACGGGTAAAGTGGGGGAGGGAATCGGTGTCAAAAAGCGGACTTTCGGATGTCCTCCGGTCAAACCGACCATAAATGAATCCAAAACGGAACAAACCCGGGTTCAGTTCTATTCCGCCGCCCAGAAAAGTATATCCTGCCAGGGTGTAATTCGAAAATGTGATATTCCGGTATCCGCCATGAAGGGTAATCCATTTCCAGTGAGGACTTAAACCAAACTGGTTAAATGGTTGGGAATAGTTTTTTTGTTTATCCGAAATGACAATGGAAAAGGGAAATTCTATACCGTAAAGAGATGCTGTGGCGTTAGCGGAAAAAATAACGGATAATGGATTTTGACGCCCGGGGATTCCATTTACCCCGTAACCTATCAGGTTTAATCCCATCGTGCCATGGAAAGTAAAAGGTTTCTGGTCTTTCAGATTTTCAATATCCTGTGCATGGGCTGAATGAAAAAAAACTGCCATCACAAGGATTATATAGAAAGTCAGCTTAAGGTTGATCTTCATGATTGCTTCAATATTCCTGAATGGGCTCCTGGAGTTTCAGCAAATATATTCCTTTTTCGATTTTAGAGCAGATTTCTGAAAAACATTTCCAAAGATACCATTCTATTCAAATTATCTTTCTATTTTTACCTGAAATTTTAGGATTATGACTTATACGACATTTAAAACCGAACAAAGCGGTCCCATCATGGTCTTGACGATCAGCCGTCCGCAGGCGATGAATGCGCTGAATTCATTGGTTTTCACTGAATTGAATGCCTTCCTGGATGTGATTGAAAAGCAACAGGATGTCAGGGTACTTATCCTGACCGGTGAAGGAAAAGCCTTTGTCGCCGGTGCAGATATTTCAGAGATGGCCAATATGAACAGCGAGCAGGGGAAAGCCTTTTCCATACTTGGTCAGAAGACCTTTGCCCGGCTTGAGGAGCTTCCGTGTATCGTCATCGCAGCGGTCAACGGCTTTGCGCTTGGCGGCGGATGTGAGCTGTCCATGGCATGTGACATCCGGATCGCCAGTACGAGCGCAAAATTTGGACAACCGGAGGTCAACCTGGGATTAATACCCGGGTATGCCGGAACGCAACGCCTATCCCGCTTTGTAGGCCTTTCCAATGCCCTTCTCCTGCTTGCCACCGGGGATATGATCCCTGCACAGGAAGCTTTCCGGATGGGACTTGTACAAAAAGTTTTTGAACCGGATCAACTCATGGAAGAGACGATGAATGTGGCGAAAAAGATCATTTCCAAAGGGCCTCAGGCTGTCAGACAGGTGAAATCGGTCACCCGGAAAGGCTTGCCGGCCGGTTTCTCCTCCGGTTGCGACCTTGAAGCCAATGTCTTCGGCTCTCTTTTCGGAAACGGCGAATCGGGAGAAGGGATGAAAGCCTTCCTGGAAAAGAGACCTCCTAACTGGTAAACAACAGTTTAATCACTTTTCAAAAATAAGTAATATGAATTATTCAGAAAGACTTCAGAATGTTACCGTGCTGGGTGCTGCCGGGAAAATGGGTAGCGGCATTCTGCTGCTCACAGCCATGGAAATGGCTGACCTGAGCCTTAAACCCGAGAACAAGGGCAAAGAGTATGTTCTTTATGCCCTGGATATCAGTCAAAAAGCCCTTGCCGGGCTGATGAAATACATCCAGGGGCAGGTACTCAAAGCTGCAGAAAAAAAGGCTGTTGCTTTGCGAAAAGTATATGCTGACCGGAAAGATCTCATCGAAAACTGCGAGATCATCGATCAGTACGTGAAAGATGTCATGAACATCATCCGGCCTGTGACAACCCTCGAATCTGCCTATGAATCGTTGATTGTATTTGAGGCTGCCAGTGAAAATCCGGACTTAAAGGTGAAGATCTTCTCCCAAATTGAGAAGAACAACCAGAATAAACCGTGGTTTTTCACCAATACCTCTTCCATCCCGATCGGGTACCTGGATAAGGAGGCCGGATTAGGTGGGCGTGTACTGGGGGTGCATTTCTACAACCCTCCGGCAGTTCAAAGACTTGTTGAAGTGATCAAGGCCTCAGCCACCTTGCCTGAGCTCTCTGAGTTCGTGAGCCAGTTTATCAAGAACCTTCGGAAAGTGGAAGTCCCTGCCAATGATTTTGCAGGATTCATCGGCAATGGCCATTTCATGCGGGATGCCTTGCATGGTATGGCGGAGGTCGGAAAACTATCTAAGGAAATGCCTTTTGTAGATGCCGTTTATATCGTCAATAAGATTAGCCAGGATTTACTCATCCGGCCGATGGGCATATTTCAGCTGATCGATTATGTGGGTATTGATGTTTGCCAGTACATCATGAAAGTGATGGCGCCACATGTAAAAGATGAGAAGATACACAGCCCGTTGCTTGATCAGTTCATGGAATTGGGTGTGAAAGGCGGACAACATTCGGATGGCTCGCAGAAAGACGGCTTTCTGAAATACGAAAAGGGGAGACCGGTTGGAATCTATGATCCTGATAAAAAGGCGTATGTAGCAATAGCAGACATCGCTGCCAAATGTGATGCGCTGATTGGCCCAATGCCCGAAGGATTTCTTCCGTGGAAATCAGCCGTTGGTCATCCGGCCAAGGATGACTTCTTCAAAAAGTATTTCATGGCTTTAAAGGTTATGGATTCACTGGGAGCCAAACTCGCCAGGGATTATGCCATACGCTCTAAAGCCATCGGATTGAAACTTGTCAGTGACCAGGTGGCTTTTTCTGAGAAGGATGTAAACACCGTGCTGCTCACTGGTTTCTTTCATGCCTATGGTCCAATCAATGATTATTTAAACTAGGAGGAAATGACTATGAAAATGAGAAAAAAAGTATATCTGGTTGGTGGTTACAACACCATTTCGATGGGAACAGGACGCAAGGAATTCAGTCCCAAAAAGGAACGTCCAGGGCTGGAGGAATATATCAGGGAAGCCGGACAGGGCGTGTTGAAGCAGATCGGTGGTGCGGCCAATGTGGATGAGTGCGTCATTGGTAACTTCATCGCTTCGCGCTTCAATAAGCAGGCCAATATGGCTGGATTCTTCCCCTATATTGATGAAGGTTTGACCTTTAAACCTTGCACACGTGTTGAAGGAGCTTGTGGCACAGGAGCCCTGGCGGTATTGACAGGTATCAAGTCTGTTTTGGCAGAGACCGCAGATGTGGTGCTGGTGGTTGGGGTTGAAGTCCAGAATACCGTGAAAGCCATTTACGGCGCAGATATTCTCGCCGCTGCAGGCTGGTTTAAGGAGCGGAAAGACGGACACGCTTACTTTTTCCCGGGAAAATTCAGCGACCGGGCCGGCGCTTACTACGAAAAGTTTGGTAAGGAAAAAACCCGCAAGGCCATGGCACGATGGTATGTAAATGCCATCGAAAATGCCCGCCTATGCCCGACCGCTCAGGAATACCACAACACCACGGCAGATCTGTTGGCTCAGGGTATGGCCGAACCCAACCCGAAGGGTTTTGTCGACAACCTGAATGTTTTTGACTGTTCCAAAGTGTCAGACGGCGCTTCCGGTATTGCTGCGGTATCTGAAGAAGGATTGAAAAAATGTGGCATTGACAAAAAGGATGCAGTGGAGATCGCAGGCTTTGGCCAGGTTGAATATGACATTACCAAGCCACCAAAGGATCCTACCAAGTTGGAAACAACGGCCGCAGGCGTTCAAAAAGCTTTGCAGATGGCTGGAATAACTAAAGATCAGCTGGCTACTGTTGAATGTCATGACTGTTTCTCCATCGCCGGAATCATGGCTGTGGAAGCCATCGGATTTGCCGCACATGGTGAGGGACCTGATTTTGTTTCTGCAGGCCACACCGCCCGGGGAGGTAAGATACCATTCAACACCACGGGTGGATTGATGGGCTGGGGTCATCCCACCGGAGGTACCGGCGTCCACCAGGCCGTAACCATTTGGGAACAGATGACCGACCGTGCCGGGAAAGCCCAAATTGAGATACCGAAAGACAAGCCCTTTGGCCTGTCAATCAATATGGGCGGGGATGATAAGACGCTCGGCGTGATGGTTTACAAGAAAATCTGACAACCCCATCCTCAACAAAAGGGGTGAGGTCATTTGTGATGACCAATCGAGTAACTTCGCTCTTTGGTATTAATTACCGCATCATTCAGGGAGGCATGATCTGGTGCAGTGGGTGGGAACTGGCATCTGCCGTGAGCAGTGCCGGCGGGCTCGGACTGAAAACCGGATATCCTTCGCGACCATATCCGAAAGTGTAAAATCAGAACTGATAAACCTTTTGGGGTCAATATTCCGCTTCTCTATCCACACACAGAGGAGTTCATGCAAATCGTATCAGAGGAGCAGGTTCCTTTTGTCTTTACGTCTGCAGGAAGTCCGATGAAATGGACTGGCTGGCTGAAACAAAAGGGAATCGGAGTCGTTCACGTGGTTGCAAGTGTCAAGTCTGCCCTTAAATGTGATGAATCTGGCGTTGATGCCATTGTAGCCGAAGGATTCGAAGCCGGTGGTCATAATGGGAAAGAGGAGACCACAACCATGGTGCTGATCCCAATGGTTCGGCAAGCGGTGAATTTACCGCTGATTGCAGCAGGAGGGATTGCCACTGGCAGGGGAATGGCGGCCGCTTTCGCCCTGGGCGCTGAAGGAGTGCAAATGGGGAGCAGATTTGTTGCCTCTACAGAATCTTCCGCACATCCATCCTTTAAACAGATGATCCTCGAAGCGAAGGAGGGAGACACCATGCTTTCCTTGAAGAAACTGATCCCTAAAAATAATTCCTGATGGAGGACGCTGGATTCAGGGAATTGGACGGGAAATCGATCTTTTTTCAGTGGTATAATAGCCATCTTCTCGCTGGTCAGAAGCCATTTCTTATCTTCCTGCATGAAGGGCTTGGTTCAATCGGTCAGTGGAGAGACTTTCCTGCGCTGCTTGCTGATCAGGTTCAGTGTCCAGCTTTGCTTTATGACCGGTACGGATATGGCCGGTCAACGGAGATCACCTCACCACGCACCATCAGTTTTTTGCATGATGAAGCCCTCCTTTTCCTCCCGGATTTATTAAAAAGCCTTGAAGTTGCGAGTCTTCCTCATATTATTGTAGGACATAGTGACGGCGGAACTATTGCGCTGATCTATGCCGGTGCTTTTCCGTTGAATACAAAAGGTGTCATCACCGAAGCCGCCCATGTTTTCTCCGAGCAGGAAACACTCGGAGGAATTCACCGGGTTGTTGAGGAATATCAACAACGGGGTTTAAGGAATGTTTTGGAGAAATACCATGGAAACAAGACCGAAAGCATGTTCCGAAGCTGGACCCGTGTGTGGCTTTCGCCGGAAGCTGCTGGGTGGAATATCGAGTCGTTTTTGCCTGGCATTTCTTGTCCTTTGCTGGTGATACAGGGTATGGAAGATCAATTTGGAACACCAGCACAGGTGGATGCCATTGTGAGGCAAGTATCCAGCCCTGCTAAACCATTGATGATCCCCGGCTGTGGGCACATCCCGCATAAACAGGCACAGGAGCTGGTGCTCCGGGAGATGAATGATTTTATCCTTTCCATAAAATAATCCTGACTACTTCTTTTGGTGATGTAAAAAGTTCTAATTTTATTTGCAGAAAAATCATACAAGAATAACCCTTAAACACATGTCACATGAATTTTGAATTTACAGAAGAACAAATCATGATCCAGCAGTCCGCAAGGGACTTCGCAGTACGGGAGTTGTTGCCCGGCGTCATCGAGAGAGACGATAATGCAGAATTTCCGACGGAAGCTGTTAAAAAACTTGCCGAACTGGGCTTCCTTGGGATGATGGCTGACCCCAAATATGGCGGTGGAGGAATGGATACTGTTTCTTATGTCCTTGCCATGGAAGAAATTTCCAAGGTCGATGCTGCCACTTCAGTTGTCATGTCGGTATGTAATTCCCTTGTAAATTGGGGATTAGAGGAATATGGCACGGATGCCCAAAAAGAGAAATATCTCAAACCACTTGCAAGTGGCGAAAAAATCGGCGCTTTCCTTTTATCTGAGCCTGACGCCGGTTCTGACGCCACTTCCCAGCGAACAGTGGCGGAAGACAAGGGAGACCATTACCTGCTCAACGGAACCAAGAACTGGATCACCAATGCGTATTGTGCATCCACTTACCTGGTTATTGCCCAGACATATCCGGAAAAGAAACACAAGGGAATCAATGCGCTTATTGTTGAAAAGAACTGGCCTGGTGTCACCCTGGGACCACATGAAAACAAGATGGGAATGCGCAGTTCTGATACACACTCAGTGATGTTTACCGATGTGAAGGTTCCCAAGGAAAACAGGATTGGTGAGGATGGTTTCGGTTTCTCTTTTGCCATGAAGACCCTCGATGGCGGCCGGATCGGGATTGCTTCGCAGGCGCTTGGAATTGCTTCAGGAGCCTATGAACGGTCGGTGAAATATTCAAAGGAAAGAAAAGCTTTCGGAACCGAAATCTGCAATCATCAGGCTATTGCTTTCAAACTGGCTGACATGGCTGTGAAGATTGAAAATGCCCGCAACCTCTGCCTGAAATCAGCCTGGCTTAAAGATCAGGGTAAGCCATATGGCATTGCCAGCGCCATGGCCAAGCTCTATTGTGCGGATATTGCCATGGAAGTTACAACTGAAGCCGTCCAGATCCATGGAGGTTATGGCTATGTGAAGGAATACCACGTTGAACGCTTGATGCGGGAGGCCAAACTGACGCAGATATATGAAGGCACATCCGAAGTACAAAAAATCGTCATTTCCAGAGCTGCACTCAAAGACTAGCAAATTCCTATGAGTAAAAAAGTCATCCTGGCGATCAATCCCGGGTCAACCTCTACCAAGATAGCGCTATTCCAGTCAAACGACCTGGAGTTTCTAAAAAATATCAAGCATCCATCGGAAGAGCTGGATAAATTTGACCATATCATCGACCAGTTCCAATTCCGCAAAGAAGTGATCCTCCGTGAGCTTAAAGATGCCCACATCAACATCTTAACCATCCAGGCGGTTGTCGGCAGGGGAGGGCTGGTGAAGCCTATCGCCAGCGGTGTGTATGGGATCAATGAACGGTTGAAAGAAGACCTCCGGGCCGGCATTCAGGGGGAACATGCCAGCAACCTGGGAGGATTGATTGCCGACGATCTGGCCTCACATATCCCGGGTGCTATCGCATTGATTGCAGATCCGGTAGTGGTTGACGAGCTGGATCCTGTAGCCCGTTACGCCGGCCATCCGAACTTTGAAAGGAAATCGATTTTTCATGCGCTCAATCAAAAAGCCATTGCCAGGATGCATGCCCTGGCCATCGGCAAGAGATATGAAGATATCAACCTGATCATCGCCCATCTCGGTGGTGGTATCAGTGTTGGTGCCCACCGGAAAGGGAAAGTGGTCGATGTGAACCAGGCACTTGACGGAGAAGGCCCCTTTTCACCTGAGAGAAGCGGTACCCTCCCGGCAGGAGACCTGGTAAGAATGTGCTTCAGTGGAAAATATGCAGAGGAAGATATTCACAAGATGATCACAGGAAAAGGGGGATTTGTTGCCTATCTGGGCACCAACAATGCCTATGAAGTCGACCAGCGGATCCTGGCGGGCGATGAGGAAGCTAAGAGTGTTCAGGAAGCCATGGCCTATCAGGTCTCCAAAGAAATTGGCGCCATGTGGGTTGCCCTCGATGGACAAGTCGACGCGATTCTTATTACCGGCGGCATTGCCTATAACAAGAACTTTGTGGATTATATAAAACGGAAAACCGACCATATTGCTCCAATTGGCGTGTATCCCGGTGAGGATGAGATGCATGCACTAGCGAAAAACGCATTGATGGTGCTCGAAGGCGAGATCGAAATGTCGGTTTATGAATGATCGAGGGTTTACAGAAACCCGATAGCGGCACAATCCTGATAAACGGAAAGAGTTGGGATAAAAACCGAGATGAATTGCACCATCTGATGGGCATTTCTTTACAGGAAACCAGGTATATATCGACAAGCTTACGGTTTTCGAAACCCTTCGGTTGTTTGGAAGTTTTTATGGCCTCGGCAGGGAAAGAGCGGAAGAAGTGCTACATCTTACCGGCCTGGATGATAAACGAAAAGCTTATACGGTTAACATCAGTGGAGGTCAGCAACCTTCGAACGCAAGGTTCCCGACAAAAAGATGGGGGATGTGGTTTACCGGTTCTATGTCTGCACCTGGGATGAAGCCATCATCATGCTGAAACGCGGACAGGCACAGTTGATCCTGAGAGATCATCCCCAAAAGCTTAGCTATCACTTTGATCCGGTAAGTGCCGAAGGCAAACCGGCATATCTGCAACTTTCGACAGCCCTGAATCATGACCAAATAAGAGATGAAACCGGTGTTATCAAACCCCTTAAAATCGTTGGAACCCGCTATATCGATTTCCTTGTACCGGGACTCATCGCCATGGGTGTGATGAGCGCCATCATGTGGGGTATCAGTTATGATCTGATTGACAAACGGGCCAAAAAACTCCTTCGCAGGATGATCGCTACCCCCATGAAACGTTCGGAACTCCTCCTGTCTCATTTTTTTGCCAGACTCTTGCTCAGCCTGGTGGAATCGATGCTGATCTTTTTGTTTGCCAATCTCTATTTCGGTATTTCCGTCACTGGAAGCCGGCTGGCCCTGTTTATGGTAATGATTGCCGGCAATATTCGTTTTACGGGTATCGCGATATTCATCAGCAGCCGGACGGCCCGTACAGAGATTGGGAATGGACTCATTAATGCCGTGACCATGCCCATGATGGTGCTGTCGGGAATCTTTTTCAGCTATCATCACTTTCCGGAAGGAGCCATCCCTTTCATACAGGCCTTGCCATTAACCATGCTGGCTGACGGCCTCCGGAGCATATTCCTTGAAGGGGCCGGACTTCTTCAGATCATCGCCCCAACGGCATTGCTCACAGGAATCGGCGTCACCTTTTTCGCGATTGGACTCAAAATCTATAAATGGCACTGAGGTCAGTTAACAGTTAACAGTTATCAATTATCAGTAAGCAATTTCCGGTTTATCCCACTGGCTGCCCACAGGAGATCCGACATCATTTGTTCGTTCAGTTCATCAGGAAGGTATTCTCTGGATGAATGACGTTCCGACAGACATTCCATCAATGGTTTTCCGCCTTTCATCTGCGGTTCAGGAAGGGCAATGAAGTTCTTTTCCGATCACGCAAATTTTTTCATTACCAGTATTGCATTATGTCCTCCGAAGCCAAAGGAGTTGGAGAGCGCACAGCGGATCGGGTGGCTGCGGGATTGGTTTGGTACATAGTCAAGATCCAGGTCGGGATCGGGGTTGTCGTAGTTGATGGTAGGGGTTAGGATCCCATTTTTGATGCTGAGGGCTGTAATGGCTCCTTCAATTGCTCCGGCAGCGCCAATGGTGTGCCCGATCATCTCGACTTGGAGCCTGACACCGGGATTTGGTATGCCCTTTCACCAAATACCTTCTTGATGGCCATGGTTTCATAGAGGTCATTGAGGGTTGTTGAAGTTCCATGGGCGTTGATATAATCTATCTCCTCTTTGGTTATTCCCGACTGTCTCAATGCCTGTTCCATGGTATAGGCCATCCCGGCGCCGTCGGGTTGCGGCGCCATGATGTTGTATCCTTCGCTGCTGATCGCGTAACCGGCAAGTTCCGCAAAGATCCCGGCGCCTCTCTTTCTGGCGGATGTTTCTGACTCGAGGATCAACACGCCGGCTCCTTCGCCAATGACAAAACCATCTCTGTTAGCGGAGAAGGGACGACTGGCTTTCTCCGGCGGATCATTATTGGTGGAAAGTGCATATAACTCATTGAAACCTTCAATTTCTTCCGGATTGATGATCGAATCAGCGCCACCGGCGATCACCAGGTCCATCTGACCTGAACGGATCATATCATATCCCAGTCCAATGGCATAGGCCGAGGCAGCGCAGGCAGTATTTACAGAGAAATTCGGACCTTCCAGTTTATATTCGAGTGAAATCCATGCAGGCACCGCATTGGTCATGCTCTTGAGCACCCGGTTTTGCTTGGTCGTTTCTTTCTCAACGCTGGAGTTCCCGGTGTTGACGATCCCCATGATAACTGCACAGCGTTTTCTGTCAAATCCTCCAAAGTCAAGCCTTGCTTCTTCCATGGCTTGTTTAGCACAAACAAAAGCCATCCGAGTGACGCGGGTCATCTGCCCTGCCATTCTCTTTTTTATATGCTGTTTTGATAACTCCTCGAAAGCAGGGGAAACTTCCGCAGCGATGCGCGTCTGAAGCCCCGAGGCATCAAAAAGGGAGATATACCTGACGCCGCTTTTCCCAGCCAGCATGGCCTCCCATGTTTCCTTCCGGTTCAACCCCAACGAAGAGATGATGTTTAATCCGGTGATGACGACTTTATTTTCCAAATCCAATCGTGCTTTTATTTTGCAAAGCTATAAAATTCGAATTTGGATTTCTTCCCCACCCAAATATTCCTTCACGGCAAATAACAGGTCTTCCCCCAGCAAAGTGTAATCTGTAAAGTGCAAGGTCAAGGTAAATTTTGCCCGGAGGAAGGTATTCTGAAGCTTTATCGGGGTTTGCTGGAACGTAGGAATAAAATCCGGCGCAGGTTTTACGACCGAGCTTGTTTTGATGAACCATCTGCTCGAGCTCCCGGATCATCTCTGCATATGTATCAGGATTTCCGGACATCTCAGCATAGTTCCGGATGGAGGGGAGAATCACATCAACTCCTACGTGGTCAAACAGCTCAAATACACCTCCGGGAATGAGGTTTGCGACGATCAATTCATCGATTTGCCGGACATCCAGGATCCCTTCTCGTTTAACCCGAAATGCTTCATTTTGAAGGTCGAGGAACAACCGGTTAAGGAGAAAGGGGTTCTCTTCGGTCTGAAGGATTGCGAAATGGTTGATATCTTTCAGAAATCCTTTTACATATTCAATGACTGCCTGATCCGTGTCGGGGCCTACTATGATCTCACAGATATTTTTCAGGGCCACCGGGTAGAAGAAATGAAGGCCGACCCGATGACGGTGAGAGGAGGGAGGGAAGGAATGAAGAGGAGTTGGATGCGAAAATGCAATCAGCTGTACAGATGGTATCAAGTTGGGAAAAAAATGCCTGCTTCATCTCTCTATCTTCCGGAATCGCTTCGATGATCAGGTCACATTCTTTCATTTCAAAAGGTTCTTTCGTCAACAGGTTTCCACTGACCATTTTATTGAAGGTCTCTTCAGGGATGAGGTCATTCTCCAACATTCTCCTGACCTTGCGGGTATAGGTTTTCTGGATTTTTTCCAGGTCGGCTGCCGGACTCACCAGCCAGCACAGCCGCAAAGGGAATCCGAGCAAGAAATAGAACAGGTCGGTGCCCATTTTTCCTTCGCCGATGATACCGATGGTGGTCATGTGTTTTTGCCAATGACCTCACCCCCTTCTCCCCCTCTCCTCCCAGGAGAGGGGGCCGGGGGGTAAGGTCCTCCAACAATTCTCCTGTACTCCGCCATCCTTTTCCTGTGCGATTCAATATGCCGGCGGTATCCCAGCATCGTCAGGAGAAACCCAAGGCCTTTGTCGATGGAGATCCGGCCGGAACGGATGAGGGAAAGGATGTATTTGAACAGCTTCCTCTTTTCTGGATTTGACGTCAGGATAAATTCTTTCAGGATGATGGATGATAGACGCATTTTAAGGAAGAAGCTGATGTCGCTCCCTTTGCGGTGGAAATGTCCGCTGTCGAATAGCTTGACTGCCTTCTGGTACACGGTGTCGAAGCTGTAGAGCTTTTCAATAGTGTCCATGTATCCTTCGAAGAGGTCGATTTGCGACATGTTCTTGTAATGGAGGGTTGGAAAGTGGCCAACGCCAAGTTCCGGGTCGCAGTTCAGCAGGCGTCCTTCTGTTTTCAACCGCTCATAAAGGGCTGATCCCGGAGGAGCCGCCAACAGATGCAAGTTGACATTGGGCAGGGCGTTCCGAAGGGTGAAGTCATAGATGTTATCAAACTCGCTTAGCTTGTCATGGTCAAAACCCACTACAAACGAGGCGTTGATATGGATGCCCCGTGCATGGATCTTTTGAATGGCAGGCTCATAAATGGTGGCGGCCTTGTTATGCTTTTTGTGTGATTCTTCCAGGCTCTCCGGATTCAGCGATTCAAATCCGATGAGGATGTTGAAGCAGCCTGCTTCTGCCATCAGGTCAAGGAGCTCTTCATCAGTGGCCACATCAATGCTGGCCATGCAACCCCACGATATCTTCAGCGGGATGATGCGCCGCATGAGTTCTTTGGCAAACCGCTTGTTCATCGTCAGATTGTCATCAACAAAGAAGAAGTACCGGGTGGGTGATTGCCGGATCTCTTCGATCACATTATCGATATCGCGGTAACGCATCTTTTTTCCAAAGATCTTCGTGACGAGGCAGAACTCACAGTTAAACGGACAACCCCGGGATATCTGAATACCGACCTGGAATATCCGATCCGTCTTCACCAGATCCCAGCGTGGTGGTTTTTGACTTTTATAATCACAGCATTGATCCGACTGATATACAGGTTGAAGGTTGCCGGCTTCGAAATCGGCCAGACATTGTTCCCATTTCCCTTCTGCTTCACCGACCACAATGCTGTCGCTGTGTTTCTGCACATCTTCCCGCATGAACGAGGCATAAGGGCCGCCAAAGACCACCTTAACTCCTTTTTTTCTATAGTGATCTCCCAGCTCGAAAGCCCGGGTGGAAGTGGCGGCTAAGGTTGTAATTCCAACAATATCGGGTGTCTCATGAAGTGGCAGCCGCTGGATATCCTCATCAAAGATGGAGATATGATAATGATCGGGGGTAAGGGCTGCCACCGTGGGAAGTGCCAGCGGGATCATGAACCGCCGTTTTCCAAACATCCTGGCCAGCTCGCTGTGAGCCGGATAATTGATGTACCGTTGCCGTGGACTGATAAGATAGAGGGTATATTTCTTTTTCGTGCTCATGGGTCGTGTTCTCAATCAATGGTCCTTCTACTCGCATCACCGGGTTATCGCTGATGCCCGCTCAAAAGTACTACAATTTTACCAGCCGGATTGCTCTGATACATCCTTCAGAACCCCAAAAAAGTACTACCTTTACAAGCAAATCATTGTTCTTTGGTATTTCTAAAAAAATGAATACAACAAATCCGGATTTATCGAAAATCCACCGGGACATCATCAGTTATTGCAAGTCCCATGCTGATGAGAAGATCGTTCAAAAGTATGCCCGGTATTTCAAGGGACCTTTTCATGCTTTTTCAGATTGCTGCCAAAGGGGAGGATATCCTCTCGATATCAGGGTTTTCGCTCCTCTCTGCGATTGAGCTTGGCCAAATGCTGGTAAAAGGCAAAATGTATGAAGAGACCAGCTTTGCCTTACTCCTGTTGGCAAAATTCAAGAAGCAGTTTGATGATTCCACCTTCCAGGGTATTGCAAACTGGTTCAGCGATGGAATCTCCAATTGGGCGCATACGGACTTCCTGGGCATGGAGGTCATCTCGGTCTTCTGGATCAAGGAGATCATCCCCCTGTCGAAGGCGAAACCATGGCTGAAGGCTGCGAATAAGTTCCAGCGGAGGGCCGTGCCGGTTTCCCTGATCCGATTGATCAAGAAGAATCCGCAGATCATACCTGAAATCATCAAGTTTCCGGAAGTACTGATGCTTGATCAGGAGCGGGAAGTTCACCAGGGAATGGGCTGGTTTCTGCGTGAAGCCTGGAAAAAGGATCCCAAGCCGGTGGAGGAGATGCTGCTGAAATACAAAGATACCGCTGCCCGGCTGATCATCCAGTATGCTACGGAAAAAATGACACATGAACAGAAAGTGAGATTTAAACGGTCAAAACCAGGATAACCACCCACCCGGAAAAGAAGTAGCTCTCGGGTTTTATCATTTTCACGAAATTTTACACAAATGGAATATTTAAAAAAAATGAGGCTGTTATACATATTTTTTTTGTTGATTTCTCACATCTCCTTTGCCCAGTGGCAGCCTACGGATGGCCCGGAAGGCTGGGCAATACGCTATTTTGCCTCGATTGGGAATGACGTCTTTGCAGCAACTTGTAGCGGGATCTTTATGACTTCTAACAACGGCGACCTATGGACGCCTGTCAACAACGGGTTGACCAGCCGCGATATCAAGTGGTTTATTGTCAAAGGTGACAGCTTGTTTACCGGTACTGATGAAGGTGTTTTCGCTACCGGAAATCATGGTCTTTACTGGACTCCATGCGACAGTGGTCTTCGTAAAGTCTATGTGAAATCGATGGCTTTACAGGGCAATCACCTGTTTGCCGGTAGCTATACAAAAGGAGTTTTCATTTCTGATGATTTCGGAGCCTCATGGACACAGGCCAATAATGGGCTTACAGACATGTACATTTATTCCATGTCGGCAAACGAAACGAACATCTTTGCAGGAACTTATTCGAGCGGCATGTTTGTGTCGGAGAATAATGGCCAGAGCTGGTCATCTGCCAACAATGGGCTTCCTGCTTCTGCAACTATCTTTACAGTGAAAGCTATTGATAACTATGTGTTGGCTTGTGTTCTGTATAACGGAATTTATAAGTCAACCAACAATGGAAACAGCTGGACATTGGTCAACAACTCGCTTTCAATTGTCAGGGAATTCGTGCCGATTGGAAGTCTGGTATTTGCAGGCACTTCCTCCGGAGTTTATAAATCTGCAGACCAGGGGATGACCTGGGTAGCTGTTAACAATGGACTGACTCAAACCAATCTTTGGTCACTCGGAGCTGCCGGTAACGATCTATATGCAGGAACTGCTGATGGGCAGATATTTTTCTCTTCTGATCTTGGTGCCAGCTGGACACCGGTAAACAACGGATTGTCGATCAGTACGCTCATTGGCTCTCTCATTGTTAATAACAACAAGATCTTTGCGGCTTCCCATGGCAGCAATCTTTATACATCAATCAATGGAGGAACCTCATGGATCCAAAGCCAGGGAATAGGAACAGTGGAGATTCGATCACTTGGTGTGAACGAAGGAAATATATACGTAGGAACCGATCTCCTTGGGCTGTTTGTTTCAACTAATAATGGCGCTTCCTACACTGCCATCAATAATGGAATCACCAGCCTGTGGGTTCAATCTCTGGCCTTCCAGGATCAATATATGTTTGCAGGAACCGGAGAGAAGGGCATTTTCAGGTCGGCCAACAGCGGTTCGTCATGGATTCCGGTAAATATCGGATTAACGAGTAGCAATGTTGTTTCGATGTGTTCGGCTGGTAATTATCTGTTTGCAGGAACCATTGAACAAGGTATCTTCCGTTCTTCCGATCATGGAGGCACCTGGATTCCTGTCAGCAATGGCCTGCCAACAGAATGGATTGAATTCGTAACATTTACGTACCCTCTTTTATTTGCTGGAACAGGAGATGCCGGATTGTTCGTTTCTTCTGATATGGGTGATTCCTGGGGAGAAGCCAATACCGGATTACTGGGAAACGAACATATCCGAACACTCGTTGAAAACCAGGGAATCCTGTATTGTGGAACAGACACAGGTGGGGTTTATTACTCCAGCGATCATGGAACTTCCTGGAATGAAGCCAATTCAGGGTTGGAAAATCTCCATGCCAGGTCTTTGCTGGTCGATGGCGATTATTTGTATGCAGGTACCAATGGTGACGGGGTTTGGAAGCGACCTGTTTCTGAAATTGTCTCTGCGGAAAAACAACATCGGTGAGGGTTTACCCAAATCCGGTCATCGATCAGCTTTTAATCGAAACTTCCAACTGCCATCAAGCCGGGGAACTCATGATCTATGATTTATTTGGACATGAAATATCCCGACATACGGTCACTGGAGCAAGAATCGTGGTATCCCTGAGAAATCTTGATCCGGGCATTTACATCGTTAAATTTGCTAAACAGGGAATAATCAGGAAAATAGTCAAATTGTAAGCCGTTGATGATCCGGATCAGCGATTTAATACGATCTTCTTGATAACACTAGTATTTCCTGATATTATCCGCATCAGGTAAATGCCGTTGTTCAATCCTGATATATCAATGGTTTTGTGGCCCATGGAAATGGATACCGGATTTTCCGAATAGACCTTTTTCCCAAATACATCCATCAGTTCAATGATGAATTCCTGTGGCTGTTCCGGTGCAGACCAGATGGTAATTGAACCGCTCGTAGGGTTTGGATATACTTCTATCAATTCATCAGGATAAAGTTCAGGAACCTCAATGGTCATCCCAACCGTAAAGCTCTGGCCTATTATGCTTCCAAAATCCGATTTAAAAGTCTTAATCAGTTGTGTTTCCAGGTTCCGGATTTTAGCATAACCGGCAGTCCCGTTGCCATACGGTGGCATGTTTGCCCAATATTGCAAGCCTTCCCCTTCGGCATTCAAGATGTTAAACCGGCAACATCCTTTCACAAGATTGAACGTATCAATATATAAGGTATTTTCTTCCAGGTCTCCATTTTGATAAAGGACCTCTCCTTCTTCATCTTCCAGTGTCCAGGTTAGGGAATAAGCCAGGTGGTTGGTCTTGAAATGAAAGACAAGGACATTGTTGTAGGTCGGTGGTACCTCAAAGGTTGACTCCATATAATTATCCGACAGATCTTCATCTTGTCCGCCGTTGGGGAGGTTCAGGGTAAAAAAGAATTGCCGGTCGGTGCTGTTGAACCCTGACCAATTGATGGGGGGCAGTTTGATCCTCGCGGTATCCTGAAATGCAAGGTTGCCTGTCCACCCAAAGGACTGCGTTTCTCCACCGGATGCGCCATAAATGATTTCTGCGCTGGTGAGGGGTTCAGCGCCATTGTTTTTGATGGCGATCACCGGTTTCCCGCACATGGGGTTGAACCGGTTTTGGAGTTCATGGTTGCTTGGGGAGATGATCTCTTCAATGGCTGCATTCAGCGAAAAGTTTGGTTGCCCATAGGAGATCAGCTGTGATTCAATAACATAATAGGGCCAGCTTCCCTGTCCATTCCAGGTATACCCAGCTTGAAGATCATAATCGATCGTGAGGGAATCGTTTGGAATATGGAAAGGAGTAAGCTCGAAATCTGCGGTTCTTACCTCGGCGCCGGGGCACCACTCCGCACGGTTGTAAAGCCAGGTTCCACCTTGCGGGTACAACGGATTCAGGACACAGTCGTCCCGCCAAACCCGATGGGTGAATTCCTGATTACCATTGATGAACAATTTATTGGTTCTGGGGCAGAACTCGGAGCAATTCAGGTTTCCCCCAAAGCCATGACCGGTGATCCGTATCTTCAACCTGAGATTCAATTCTGAAGCCCCCGGGAACAAGGTTACTGGCGGAAGATTATGTGCCGAATGAGTATACAAGGGTGTCAGTCGGTATATAGGGCTTCAGGGTATCTTCAAAAAGGACGATCATCATGGGGTTCCTTGCAATGGTATCTATTTTCATGATGGAGCCCAGCGTGGCAGGATCATACATACCCTGTTCAAAAACCACTGCCGGCCGCAGGGAAGAAGTGACCATATTTCTGAATCTTCCTGTTCCTTTAAAGCTCTGCCATGCAGGAAAATCCGAAGTTGTCAGCATCCTGATGAAGGAGATTCTCATCCGTTTCGTTGTCTGGTCTTTAGTGAAAGCCCGGTGATTCCACCCCCCACGCCACATGCTGGGTTCATTGCATTGCTGATAAGTCCGGTCATACCCGGATGAATCTCTTCCTGCCAATGGATATAACTGTCGCTCCAGGGCAGATGAACGGCCATGACCCGCTCACCCTGCGCGTTGGCGCTTTCAAAAATCATATCGTTCTGGGGTTGTAAAAGGGGATCACCATATACCCAATATGCAATCGTAACCGCACTGCCAAGACCACTTACTAAAA
>Ga0194127_10001261_pt1 | contig 37566 bp, 27 predicted proteins | sample TA2KigC100mmetaG_FD_148624 | JGI IMG/M metagenome (GOLD analysis project Ga0194127, IMG submission 148624) | Freshwater microbial communities from Lake Tanganyika, Tanzania - TA2015036 Kigoma Deep Cast 100m | ecosystem: Environmental > Aquatic > Freshwater > Lake | place: Tanzania: Lake...
GATCCCCGCCGCGAATACTCTCATGCCGCCATCATGCCATCGCGGGGACCCGACGGCCATAGCGCGCGAGAGGCGGCGGAGAGCAGGGAGCCCGGAGCGGAGGCTTCGCGGGCGGAAGGGCGGACGCGGGGCCGCGGACATCCCCCTCCCGTTCCGCGCGCCAAGCATCGATGAGGTGTAACATTATCGGATGCGGTCGCATCGGTTAATGTTACACGTGGGTAGCGTTCCAAGGATCGCCCCAGAGCATTCCGGGCTCTTTCAAGGCCTCGCCGGCCGCAGATGTAACATTATCGGATGCGGTCGCATCGGTTAATGTTACACGTGGGTAGCGTTCCAAGGATCGACCGAGAGCGCATTCCGGGCTCTTTCAAGGCCTCGCCGGCCGCGGGTGTAACATTATCGGATGCGGTCGCATCTATTAATGTTACACCTTGGACGCCGGGGTCTGGCCGCCAGGGACGGTGTCGGATTGGAGGCGGGCCGCGGGGAGCCGCGGTTCCGCCGGGCCGGAGCCGCCGTTCCGCCAGGCCGGAGCCGGCGGTGCACGGTGGCCCCCGGGCCAAGGTTGAAGGTCGGCCGATGGGGCCCAAGCCCCCCTGCGGGCGTCACCGGGCCGCTACGGCGGGCCAGGCGCCGAAGGCGAGCGTTTCGCGGCGGCCGTCGCGGTCGAGGACGAGCCGCGCGCCGGTGCCGGGATGGGCCGCGACCCAGCGCTCGACCTCCGCGGGCGTCATCACGGTGAAGGCCGTCGATAGCGCGTCGGCAACCGTGGCGGACGGCGCGCGGGACCAGGTGCCAACGTAGGCCTGCGCGGGCTTCCCGGTGCGGGGATCGAGGATGTGCGCGCCCTTGACGTCGAACCCGGACGCGCTGATCGCGACGCGCTCGAGCCGGAAGAGGTCCTTGCCCTGCGCGCCCTGCAGCGTCACCGGCCAGCCGGCGCGGCCCTCGGGCGCGTCGAGCGCAAGGACCGTACTGCCGCCGCCGTGGAGCATCGCGCGGCGGACGTCCCACTCCGCCTCCAGCAACGTGCCCATGCGATCCAGCGCGTAGCCCTTGCCGATCGCGCCGAGGCCGACGCGCAGGCGCGGATCGCGGAGGCGGATCGCATGACGGGTCGGGTCGAACTCGAAGGCCCCCTCCCCCCGCACCGCCGCCAGCGCCTCGGGGGGCGAACTGAAGCAAGGATCGAACGCGCCGCCCGTGCTGCGGCACAACTCGGCGGCGGACTTGAGCGCGTCCCACGTGTCAGGGTTCACGACGACGAACTGTCCGCCGGCCGCGTTGAGCTGCCCGATCTCGCTGTTCGGGAGGAAGTGGCTCAGAAACTCTTCGATCCGCTTCAGTTCGCCGAACGCGGCGTTGGTCGCGCCGAGGGCGAGGTCGGGATCGAGCGTCGCCTCGACGAAGATCTCCCAGCGCGTCGCCATCGCGTTCGTCGAGAACGAGCGTTCGGCCGGCGCGGGCGGCTTCGGGGGCCGGGAGGGTTCGGGAGGAGTCATCGGGGAGGTGCCAGGGTTCAGGTTCCGGGTTCTCCGCTCACGGCGGGGTGCCGGCGCGGCGTTCGAGCAGCTTCGTCCACAGGTCCTCGCGGACGAGGACCTGGAGGGCGACGCCGGGGCGCAGGCCGGCGACGGACGGAACGTAGCGGTCCTTCAGCGCCGCCTCGAGGGCGGGCATGAGGTTGGGCGAGGCGACGACGACCGGCGCATCGGCCGGCTGTGGAACCTCCGTCCAGTATCCGACGTTGGGCAGGCTGCGCAGGTACCACGGCAGGGGCCAGTACTCGGGCGAGACGACGCGGACGAGCATCGAGCGTCCCTCCGGCGCGACGGCCGCGGCGTCGAGGATCGTCCGCACGCCGTTGAGCAGATCGCTCGACGTGTGCTCGTAGGCGCAGGGGTTGCGCGGGTCGGCGGCGTAGCGCCCGTTGATCCACCGCCCCTGCCGGAGAAGGTCCGCCGCGCCCGCCGCGAGCAGGAGCACAAGGCCGGCGCGCGCCGCCGCGCCCGGGAACGCAAGCCACAGGCCCCGCGCGCCGGCGCCCGCGAGAACGGAGAGGGCCCACAGCGGCGTGAGGATGAGCCACGGGGTCTTGTAGGGGATGATGGAGTAGGCGGCGAACGACGCGGCGGCGAAGACGGCGAGGAAGCGGGCAAGGCCCCGGGACGGCGGCGCGCCGCGCCCGCCGCGGAACGCGAACCAGGCCCCGGCCGCACCAAGAAGGAGCGGCGCCCACTGGCTCCAGATCCCGAGCGGCCCGGCCCGGTGGAGGAACAGGATCTGCAGGTAGTGGGACCACGGCTTGGCGTGCCCGGCGCCCTCGGCGCGGCGGGCGAAGAAGCCGTAGGCGGCGATCGAGTCCCACAGGCCGCGCATGTTCGTGAAGAACGACGAGAAGAAGAGCACGACGACGACCGCGGCGGCGGCGGCGAAGACGGCGGCGTGCGCCGGACGGACCGCGGTCCAGGCGCGGCGCCCGTCCGCCCCGCGCGCGAACGCGCCCGCCGCGACGAGTCCGGCCGCGGCGGCCGCGTAGGCGATCGCGGACGTCTCCTTCGTCGCGAACATCAGGCCGGCCGCGAGGCCCGCGGCGGCGGCCCATGCCGCGGAGGGCCGCCGCAGGTGCCGCCAGCCGCAGGCGACGGCGGCGGCGGTGAAGAAGACCAGCAGCGTTTCCTGGATGTAGTAGCGGCCGTAGTAGACGAGGAACGGATTGAGCGCGACCGCCGCGGCGGCGAGCGCGGCGCCGCCGCGTCCGAGCGCGGGGACCAGGAGCGCCGACAGGAGGACGAGGCCGACGCCGAACGCCAGCGGCACCGCGCGAAGGCGTGTCTCGGTCATGTCCCCCAGCGACCGCGCGCCCAGGGCGCGCGCCCAGGGGACGGTCAGGTAGTACAGCGTCGGTCCGTGGTATTCCCGCGGGTTGTAGACGTAGCTGCCCTGCTCGAGCAGGTCGCCGAACTTCACGGCCTGGACGGCCTCGTCGGTGTGCATCGGGCGCGCCCCGAGGCGCTCGGCGCGCAGCCACGCGCCGGCGGCCGCCACCGCCAGCAGGACCGCCCAGAATGGAAGGCCGGGTTTCATCCCCCGCGCCATTGTGCCCCCGGACCGCGGGCGGGGGCAAGCAATGCGGCGGAGGCCCCGGGCCGCGGCCCGGGATCCGCCGGCCGCTACCCGCCGTTCCGGCCGCCGATCGCGACCGCGGTGGCGATGACGATCAGGGCCCCGCCGACCAGCGTGGCCGTTCCGAGCGGCTCACGCAGGAGGATCCACGCCAGCACGGAGGCGAGGACGGGCTTGGCGAAGAAGATCATCGAGCCGCGCGACGCCCGCACGTGGCGCAGGCCGTGGAAATAGGCCGCGTAGGCGACGGCCGTCGCGAACACGGCGAGGAAGCCGACCGCCAGCCAGTGCCAGGGGGTCAGCAGCCGCCAGGGAGGCCCCTCGGCGGCCCACGTCAGCGGCAGCAGGAACAGGCCTCCGAGCAGCGAGGCGAAGGCGGTCAGCACGACCGAGCCGTGGCGGGCGACGACCTTCTTGGACAGGACCGTGTAGAGCGCGAAGGCGACCATCGACGTGATCATCAGCGCGACGCCCGCCGCGGCATGGAGGGAGGGGCCGCCGCGGTCCCAGACGAAGCAGGCCATCCCCGCCACGCCCAGCGCGAGGGCCCCGGCGTGGCGGCGGTCGATCCGCTCCTTCAGCAGCAGCGGCGCCAGCGCGGCGACGAAGACCGGGTTGCCGCTGAAGAGGATGGCGGACTGGTTCGCCTGCAGCCTCGCCACGGCCATGTGAAAGAGGCCGATCCCGGCCGTCACGCCCACGAGGCCGAGGCCGGAATAGAGAACCCAGTCCTTCCGCTCCAGCCGCTTCCCGTCACGGCGCAGCGTGCGCAGCGCGAACGGCATCAGGACCAGCCCGGCGACGAAGAACCGGAGGAAGGCGATCTGGAGCGCCGGACGGGCCGGCCCCATCGCCTTGGAAATCACCTCGATCGTGCTGAAGAGCACGACGGCGAGGAGGACCCAGGCATATCCGGCCCTGGGGGATGGGGTCACTTCCCGCGCCTCGCGCGGCGTGCTCATCCTCCGTCGCCGTTTCCGTTCGCGATCTCGACGGCGATGGGGCTGATGTGCCAGATCTGCTCGGCGTACTCGCGGATGGTGCGGTCGCTCGAGAACGCGCCCATGCGCGCGACGTTCAGGATGGCCTTCCGGGACCACTCGTCCGGTGTGTGCCACAGGGCCGAGACCTTCGCCTGGGCATCGACGTAGGACCGGTAGTCGGCGAGATGGAAGAACCGGTCGCCATGCTCGACGAGCTGCTGCCAGATCTCGACGAAGAGATCGGGCTGGTCCGGGATGAAATCGTTCCGGCGGATCGCGTTCATCACGCGCGCCAGGTCGGAGTCCCCGGCGACGAAGCGCCCGGGGTTGTAGTCGTTCGAATCGCGCAACGCGGCGAGATCCTCGGCGCGGTGGCCGAAGATGAAGATGTTGTCGAGGCCGACGGCCTCGGCGATCTCGATGTTGGCGCCGTCCCACGTGCCGATGGTCAGCGCGCCGTTGAGCGAGAGCTTCATGTTGCCGGTGCCCGAGGCCTCCATGCCGGCGGTGGAGATCTGCTCGGAGAGATCGGCCGCGGGGATGATGGTCTCGGCGAGCGAGACGCGGTAGTCGGGAAGGAACACGACCTTCAGGCGGCCGTCGACGTCGGGGTCGCGGTTGATCGCGCGCCCGAGGCTGTTGGCGAGCTTGATGATGCGCTTGGCGACGTGGTAGCTCGGCGCGGCCTTGGCCCCGAAGACGAAAACGCGCGGCGCGATGTCGGCGCGGGGGTTGTCCTTGATGCGGTGGTAGAGCGTGATGATGTGCAGCACGTTCAGGAGCTGCCGCTTGTACTCGTGCAGCCGCTTGACCTGGACGTCGAACATCGCGTCGGGGTCGACGCTCTCGCCGCAGAGCCTCCGGATGAGGTTCGCGAGGCGGACCTTGTTGCGACGCTTGATCGCGCGGAAGCGGTCGCGGAAGCCGGCGTCCTCCGCGCGCGGCTCGAGCCCGCGCAGGAGATCGAGGTTGCGGGTCCAGCCCTGGCCGACGACCTCGGTGGCGAGCGCCGCGAGCTCCGGATTGCACTGGAGGAGCCAGCGGCGGTGGCTGATGCCGTTGGTCTTGTTGTTGAAGCGGTCGGGCCACAGGTCGACGAAGTCCGGCAGCAGCCTCTTCCGCAGCAGCTCGGAGTGGAGCGCGGAGACGCCGTTGACCGAGTGGCTGCCGGCAACGGCGAGGTTGGTCATGCGGACCTGCTTCGGCGTGCTCTCCTCGATGATCGAGAGGGCCTGCAGCTTGCCGACGTCGCCGGGGAAGCGGGCCTCGACCTTCTGCAGGACGCGCGCGTTGATGTCGTAGATGATCTGCATGTGGCGCGGCAGCACGCGATCCAGCAGGTCCACGGGCCATTTCTCGAGCGCCTCGGGCAGCAGGGTGTGATTGGTGTAGGCGAACGTGCGGCTGGTGATGTCCCACGCGGTCTCCCACGGGAGATCGGTCTCGTCGAGGAAGTAGCGCATCAGCTCCGCGACGGCGAGGGCCGGGTGCGTGTCGTTCATGTGGATCGCGCTCTTCTTCGGGAACGCGGCCCAGTCGGAGTGGTTCTTGAGGAACCGGCGGATCAGGTCGCGGATGGAGCAGGTGACGAGGAAGTACTCCTGGATCAGGCGCAGTTCCTTGCCCGCGTAGACGAAGTCCGAGGGATAGAGCACCTTCGAGATCGTCTCGGCCCAGTTCTCGCTCTCGACGGCCTTGACGTACTCGCCGCGGTTGAAGATGTCGAGCCGGAAGCCCTCGGACGCGCGCGAGGCCCACAGGCGCAGGATGTTGACGGTCGGGCAGCCGTAGCCGAAGACGCCGACGTCGTGCGGCACGCCCTCGATCATCTGCCAGTCGGTCCACACGCTGCGCTCGCGGCCGCCGGGGCCGGGGATCTTCTGGACGCGGCCGTAGAGCAGCACGGGCACGGCGTATTCCGGGCGGACGACCTCCCACGGCGTGCCGTACTTGAGCCAGTCGTCCGGCTTCTCCACCTGCCAGCCGTCCTCGAACTCCTGCTTGAACATGCCGTGCTCGTAGCGGATGCCGTAGCCGTAGCCCGGGAGCTGCATCGTCGCCATCGACTCGAGGAAGCAGGCGGCGAGGCGGCCGAGGCCGCCGTTGCCGAGGCCGGCGTCGGGCTCCATGTCGCAGAGCTGGTCGAGGTCGAGGTCGAGCGTGCGCAACGCCTCGCGGGCGCTGTCGAGCACGCCGAGGGCGAGCAGGTTGTGCCTGAGGAGCTGGCCGATCAGGAACTCCATCGAGAGGTAGTACAGGCGCTTGACGTCGCGGTCGAGGTAGGTGCGCTGCGTGACGATCATCCGCGTGGCGGCCAGGTCGCGCGCCACGTGGCAGAGCGACATCAGCTTGTCGAAGTTGGTCGACGTCCGCCAGTCCTTGTAGCACGTGTACTTGATGTGCCCGAGGAAGCGGCCGCGGATCTGCTCCGCCGTCACCGTGCCGTTCGCATCGGCCAGATGGATCTCGTTCTGCGCCTTCATGCCGTCTCCCGTGCCTGTCGTTTTCCCCTCGCGGGGACGCACAACGTGCGCCAGAACGGCGTCAAAGGCAAGCGCGGAGACGGGCGGGGACGCGGACGGCGGATCAGCGGATGTCCCTCGCGTGGAGGAACACGAGTTCGGCGCGGCGGCGGAACGAGGGGAGGACCAGGTCGGCGTCGGGCTGGAGCGAGAGAATCAGGACGCGCGGTTCCGGGCGCAGCCCCTTCAGCCCCTCGAGAACGCCGATGCCGTCACCGGAGGCGAAGGAGGCGTCGAGGACGCGGACATCGGGCCGCAGGCGCTCCACCTGCTGGCGGATCCGGCCCGAGCTCTTCATGGCCGCGACAACGCGGATGTCCTCGGAACCGGCCAGTGCGCGCGCCAGGCCGTCCCGGGCCTCCGCGTGGTCGTCCGCCAGAAGCGCCCGGATCACGGAGGACGCCACATCCCCTTCCGGCCGGCACACTCCTCCTGCCGCCCGGCGCTCGTCGTTCGACCGAGCAGGGGGCCTATCGCGGCGATGGGGCCGGAACCGCCGCGGACGAGCCCGGGGCATCCTTCCGGAACCGATCCCCGTGGGCCAGGTAGGCGACGAGGCCGACCACCCCGAGCAGGACGAGTTTCAGCCGCATCAGCAGCGCCATGGCCGCCGTCGGCGCCGCCGGCATGCCCAGCAGGCCGAAGTAGAAGACGTAGGAGGTCTCCGTGATGCCGAGGCTGCCGAGCGTGATCGGGATCATCGCGACCAGCATCGCGGTCGGAAGCACCGCGATGATCTCCCAGACCGGCGGCGCCTGCGTGAAGGTCTGGAACGCGAGCCAGATGTTCAACCCGGCGAGCAGGTAGAACAGGATCGTCAGCGCGATCACCTTCCACAGCACGGCGCGGTCGGTCCGGAGCACCGTCACGCCCGTCGCGAGCTTCAGGTGGAACCCCTCGGCCTTCCCGATCGCCTTGCGCAGGACCGTCTCGATCCGTCCCAGGACCTTCCGCGCCGCGGAACTGCGCGCGCCGGCCGAAAGCCGGCCCGCCCGCGCGGCCGCCGCACCGAAGATCCTCGTGAAGGGGTCGCGCATGCGCATCATCATCAGGAACAACGCCAGCAGCCCCGCCGCTCCCGCCGCCGGGATCCAGACGGCCGGGTGCCGGTAAAGCGCCGGCCGGATCAGCGGCGCGAACGCGACCAGCGCCAGCAGCAGCAGGATGCCGGTGAACCGCTCGAGGAAGATGCTCGCCGCCGCGTGGCCGTGGCTTCCGACGCGCTTCCCGGCGTAGTAGAGCCGCACCAGGTCGCCCCCGACCATCGACGGCAGGAGGTTCGAGAAGTAGTAGCCGATCAGGTAGACGCGGATCAGAAACAGGAACGGCACGCGGCACCCCTGCGCGTCGAGCAGCACCTTCCACTTCGCACAGCTCGTCACCAGCAGGACCGGCACGATCGCGATCGACAACGCGAAGTACATCGGGTCGGCGCCGCGCACGATCGCCGCGAAATCATGCCCCCGGACCACCCGGTAGAGCAGGTAGAAGAACGCCGCGCTGACCGCGGCCTTGACGAGGGCGCCCAGGATTCGCATGACGCCCCCTCATAGCATCCGCCGCCCCGATTGGAAAGCGGCAAGCCGGGTGGACGGCGGTTCGCGGGTCCCGGAGTCCGGAACGGAGGGATTGCCCTCCGCCATCCGCCCGCTATGATCGGAACGGGAGTCAGCCCATGAGATACGCCGTCGTGTCCGATCTGCACGGGAATCTCCAGGCGTGGCGCGCCGTGCTGCGCGACATCGCCGCCTCGCGCATCGACCGCATCCTCTGCCTCGGCGACGTCGTCGGCTACGGCCCGAACCCGGCGGAGGTGCTCGAATCGGTCTACGCCGAGGCCCACCGCATCGTGCTGGGCAACCACGACGCCGCCCTCTGCGGACGCATGGACACCTCGCGCTTCAACGAGGAGGCGCGCCAGATCCTGGAGTGGACGCGCGCCCGCGTCAGCCGCGACGCCGTGAAGCTCGCCTCCACGTGGCCGCTCCAGCTGCAGGGCCGGGGCTTCCGCTGCGCCCACGCGACGTTCGATGCCCCCTCGCGGTTCGGCTACGTCGAGGAGCCGGCCGACGCGGCCGCGTGCTGGGCCGCCGCGCCGGACCCTCTGTTCTTCGTCGGGCACACCCACCGCCCGGCGGTCTTCGTCCTCGGCGCCAGCGGCACGCCGCACGTCATCGAGGCGCAGGACTTCGTCGTCGAGCCGGGCAAGCGCTTCCTCGTCAACGTCGGCTCCGTCGGCCAGCCGCGCGACGGCGACCCGCGGGCGAGCTACGCGATCTTCGACTCGGAGACCGGCGCGGTGTTCTTCCGGCGCGTCCCGTTCGACCTCGACGCCTGCCGCGCCGCGATCGAGGCCGCGGGCCTCCCGCCCGTCGCCTCGGTGTTCCTCGATGCCGATCCGTTGCGCGGCCGCCGCCCGCTGCGGGAGATCGTGTCGTTCCGGCCGCCCGAAACCGCCGAGCAGGGCGCGCGGGGCGCCGTGGAGATCGAGGATCTCGACGTCCTCCGAGGCCGCGTCCGCCGCTGGAAGGCCGTCACCGCCGCGCTGGCCACCTTCCTCGTCGCCGGCGCCGCGGCCGCGGGCTGGCTGGTCTGGCGCCACGCCTCGCAGGCCGCGGAGATCGCGCCCGCCTGGATGCCGACGCTCGTCGCGGCGGACCGCGCCGTCGACGCGAACCTGCTGCCCGTCCCCTCCCCGGGCGTTCCCCCGCTGGAGGGGTGGATCGTCCGCCTCGGCAACCACCGGCTCCAGGAGGCCAACGCGCTGACGAAATCCGAGGAGGGCTTCCCGGCGTTCGTGATGACGTCGCGGTCCGCGCGCGATCCGGTGGAGATCGCCTCGGCGGCGATCCTCGTGACGCCGGGCCAGCGCATCGCCCTGGAGGCGGTCTTCGAGAAGTCGGCGGACTTCGAGGGGACGGTGGCGCTGTCGGCCTCGCTGCTGCGGGCCCAGGGCGGCACGGAGGAGACGGTCGAGAACTTCGCCGTCAAGGAACCGAATCTCCGGCGCAAGGAGGGGGTTGCGGCGCGCGAGACCGTCGAGATCCCCGCCGGCGCCCGCGAGCTTCGCGTCCGCGTCGGCGGCCGCTTCCGCGGCACCGTCCGGGTGCTCTCCGTCAGCGCCAGCCGTAGATAAGAAAAACGGGGCGCCCGAGGGCGCCCCGTTCCTTCGTCCGGATTCGGATCCGGATCAGTAGTCCATGCCGCCGCCGCCGGGCGCCGCCGGAGCTTCCTTCTTCTCGGGAATCTCCGCGACCATGCACTCGGTGGTGAGGAGCAGGCCGGCGATCGACGCCGCGTTCTGCAGGGCCGACCGGGTGACCTTCGTCGGATCGATGATGCCCGACTTCACCATGTCGACATAGGCGCCCGCGGCCACGTCGTAGCCGAAGTTGCCCTTGCCCTTGCGGATCTCCTCGACGACGACCGCGCCCTCGACGCCCGCGTTGACCACGAGCTGGCGGATCGGGGACTCACCGGCCTTGCGGACGATCTCCGCGCCGATGGCCTCGTCGCCGGCGAGCTTCAGGCTGTCGAGCGCCGACAGGCCGCGCACGAGCGCCACGCCGCCGCCGGGGACGATGCCCTCTTCCACGGCCGCGCGGGTCGCGTGCAGCGCGTCCTCGACGCGCGCCTTCTTCTCCTTCATCTCGCTCTCGGTCGCGGCGCCGACGTTGATCACCGCCACGCCGCCGGCGAGCTTCGCAAGACGCTCCTGGAGCTTCTCGCGGTCGTAGTCGGAGGTCGTCTCGTCGATCTGCTTGCGGATCTGCTCGATCCGGGCCTTGATCTCGGAGGTCTTCCCGCCGCCTTCGACGATCGTCGTGTTGTCCTTGTCGACCGTGATCCGCTTCGCGCGGCCGAGGTCGCTCAGCTGGACGTTCTCCAGCTTGATGCCCAGGTCGTCGCTGATGAAGCGGCCGCCGGTGAGGACCGCGATGTCCTCGCACATGGCCTTGCGGCGGTCGCCGAAGCCCGGGGCCTTCACGGCGCAGGCGGCGAGCGTGCCGCGGATGCGGTTGACGACCAGCGTCGCCAGCGCCTCACCCTCGACCTCCTCCGCGATGATCATCAGCGGACGGCCGCTCTTCGCGACCGTCTGGAGCAGCGGGAGCAGGTCCTGCAGGCTCGAGATCTTCTTCTCGAAGATCAGGATGTAGGCGTCCTCGAGCGAGGCCTCCATCGTGTCGGTGTTCGTCACGAAGTACGGCGAGAGGTAGCCCTTGTCGAACTGCATGCCCTCGACGACGTCCAGCGACGTCTCGATGCTCTTGGCTTCCTCGACCGTGATCGTGCCGTCCTTGCCGACCTTCTCCATCGCGTCGGCGATGATCTCGCCGATGGCCTTGTCGCCGTTGGCCGAGATCGTCGCGACCTGCGCGATCTCCGCGCGGTCCTTGATCCGCTTGCTCATGTCGCCCAGCTTGGCGACGATCGCCTCGACGGCCGCGTCGATGCCGCGCTTCAGCGCCATCGGGTTCGCGCCGGCGGTGACGTTCTTCAGGCCTTCGCGGTAGATCGCCTCGGCCAGAACCGTCGCCGTCGTCGTGCCGTCGCCGGCGATGTCGCTCGTCTTGCTCGCGACCTCGCGCACCATCTGCGCGCCCATGTTCTCGAACGGATCCTTCAGCTCGATCTCCTTGGCGACGGTGACGCCGTCCTTGGTGACCGTCGGGGAGCCGAACTTCTTGTCGAGGATCACGTTGCGGCCGCGCGGGCCGAGCGTGACCGCCACCGCGCGGGCGAGCTGCTGCACGCCGCTGAGGACGCTCTGGCGGGCCTCGGAATCATACTTCAGTTGCTTCGCTGCCATGGTCGTAGTTCTCCTGTGGATGGATCTTCGGGGCTTAGTCCTGGATCACGCCGAGGATGTCTTCCTCGCGCACGATCTGGTAGTCCCTGTCGTTCAGCTTCACCTCGGTGCCACCGTACTTCGGCATGAGGACCTTGTCGCCGACCTTGACGTTGAACGGGATCTTCTTCCCGCTGTCGTCGAGCTTCCCGGTGCCGATCGCGATCACCTTGCCCGTCGTGGGCTTTTCCTTCGCCGTGTCGGGAATGATGATCCCGCCCTTCTTCTCGTCGCCTTCCTTGACCGGTTCAACCAGGACGCGGTCTGCGAGCGGTTGAATCTTCATGCGTGTTGCTCCTTACTTGTGGGGTTTCTGCCTACGTGATGGCCGGCCTTCCCGGTCCCCACCGGGCGTCCGGCCTTTGGGAACTCGGTTCAGCCCCTCTTCTTCTTCTCGTCGTCGACCATCGTGAAGTCGGCGTCGATGACATCGTCCTTCGTGCCGGAGGCCTGCGGCTGCGCCCCGTCATCGGGGCCGCCGGGGGGCGGACCGCCGCCCGGGGGCGGCGCGCCGGCGCCGGAGGTCTTCGCCTTCGCGTAGAGGTCGGCCGAGATGGCCTGCATCTCGGAGTTGACCGACTCCATCGCGGCCTTGATCGCATCCGCACCGCCGTCCTTCACGGCCTCGCGCAGGCGCTTGACGGCCTCCTCGACCTTCGCCTTCTTGTCGGCCGCCACCTTGTCGCCCTGCTCCTTGAGGAGCTTCTCGACCTGGTAGGCGAGGCTGTCGCCCTGGTTGCGGGCCTCGACCTCCTCGCGCCGCTTCTGGTCCTCGGCGGCGTGGGCCTCGGCGTCGTGCACCATCTTGTCGACCTCGTTCTTGTCGAGGCCGCTGGAGGCGGTGATCGTGATCTTCTGCTCCTTGCCGGTGCCGAGATCCTTCGCGCCGACGTGCAGGATGCCGTTGGCGTCGATGTCGAACGAGACCTCGATCTGCGGCATGCCGCGCGGCGCCGGCGGGATGCCGTCGAGGTGGAACTTGCCGATCGTCTTGTTGTCGCCGGACATCTTGCGCTCGCCCTGGAGCACGTGGATCTCGACCATCGGCTGGTTGTCCGCCGCGGTGCTGAAGATCTGGCTCTTGCGGGTCGGGATCGTCGTGTTGCGCTCGATGAGCGGGGTCGACACGCCGCCCAGCGTCTCGATGCCGAGCGTCAGCGGCGTCACGTCGAGCAGCAGCACGTCCTTGACCTCGCCCTTGAGCACGCCGCCCTGGATCGCCGCGCCGACCGCGACGACCTCGTCCGGGTTCACGCCCTTGTGGGGCTCCTTGCCGAAGAGCTGCTTCACGCGCTCCTGGACGCGGGGCATGCGGGTCATGCCGCCGACGAGGACGACCTCGTCGATCTTCGAGAACGAGACGCCCGCATCGCGGATGCAGTTCTCGACCGGCCGGGCGCTGCGCTCGACGAGCGAATCGGTGATCTGCTCGAGCTTCGCGCGGGTGAGCGTCAGGTTCAGATGCTTCGGGCCGCTCGCGTCGGCCGTGACGAACGGCAGGTTGATCTCGGTCTGCTGCGAGCTGGAGAGCTCGCACTTCGCCTTCTCCGCCGACTCCTTCAGCCGCTGCAGCGCCATCGGGTCTTTCGAGAGGTCGATGCCGTTGTCGCGCTTGAACTCGTCGAGCATCCAGCGGATCACGACCTGGTCGAAATCGTCGCCGCCGAGGTGCGTGTCGCCGTTCGTCGCCTTCACCTCGAAGACGCCCTCGCCGATCTCCAGCACGGAGATGTCGAACGTGCCGCCGCCGAGGTCGTACACGGCGATCGTCTCGTCCTTCTTCTTGTCGAGGCCGTACGCCAGCGAGGCGGCCGTCGGCTCGTTGATGATGCGCAGGACCTCGAGGCCGGCGATGCGGCCGGCGTCCTTCGTCGCCTGCCGCTTTTTGTCGTTGAAGTAGGCCGGAACCGTGATGACCGCCTGCGTGATCTTCTCGCCGAGGAAGGCCTCCGCGTCCGCCCGGAGCTTCTGCAGGATCATCGCCGAGATCTCGGGCGGCGAGTACGTCTTGTCGCCCGCCTTGACGTGCGCGTCGCCGTTCGGCGCCCGCACAACCTCGTACGGCACCATCTCGGCCTCGTGCGAGATCTCGCCGTGCTTGCGGCCCATGAAACGCTTGATCGAGAAGACCGTGTTCTTCGGGTTCGTGACCGCCTGGCGCTTCGCCGCCTGGCCGACCAGCCGCTCGCCGCTCTTCGTGAACGCCACGACCGACGGCGTCGTCCGCCCACCCTCGGCGTTCGGCACCACCACCGGCTCGCCACCCTCCATCACCGCCATGCACGAGTTCGTCGTGCCAAGATCGATTCCAAGTACCTTCGACATGATCGTCTCCCCAGAAATCCGGGGGCAGAATGGAGCAGAGGGTGTGCCACAACCTGCACCAGGGCCACAGAACGATCCTTCGGATCATACTTATCCGATTGATCAACAGCGTGATAGTGCTTGGAGTCCGCCGCCGATTCCTTGCGCCGGACCGAGCGACACGGGTGTGCCATCCCGGCACAGGCCGGACCGGATCGGGCCGTTCTGTCGCCGAAGAGCCCCCCGGGGGAGGGGGACAGAGACGCGCTGCGGAGTTCAGGGAACGACGAGCCGGTAGAAGCGGCGGGGGGCGGTCTGGATCGGCGGATTGGTGATGACGCCCCCGTCGTCCGTCCAGGACAGCGGCGACGGGATGACCGGGGGGATCGGCAGAACGCCCGGAACCGCCGTCCAGGCGTTGGAAACCAGGCTGTCCGTGTATTCGACGGCATACGGCAGCGCATCCATGGCCGTCCACCGCAGTTCGACCGAGTCGGGCGCGCGGTTGGTGGTGACCACCAGGAGGTTCAGGGCCGCCCGCTCGCCGGCCGTGTGGCTGTCGAAGAAGACGGAGGCGTTGCTGGCATGGAGGTACTCCGGCTCCCCCGACGGAGCCCTGATCCACGTCCCCTGGTCGACGAGGAGATGGTCGATCCAATGACTGATCTTGAGGGAATCGCTGCGGTTGTAGAGCACGTCACCCCCGTTGAGAAGGCTGAACCGGATCACGCTGTGCCGGAGATCCGACGAGGGCATGGCCGACGCCGCGCCCCCCGGCAGCGCGATGCGAAAGACCATCAGGACGTTCGTCTGTCCGCCGGGCGGGATGTCGCCCAGATCCCAGGCGGGAACCAGGAATCCGCCGGCCGGCTGGTGCGGCGGATCCGGCAGGCCCGGCGACCAGCAGTACCACGCCGCCGTGGGCTCGTTCATGGCCTCGATCACGAAGGTGCCGCCCGGATCGGGGTAGTAGGGCGGCGCCCAGCCCGCGAACCCGGGGATCCGGGTCGCATCGGCCACCGCGAACTCGGCGACAACCCGCGCGCCGTGCATCGTGCCGTTGTAGGCCGACGGCGGCGTGGACTGGACTTCCTTGTGGCTGTTCGACGAGACGCCTCCCGGCAGGTGCGGAATCGCGTTGGCGACGGTGGCCAGCACGGTGAAGCCGACGATGTTGGAGGCCGGCGTTCCATCCCAGAGGATCTGCTGGACCTGGCCCTGGATCGCCAGCGTCGTGGGCCAGTCATCGTGCAGCTCCCAGGACCGCACGTCCGCCTGGAGCGTCGTCGGGTTCTCAAACCACTGGCCGCGTGTGGCGGAAACGTCCCAGGCCGGCCCGCAGGGCGTCGCGGGGAGGAAGGCCCCCGACCCGATGTTCCGGATCGGATCCGCGGATGCGGAGGCGAGACAGAGCAGTGGCGCAAGCCAGCCGATGCTTTTCATGACCCTCTCCCTCGATGCAAGGGTCGGCCCGGGGAAGAGCCGGCGCCCCTTGGCCGGCCGGCGCTGCGGGAAACCCTCGACCTCGAGGGGATTTTGGCCCCGCCGGAGGATCACGACAACACAAAAACGAAACGAACTGCAGCCTCGCGGCGGCGGGAGGAGGCGGATCGTCCGGGGCGCCCCTACCGGATCTCGACCTTCTCGATCAAGACCGGCTGGACGGGCACGTTCTCATGGCCGCCGACGGAGGTCGTGGGGACGGTCTTGATGCGGTCGACCACGTCCATGCCGCGCGAGACCCGGCCGAAGACGCAGTAGCCGAATCCGTCGAACGTCGGGGCGCGATGGTCGAGCATCGGGTTGTCGACGACGTTGATGAAGAACTGCGACGACGCGCTGTGCGGGTCGGGCGTGCGCGCCATCGCCACGGTCCCGCGCAGGTTGCCGAGGCGGTTCGTCGCCTCGTTCGGAATCGGCGCTCGCGTCGGCTTCTCGCGCATGTCCGGCGTGAACCCGCCGCCCTGGATCATGAAGCCATCCATGACGCGGTGGAAGATCGTGCCGTCGAAATGGCCCCGCCTCGCGTAGTCCGCGAAGTTCCTCACGGTCGCCGGCGCCCGGTCGCCGAAGAGGTCGATCTCGATCTCGCCGGCCGCGGTGCGGATCACCGCGACGGCCGGGAGCTTCTCCGCGGCGGGAGCCTCCGGGGCCGCCTCCGCCGGCTTCCCGGCAACCGTCCTCGTCGGCGCCTGCGAGCACCCCGCCGCAACCGCCACCGCCGCCGCCATCCAGAGCCAACCGGACCTTGCTTGCTTCATCACGAGAGATCTCCTTCTTGTTGCGCGTCGCGGAATCCGGAATCCCGCACCCGTTTCGTGCTTCGGGACCCTTCCGTGCTTCGCGCTTGTTTCGTGCCTCGTGCTTGTTTCGTGCTTCGGAATCGGGATTTCGTGCTTTTCTTATCCGTGGGGGTGCTTCCACGGCGCGCGGTAGTCGCGCTTCATGCCCGACTTCGCGGCGCCGGCGGCCTCGTTCGCCGCCGCGTCCCAGGCGGCCGTCGCTCCGGTGTCGCTCGCGATCATCGCCAGCTTCACCGCCGCCGTGGAGAGAAGCCCCTCGTCCGTCGAACACGACGCGGGGCGCCGCGCGCGGACCGCGTCGAGGAAGTCGGCCATGTGCGCCTGCGCAAGATCCGCCTTGGCTTCGCTCACCTTCCGCTCCGGGTTCTTCGCCTTCGGAACATGAACCCAGCGGTTGTCGGTGACGAAGACCGTCCCCTCCTCGCCGTGCAGGATGATCCCGTTGGCGGTGTCCGGGTCGAATTCCTGCGCACCCCACAGGCGGTGACGCCAGGCGACGGGCGCGGAGGCGTAGTCGAACCACGCGGACATCGTATCGGGCGTCGTGATCTTTCCGGCGAACTTGACGAGCCGGCCGACGGCGGTGACGGAGCGCGGCATCGTCTCGCCGAGGATCCAGCGGGTTGCGTCGATCAGGTGGATGCCCCAGTCGACGAGGTGGCCGTGACCGTACTCCTTCTCGAGCCGCCACGCCTTGTGCCCGATCTGCGGACAATAGGGCAGCTTCGGCGCGGGGCCGCACCAGAGGTCCCAGTCCAGCGCCGCGGGCGGATCCTGCGGCGTCGTGTCGAGGATCCCCGCGCCGTAGTGGATCTGCACGTCCGCCTGGACCACGCGGCCGATGCCGCCGGCCTTCACGAAGTCGCGCACGGCGCGGATCGTCGGGCTCTGGCGGCGCTGGAAGCCGATCTGGATCACCCGGTCGGGCTTCTTCGCCGCGGCCGCGGCCATCGCCTGCGCCTCGCGGATGTCGTACGCCAGCGGCTTCTCGCAGTAGATGTCGAGACCCGCGTCCAGGGCGGCGAGGAACTGCAGCGCGTGCCAGTGCGGCGGCGTTGCGATCACGACCGCCTGCAGCCCGCCCGCCGCGAGCATCTCGCCGTACAGCTTGAACTCGCGCGGCCGCCGCCCCTGGAGCTTCTCGATCTTCTCGGCGGCCGCCTTGAGGTGGTCGGTATCGACGTCGCACACCGAGACGACCTCGACGCCGCCCGCACGGAACGCCGCCTCGATGTCGACGAGCCCGTACCAGCCGCACCCGATCAGGCCCAGCTTCACCTTCGGCGCCGCCGCATCCTGCGCGCGCACCCGCCAGGCGCCGATCGCCGCCGCACCCGTTGCCGCCGCACCCAAGAACCGCCGCCGGTCCATCGCCTTCATGTCGATTCCTCCGTTGCGCCGCCCCATCCTGCCATGCCCGCGCCGGGCTGTCCAAGGTCTGGAAGGGCGGCCTCCCGCAAGGTCCAAGGTCCGGACGCCGGACGCAAGGCGACGGAAACGCCGTCCCGCGCTGGTGCGGGGCGGGCGGATGACCTACGATGCGGCGCGATGTCCGGCATCGACGACAGCGTGGCGCCTGCCGCCGCCCCACCGGCGCCCCCCGGGCGCCGGGCCGCCCTTGCCGCCGCGGCGGCCCTGCTCACCTTCCTCGCGTTCCTGCCGGCGATCCACAACGGATGGACCAACTGGGACGACACCGAGGTCCTTCTCCGGAACCCGCACTGGCAGGGGTTCACCGCGGAGAACCTCGCGTGGATGGCGACCGGTACGCGGATGGGCCACTACCAGCCGCTCACTTGGATCTCGTACGCGCTCGACCACGCCCTGTGGGGCGTCAACTCGGCGGGCATCCACCTGGGAAGCCTCGTGCTGCACTCGCTCTCGGCCGGCCTGCTCGTCGCCGTCCTCGCCCGGCTCCTGCGCCGCATGCGGATTCCCGGGGCCGACGGCGATTCCTGGCCCTTCGCGCTGGCGTGCCTCGCCGGGGCGCTGCTTTGGTCGCTTCACCCGCTCCGCGTCGAAGCCGTCGCGTGGGCGACCGCCCGGCGCGACGTTCTTTCCGCCCTTTTCCTCCTTGCCGCCTCGTTCGCGTGGCTGGGCGGTTCCTGGCCCGCCGGCGGGCCCGGTCCGCGGCAACGGCGCCTCGCCACGGCCTGGTTCCTCGCCGCCGTCCTCGCGAAAGGACAGGCCTTCGTCTTCCCGGCCCTGCTGCTCGTGACGGACCTCCTCGCGCTTCGTCGCCGGCGGGACGGCGAGCGCTTCGCAGCCTTCGCCACGCGCGTGATTCTCGAGAAGGCGCCGATGCTGGTGATCGCGCTCGCGTCCGCCGCCGTGTCCGCAGCCGCCTCGCGCGGCTCGGGTGCCATGCTCTCGCTCGCCACCCACGACATCGCCGGCCGGATCGTCCAGGCGGGCGACGGCATCGCGCTCTACCTCGGCCGCACGCTGGTCCCGGTCGGCCTGAGCCCCCTCTATCCCCTGCCCCTGCCCTTCGATGCCGCGGCGCCCGGTCATCTCCTCCCGGCCATGATCGGCTGGGCCGCGGCGCTCGCGGTTCTCCTCGCCGTCTTCCGGCGCCCGGCGCTCGCCGCCGCCGGAGCCTTCGCCCTTGTCGCCGTGGCGCCGGTGCTCGGCTTTGTACAGAGCGGACCGCAGATCGCGGCGGACCGCTACACCCACGTCGCGGCCTGGGCGCTGTCCGCCGCCATCGCCGCCGGCATCCTCCGGCTCGCCGGCCGTCTCCGCGAGCGCCCGGATGCCGCGCGCCCCCTGGCCGCGCTGGCCGGCGGAGGCATCGTGGGCGCGCTGGCGCTCTGCGCGATGCTGTCCGTCCGGCAGGTCGCCGTCTGGCGCGACAGCCTGTCCCTCTGGTCCCACGCCGTCTCCCTCCACCCGCGCAGCGCGCTCGCGCTGAACAACCGGGGGCAGGCCCTCGAGGCCGCCGGGCACACGCTCGCCGCGATGGAGGACTACACCGCGGCCGTCGACGCCGACCCGCGTCTCGCCACGCCGCTCGCCAGCCGTGCGACCCTGCGCGCGCAGACCGGGGACTCCGAAGGCGCCCGCGCCGACTTCGAGGCCGCGCTGGCCCGAAACCCCGGCCACGTCGAGTCGCTCAACGGGCTCGGCAACCTGGATCTCGCCGCCGGGCGCCCCGACGCCGCGCGCGCGCGCTACGAGGAGGCCCTGCGCCTCCGGCCCGACTACGCGGACGCCCGGTACAACCTCGGCGTCCTGCTGCTGGGACGCGGCGATGCCGGCGGCGCCCGCGCCGCGCTGGAGGCCGCCGCGCGCCTGCGCCCGGACCACGCCATGACGTGGCACAACCTGGGGATCACGCTGCAGAAACTCGGGGATCTCGACGCCGCGCGCGCCGCCTACCGCAGGGCCCTCGGCCTCGATCCGTCGCTGGCCGCGCTGTTCGAGAAGAAGCCCTGAGGGGGCTTCAAGTTCCAAGTCTCACAGGAGTCCGAAGTCCGAACCTCGGTGTTGGATGTTCGATGTTCGGCGTTCGGTGTTCGCTGTCTGCCGTCCGAAGCCGGGACGAAGGAGGGTTCGCCCTACTCGCCCTTCCACCACGCGTCGAGCTTCGCGCGGAGCGCCTTCACGCGCGCGGGCTCGGCGGCGGCGAGGTTTTCCGTCTCATGCGGGTCCTTCGCGAGGTTGTAGAGCTCGATCACCCCGTCCGCCTCGTTCTGCGGGGCCGGGACGATGAGCTTCCAGTCGCCCTCGATCGCCCAGCGCCAGCGCAGGTTGGCGGCCGGACGGTCCAGGTCGACCGCGTTGTGCGTGAAGCACTCGCCGAAGATGGCCTCGCGGCCCTTCACCGCCGCCTCGTCGAGCAGGTTGACGCCCTGCATTGCGGCGTCCTTCGGCAGCCCGAGCGCCGCGAGCACCGTCGGCATGAGGTCGATCGACATCGCCTTCTCCGCCGCGTCGCGCGGGGCGACGCGCCCCGGCCACCGGACCATGATGGGCGTCCGCACCCCGCCGTCGTACTGCGACTGCTTCGACTTCGGCGCGTAGCGCGGCGTCGCGGGGTTCTGGATCCACCCGTTGTCCGCGACGTAGAGCACGATCGTGTTCGTCGCGAGCCCCTCGCGGTCGAGCAGGCCGAGCAGGTCGCCGACCGTCTCGTCGAACCACTCGACCATCGCGTGGTAGCGCGCGACGTGGATCGAGTCGGTCGTATTCGTGGCCTTCGCCAGCAGCCGGTCCGGCGGCGTGTGAGGATCGTGCGGCATCATCGGCGCGTACCACACGAAGAACGGCTTGCCCTGCTTCTTTGCCTCCCCGATGAAATCGTGGATCGGCTGCATCGTCTTCCGGCCGATGTCGAGGCCCTCGTCGCCGTGTCGCTCCCCTTTCGTCATGCCGTGCGTGAAGCCGCCGCGGCCGTAGTGTCCCTGCCACCACTTGCCGGTCTGCAGGCTCAGGTAGCCCTGCTCCTTCAGCACGCGCGGCAGCGTGGCCACGGCCTCCAGGTGCCGGTTCATCACCTCGCGGCCTTCCTGGAACTCCTTGGACCCCGGCCCGGTCCGCTTCCCGGCCCCCCGCGGCGCGGGCGGATCGTTGCTCGTCACCTTGTGCTGGTGCGGGTAGAGGCCCGTGATCATCGTCGCGAGGCTCGGACAGCAGAGGCTCGACGGAACGTAGCCCCGCCGGAACGTCAGCCCCTCCGAGGCGAGCCGGTCGATGTTCGGCGTGCGGATGCACGGGTGGCCCATGAAGGAGTAGTCCGTCCACGCGTGGTCGTCGGACACGATCATCAGGATGTTCGGCTTCGTCTCCGCCGCCGGCGCGGCGGCGCAGAAGAAGAGGACCAAGGCGACGGACCGGCGGATCGTGGACAGGCTCATGGCGTGTACTCCCGCGTTGCGCCGCGAGCATGCCATTCCGCCGCGCCTCCCCGCAACCCGCGATTCGCGCCGCCCGTCCGCCTCCCCGATTGTTTCATGAAATGTAACGATCGTTACATTTCATGCAACATTCAGGGCGGGACGCGGGCGATCCACGCGGCGGGGTTCGACAGCCGCCGGACATCAGCAGCGGTCCGCGCGCACCCGGACGCGCAGGGCGGATTCGGGGGTGCCCTTGCCGGGGGCGACCGGATTCGATCGTGGCACACCTCGCGTCGCCACGCCGGGGCGGATGCGACGGGACGGCGTCAGGCGGATGCGTCGACGGAGGCCTCCAACAGCGGGCGGACGCGATCCGCCGTGCCGCCGCGCACGATGCATACCAGCTCGAGCGCGCCGGCGACGTCCGGCGCCCGGACGATCTCCGGAGCACCGCCCGCCGCCTGCACCGAGACGACGCGCCCGCCGCTTCGAACGAAGCCCTTGAGCCGGTGGAGGTCGTCGCCCGCCGCGGCGACCGCCGCCGCCAGGCGCGCGACATCCACCCCGCCCGGACATCCGATCCGGAACGTCTCGAAGGCCGGATCCCGGCAGGCGGCATACTCGCCCGCAGGCTCCCGCCCCGGCGCCGGGGGGAACGGGTCGACCTCCACCTCCGCCCGCACCGCGCGGAGCACCTCGGCGCCGGGGCGCACGCCGCGCGCGAGCGCCTCCGCCTCGTCGCACACCGCGGGCGGCGCGAGATCGCACTTGTTCAGCACGACGACGTCCGCCGCCTCGAGCTGCGCCCGGATCGCCGGCAGCGTGCGGACCAGCTTGAGCAGGCGCACGGGGTCCGCCACCGCGATCACGCGGGCCAGCGCGTAGCGCGCGTCGAGCCGCGTCTCCACGAGCAGCCGGACGATCACGCGCGGGTCGGCCATGCCGCTGGCCTCGATCACGACGCCGTCGAGCGGGCCGGCCGCCGCGCGCGCGGCGATCGCGTCGAGCTGGCCGATGAACTGCGTCACGAGGCACCGGCAGAAGATGCTTCCGCCCGGCAGCGCGATCACGTCGAGCCCCTCCGCCGCCAGCGTCCGGCCGTCGATGTCCGAGGACGAGAACTCGTTGACGAGGAACAGGAGCCTCCTCCCGCGGTTCGCGGTCGCGATCCGCCGCAGGAGCGTCGTCTTGCCGCTGCCGAGGAAGCCGGCGACGAGGCAGAGCGGGATCATGCGCGGCCGTGGCTCGCGGCGGCCTCGCGGAACGCCGCGGCGAGCGTGTGCGGATCCGGGATGATCGAGGCGAAGCGGACTTCGCCGTCGATGCAGATCGTCGGCAGGTTCTTCACGCCGAGCTTCATCATCATGCCGAGGCCCTGGCGGACCTTGATCTTGTGCTCGTTGATGTAGCAGCGGCAGCCGCTCGCGGTCGCGGCGCGACGGACGGCCTCCATCATGTACTGGCACGGCGCGCAGGAGGTGGAGTCCAGCGTGATCACGTCGACGACCACCCCGTCGGCCGCGGCGTAGTCCGGCACGGCGACGTCCTCGAACGCGTCGGCGACACGGGTGGACAGCGAGGTGCGGGCGACGTCGCGCGCGTAGACGTCGTGGATCATGTCCGACACGGCCTGCAGGTTCGCGGACGGCGTCGCGTAGGGCAGGTCGCAGCCCGGCGCGAGGACGAACCCCTTCGCCCCGGCGGCGTCCATGACGTCGATCGCCTCCTTGCGCGCGTCGTCCGGCTCGCCGAGCAGCAGCACGGCGGTCAGGCGCAGGTTGCCGCCGAAGGACTTCCCGGCGCCCTCACAGAGCGAGCGCAGGCGCGGGATCGGGATCTGTTCGTCGACGGAGAGGTTGTCGGCCTTCGTCCGGCTCATCGCCTCGAGGTTGCGCGACACGTCGCCGCAGACGAAGAGGGACGAGAGCGCGCCGCGGGCGCGGATGGACTCGAACACGCCGTCGAGCGCCGGCGCGACGAAGCGCGTGAAGTCCTCCGGCGAGATCTGGCTGACCATCGGATCGACGACGGCGATCACGTCCGCCCCGGCCCCGAGGTAGGCGGCGGCCGCCTCCCTCGCGACGCCGGCGCAGGTCGCGAGGAGTTCGTCGACCCGCGCGGGCTCGTCGAACATGTCGAGGAAGAGCGAGTTTCCCCGCAGGTGCGCGGCCAGCGTGAACGGGCCGCAGACGAGGCCGTAGAAGGCGGTCTCGTCCCCGAAGCGACGGCGGAGCGTTTGAAGGGCGCCCAGCGCGACCGGCATGCGGCCGGCCCCGGGATCGAATCCCGGCAGGGCGGAGAGCGGCGTCTCCTCGAGCGGATGCGTGATGACGGACGGCGGCACCTCCTCGGCCCAGTGGAGGCGGCAGCCGAGGATCTCCGCCTCGATCTGGAGGTCGAACATGACGGGCAGTCCGTCGGGGCGGTAGAGCCCGACCGCCGTGGTCAACCCCTGCACGACGCGGTCGGCCGACTGAAGGTACTCCGCGGCGCCGCGCCCGATCAGCCGCCCGCCGTGGCAGCCGACGAACGGCAGCCACGCCGGCCGCGGCGTGGCCCGGCCCCGCACCGCATTCAGAAGCAATTCGCGTCCCGTCATCGCCCGTCCTCCCGACATCGCCCGCAGCCTAGTGAATCGGCGGGGCACCGGCAAGGCGGGCGAATGCGCACGAGGCGGGCCCCATCCTCCGGGCCCCCCCCCGCTTGCGCAACGGTTGCCGCGCAACCGGTCGCAACGCCGTCCCGCATCGCTCCGAATGTTGCATGAAATGTAACGATCGTTACATTTCATGCAACGGATCCCGGGATAAACCGGCGAGGGTTGCGGGGTTCGGGGGCCGGAATGGCGGGACGGTCCGACAGGACCGGGCGCACCCGAATGCGCCGCCTGAATGGGGCACGCCCCCCCGCCTCTCTCTCCCTGCCGCCGGGAACCCTGCCCCTCCCCGCCGCGCTTTTCGGACTGTCCGCACGGCCGGCGGAAGGGCATGATGCCGCCGGGAGACGCAAGGCATGAAGACGTGGATTCTCGCGGGATGGGCGGCGGTGGCGGGCGTGGCGGCGGCGGAGTCGTGGACGGTCGCCTCGCCGGACGGGAAGCTCACGGCGACCGTGAAGCCGGGCGCCGCCCTGACGTACAGCGTCGCGCTCGGCGGCGCCGCGGTGCTGGACGAGTCGCCGCTGGGCATCGTCCGCGACGACCAGCGGTTCGTCGAGGGCCTCGCCTTCGTGGCGGAGAGCCGCGCGAAGATCGCCGGGGAGTACGCCATGCCCCACGGCAAGCGCAGCCGCTGCCGCGTCGACGCCAACGAGCTGACCCTCGCCTTCCGCGCCGCCGGCGGCGCGCGCGTCGACCTCGTCCTCCGCGCCTCGAACGACGGCCTCGCCCTCCGCTACGTCTTCCCCGAGACCAACGCCGCCGCGCGGACGGTCACGGAGGAGCTGACCGGCTTCCAACTGCCCGCGAAGTCGGCGTCGTGGACGCAGCCCTACGACGAATCGACCAAGTGGACCCCCGCCTACGAGCGCCTCTTCGAAAACGGACTGCCCGCCGGCACCTACACGACCAACAAGGCCGGCTGGTGCTTCCCCGCCCTCTTCCGCGCCGGCGAGAACGGGCCGTGGGCGCTGCTGACCGAGGCGGGGGCCGACGGCTCCTACTGCGGTTCCCGGCTCGCCTCCGCCGCGCCGGGCGGCCTCTACCGCATCCGCTTCCCCGACGCCGGCGAAGGGCTCAAGACCGGCGCGGTCGCGCCGACCGCCCCCCTCCCCTGGGCCACGCCGTGGCGCGTCGTGATCGCGGGCGCGACGCCCGCCGCGATCGTCGAGTCGACGCTCGTCCAGGACCTCAACCCGCCCGGCCCCGCACGCACGCCCTCGTGGATCCGGCCCGGCCGCGCCGCGTGGAGCTGGTGGTCGGAGCAGGACAGCCCCCGCAGGCCGGAGCGCATGAAGGCCTTCATCGACCTCGCCGCGGAGATGGGCTGGGAGTACTTCCTCGTCGACGCGAACTGGAACTACGTCGACGAGCCCGCGGTCCTCGACCTGGTCCGGTACGCGAAGGCGAAGAAGGTCGGCCTCCTGTTCTGGTACAACTCCGGCGGCCCGCACAACGAGGTCACCGAGGCCCCGCGCGACCGCATGATGCCGCGCGACATCCGACGCCGCGAGTTCGCCTGGCTCCAGAAGCTCGGGGTGAAGGGCGTGAAGGTCGACTTCTTCCAGAGCGACAAGCAGAACCTCATGCAGCACTACCTCGACATCCTCCGGGACGCGGCCGACTTCGACATGATGGTCAACTTCCACGGCTGCACGATCCCCCGCGGCTGGCAGCGCACGTTCCCGCACCTGATGACGATGGAGGGCGTCCGCGGCGCCGAGTGCTACATCTTCGATCCGAAGTTCCCCGCCGCCGCGCCGTCGCACAACACGATCCTCGCCTTCACGCGCAACGTCGTCGGGTCGATGGACTACACCCCCGTCACCTTCTCCGACAACAACAACCCGCGCAAGACCACGGCCGCGCACGAACTGGCGCTCTCGGTCGTCTTCGAGTCGGGCTGGCAGCATCTCGCCGACGGTGTCGCCTCCTACCGCGCGCAGCCGGACTTCGTGAAGGACTTCCTCCGCGCCGTGCCCGTCGCGTGGGACGACGTGAAGTTCCTTGCCGGCGCGCCCGGCGACCACATCGCCCTCGCGCGGCGCAAGGGCGACGACTGGTACCTCGGCGCGATCAACGGCATCGACCAGGCCGTGACGCTGAAGCTCCCGCTCGACTTCCTGTCCGCCGGCACCGCGTACGCGATGACCCGCATCGGCGACGGCAGCGGCCCGCGCGCCTTCGACAGGGCCGAGGCCGCGGTCCGCGCCGGCGCCGCACCGCTGGAAGTGACGTTGCAGCCGTTCGGCGGCGCCGTTGTGCATCTGAGGAAGAAATAGGAGAACACCCATGAGTTCCATGCCGCCCGTGCCCGGTGTGAAGACCTCCGGAGCCGCCATCGCCAGCATGGTGCTGGGGATCCTGAGCCTGTTCTGCAGCATCTTCACCGCGATCCCTGCGCTCATCTGCGGCGCGGTCGCCCTGGTGAAGATCAACAAGTCGGGAGGCCGGCTCGCCGGCCAGGGTCAGGCCATCGCCGGCCTCGTCCTCGGCGGGTTCTGCATGCTGGTCCTGCCGATCTTCGCGGCGATGGTCATTCCGGCGGTCGCCGCCGCCCAGGGCAAGGCCCAGGAAGCCCAGTGCATGAACAACGTCAAGCAGATCAGCATCGCGTGGGAGATGTATGAGGTCGAGACCGGCAAGCCGCCGCGCGTTCTTGCGGACCTGGAGAGGTTCTCCCCGGGCATCTCGGGCCGGAAGTGCCCCCTGGACAAGGGCGACGGACCGAGCTACGAGATCGTCCCCGCGGAGTCCACTGCGGCCCCGGACGCGGACACCGCGGTCCGCATCCGCGAGACCGAACCCCGCCACCGCAACCGCCGCGCCGTCGCCTTCGCCGACGGGCACGTGGAGATGAAGTAGTCGACTACGGAATCGCGATCACTTCGAACGCCTCGGCGAAAGGGGCGTCAAGGGCGAGGTCGCGGGCGATGGCGCGGTTGACGTCGAGGATCCGGTCGTCGAAGCCGTGGCCGCGCGTTTCCAGGTTCCGGTGGTGCTGGGAGCGATGGAACCGCAGCATCTCCCGCTTCCACTCCGCCTCGTCGTCGCCGAACGCGGTGACCAGGTCGATCCGCATCGCGACGGTCTTCGGGTCGCGGATGAGCCAGGCGGTCATCGGGAAGCCGGCGGCGGCCATCCGCGTCACCAGCGCGTGGATCTTGCGGTGGCCGCTGTTCGTATCGTTGCCGTGCGGCAGGACGACGACATCCGGGCGCGCGGGCAGGACGGCGGCGGAGAGCGCCCGCAGGTTGGCCTCGTGGTCGAACGGCTGACCGTCGTCCGCGGGATCCCGCTCCACGTCGAGGAAGGTCACGCGGTCGTCCGGCAGGCCGAAGAAGCGGAGGCTGTCGCGCTGTTCCTGTTCGCGGAGCCACTGCTTCACCCCGGGGGTCGGCGGCGTGCAGAACGAGTCGAGGACGCCGCTCCACGAGGGGCACACGAAGGCGTGGACGTCCGCGCCCGCGTCCCGCAGCCGCTGCATCGTCACGGCCACCGCGTCGAAGTCGTCCGGGTGCGGACCGATCATCGCGACGACCAGCCCGGGGGGAACCGTCCCGGCGTCCAGCAGCACCGGTCCGGAGCCCGGCGCGATGGTGGGAAACGGATGGGTCATGCCGAGGCCAGCCGGTCGAGGACCGTGAAGAGCCAGGCGTTCGTCCGCCGGACGCCCTCGGCGGTCGCCGCGCGGATCGACGCGGCGTCCTGCACGTACGGACCGGGCGTCATCTCCCCCGCGCAATGGGCGAGCAGCGATTCCACGCCGGCCGCGGTGGACTCGACGTGGAACTGCAGGGCCAGCGCCCGGCGGCCGGCGAGGAAGGCCTGGTTGCGGCAGCCCTCGCTCGAGGCGAGGTGGACGGCGCCGGCCGGGAGGTCGAACGTGTCGCCGTGCCACTGGAAGACGACGGGGCGGTCGGGCAGCCCGTCGAAGAGCCCGGAGCTCCGCGCGGCCGGGGAGAGGTCGACCGGCAGCCAGCCGATCTCGCGGTGGGCATTGCGGTAGACGCGGGCGCCGAGGACGTCCGCCATCAGTTGCGCGCCGAGGCAGACGCCGACGACCCTGCGGTCCGCCGTGATCGCGGCGCGGATCAGCGCCTTCTCGCCGCGCAGCCAGGGCCGTTCCGCGTCGTCGTTCGCGCCCATCGGCCCGCCCATCACGACCAGCGCGTCGAAGGCATCGATTCCGGGCATCGTCTCCCGCCACGCCTCGGTGACGGCCATCGCATGACCGCGCGCCGACGCCCAGTCCGCGATCGCCGCGGGGCCCTCGAACGGAACATGCTGAAGACATCGGATCCGCATGGCTCGCTCCCGGCGCGGCCCGGCCCCGGCCGGGCCGCGCGTGCGGGAAGCCTACCCGGCCGGCCGGCGAACGCCAACCCGGCCTAGGCCCACCGGCTGCGCAGCCGCCCGCGGATGTCCGGAGGCGGACCGGCGTGCGGCGGATCGGCGGGGGTCTCGCCGGGCGCGGGCGGCGGCGTCACGGCGTTCATGACGGCGCGGACCCCGGGGGTGAGGAAGCGGCTGAGCGGCGCGTACGTGTGCCAGTCGCGGGGCGGGCCGCCGCGCTGGGTGTAGCGCTGGGGCCAGCAGACGTGGAGGAAGTCCTTCGCGCGGGTCATGGCGACGTAGAGCAGGCGCCGCTCCTCGTCGATCTCCTCGGGCGAGCCGCAGGACATGTCGGTCGGGATGCAGCCGTCGGCGGCGTGGAGGATGAAGACGACGTCCCACTCGCAGCCCTTCGCGGAGTGGATGGTCGAGAGGACGAGCCAGTCCTCGTCCTTCGCGGGCGGCCCGGCGAGGTCGCCGGTGGAGGCGGGCGGATCGAGGATGAGATCGGAGAGGAAGTCGCGCCGCGTGGCGTAGCCGGCGGCGATGCGTTCGAGGTTCTCGATGTCCTTGCGGCGGATCTCGCCATTGTCGTAGTGGGCTTCGCAGACGGGATCGTAGAAGCGGCGGATGCGCTCGACATGGGAGGCGGGCGCGGCGGCATCGAGCGCGGCGAGATCGGCCATCAGGGCGGCGAGGGAGGCGAGTCCCTCCCGCGCGGCGGGCGGGGCGGCGAAGGCGCGCAGCGCGCCCGCGTCGTGTCCGGCGGCGGCGACGTGCGCGACGGCGGCGGACGCGGTCGAGGGCCCGACGCCGTCGAGGAGCTGCAGCACGCGGAACCAGGCGACCTCGTCGCGCGGGTTCTCGGCCACGCGCAGCAGGGCGACGAGGTCCTTCACGTGCGCCGCCTCGAGGAAGCGCAGCCCGCCGTACTTGCGGTAGGGCAGGTTCCGCCGCGTCAGCTCGATCTCGAGGTGGTCGGAGTGGTCCGCCGCGCGGATCAGCACCGCCATGCGGCGCAGCGGGATGCCCTCCTCGTAGTGGCGCAGGATCGTCTCGGCGACCCACCGGCTCTGGGCGGGCTCGTCGCGGCACGTGACGAGGTCCGGCCGCGCGCCGCCCGGCCGTGCGGCGCGCAGGGTCTTCGAGAAGCCCTCCGAGACGCCGGCGAGGACGAGGTTGGCGGCGTCGAGGACCGGCTGCACGGAGCGGTAGTTGCGTTCCAGCGTGACCACGGCCGCGCCGGGGAACCGCTCGGGGAAGCGGAGCATGTTGCGGACATCGGCCCCGCGGAACCGGTAGATGCTCTGCGCGTCGTCGCCGACGACGGTCAGGTTGCGGTTCGTGCGGCGCATGCCCTCGAGGATCTGCGCCTGGACGACGTTGGTGTCCTGGTACTCGTCGACGAGCACGTGGTCGAACCGCGCGCCGAGCCGTTCGCCGAGCCCGGGATCGGCCGCCATCTCGCGCCAGTAGAGGAGCAGGTCGTCGAAGTCGAGGACGTTCCTCTCCTGCTTCCGCCCGACGTAGGCGGCGAAGAGCTTCTTGAGATCCTCCTCCCACGCGCCGCACCAGGGGAAGGTGGTCCGGAGAACGTCGGCGAGCGGGGCGTCGGTGTTGACGCAGTGGGAGTAGATCGCGAGGCAGGTCGCCTTGCGCGGAAAGCGGCGTTCGCGCGCGGAGAGGCCGAGGTCGTGGCGGATGACGTCCACGAGGTCCGCGGCATCCCCGGGGTCGATGACGGTGAAGTCCGGGTCGATGCCCGCGGCGCGGCCCTCGAGGCGGAGCAGCCGGTTGGCGATCGCGTGGAAGGTGCCGCCCCAGACGCGCCCGGTGGTTTCGGGGCCGCGCCGGATCGCGGCGCCGGCGCGCTCGAGCATCTCGGCGGCGGCGCGCCGCGTGAAGGTCAGCAGCAGGATCCGTCCGGGCTCGGTGCCGGTGGCGATCAGGCGCGCGACGCGGCCGGCGAGCGTCTTGGTCTTGCCGGTGCCGGCCCCGGCGACGATCAGGAGCGGGCCGTCGCCGTGCGACACGGCGGCGCGCTGGACCTCGTTGAATTCCTGGAGCCAGGTCAGGTCCATGGGGCGTGCGCGATCCGGGCGGACCGCGGGGTCACTCCATCTCCGGCGGCACGTCCAGCCGCCGTAGGATCGCGGTCTTGTTCGGGAGCTGGTCGAGGGCGGCCTCGAAGACGGCGTCGGACTCGATCCATCGCCGGAGGTCGCGCGGCCTCCGGTTGACGAGCTCGGCGTACAATGCCTGGGCATCGGCGGTCTTGCCGGAGAGGGCGAGCGAGCTGGCGAGCAGGAAATCGATGACGGCCTCCTCCGGCGCGAGTTCCTTCGCGTGGCGGATGACCGGCAGGGCCTCGTCGAAACGGGCGCTCCGGAGAAGGACGTGGCCGAAGCTGACCCAGCCCTGGGCTAGGGCGGGATGCTCGCCCAGGATCGCGCGCCATTCCGCGATCGCCGCGGCGCGGTCGCCGCCGTTCTCGAGGGCCTCGGCGAGCGCGGTGCGGATGCCGTAGCCCGACGCGCCGAGGGCGGACGCCTCGCGCAGGCCCTTGATGCCGGCGGACCACTTCTGCGACGCCCGGGCGGACGCGGCTGACTCGAGCGCGGCGTGGATCCGGTCGAGGCCCGACGGAGCCTTGGGGCCGAGGATCTCCGCCACGAGCCGTTCGTAGCCTGACGCCCCGACGATCTTCGCGAGGTCGACGCGGTCGGCGTGGAGCCATTGCGTGGCGGCCACGATCTCGTCGAAGGGACGCTGCGTCCAGTAGGCCCGGTCGGACCGGAACCGGTCCGCCGCGAGCTGCAGACAGGCGCGGTGGAACCGGAAGGGCATGAAGTCGGGCGAGAGCGCCTCGCCGGCGGAGAGGACGCGGTCGGCCTCGTCCATCCGCGAGAGCCGGAGGAGGACCGCGACGAACGCCGCGGTGTGCTGGAGATTGGCCGGATCCTGTTCGAGGAAGCGCCGGAAGTAGTTCGCCGCGGCGTCGAGGTCGCGCATCTGCGACGCGACCATCGCCGCCAGGCTCAGCAGGCGCGGATCGTCCGGCGCGTAGGTCAGGCCGTCGCGGATCTCCAGGGAGGCTTTCAGCGCGTCCGGCTGCCGGAGGTACTCGGTGGCCCGCGCGAAGTGCTTCTGCGCCTGCTCCTGCTCGGGCGCCGAGGGCGGCGGGCTCTCCAGGGGCCGCCGGATGAGCCGCCCCGCGCGGGCATCCATGTTGACCGACAGGTCGGGCGACTCGATGCGGACGCCGGGTTGCGGGGCGAGGAGATCGACGGCCATCCCGTCGATCAGCACGACCGGGCTCGCCGCGGCCGGAGCCTGCGCCCCCGTGACGGACGGCAGCAGGAGCGCGACGGCCGCCAGTCCCCTGAACCCTGTGCGTCTCATGACCGGGCCAGGGCCTCCAGCGCCGCGGCGTCGACGGTCTCCAGCGAATCGACCACGCGGTCGGCGGCCGCGAGCCGGACGCGGTCGTGGGTGGTCGTCACGGCCAGCACGCGGAGCCCGGCCCCGCGGGCCGACTCGATCCCCGCCGGCGTGTCCTCGACCGCCGCGCCGGGGCGGCCGTCGAGCCGCTCGCGGGCGAGCCGGTAGCACGCGGGGTCGGGCTTGCTGGCGTGGACGTCCTCGGCGGTGACGACCGCGTCGAAGCGGTCCGCGAGGCCCGCCGCCCGCAGGATGGGATCGATGTCGCTGTGCAGCGCGCCCGTGCAGAGCGCCAGGCGGGCCCGCGGACGGAGGCCGTCGAGGAGCCGGCGCACGCCGGGGTACAGCGGCGGCGGCTCGGTTTCGACGAGTCCGGCGAATCCCTCCGCCTTGCGGGCGACGAGGGCGCGGATCCCGTCCGGCGCCAGATCCCGTCCGGCGCGGTGGTGGACCAGGCGGAAGACGTCACGATCGTCGTAGCCGATGTACTCGGCCTGGTAGGCCTCCCACGAGAAGCCGAGACCCAGGGGATCGAGAACGAGCTGGTACGCGCGGTGGTGAAGGCGCTCGCTGTCCGCGATCACCCCGTCGAAGTCGAAAAAGACCGCGAAATCCATGGCGCTCCGCCGGCCCGGCCCGCGCGCCGCGCCGCGGCGGGGAACGTATCACCGGAAGGGGTGGGCGGCAAGGCGGCGGGAGGCGGCGTGGGCGGTGCAGGGCTCGAACCTGCAACATTCACGGTGTAAGCGTGACGCTCTAGCCATTGAGCTAACCGCCCGGACGGCGGCGGTCACTGTACCGCGGGGTCTTCCCGGGGGACAAGGAGCGAATCGGCGGCGGCGGGCAGGCGCACCGTGAACGTGCTGCCCTCCCCCTCGCGGCTCTCGACCGAAACGGCGCCGCCCTGCGACTCGACGATCGCCTTCACGATCGACAGGCCGAGCCCCGTCCGCCCGCTGGCGCGGGACCGCGACGGGTCGGCGCGGAAAAACCGCTCGAAGACGTGCGGCAGGTCGGCCGCGCCGATCCCGATGCCCGTGTCGACCACCGTCAGCACGGCCGCCCCGCCCTCCCCCGCCGTGCGGACCGTCACCGAACCCCCGGGCCGGTTGTAGTGGATCGCGTTGGAGACCAGGTTGACCGCCACCTGCAGGAGCCGGTCCTCCGGGCCCGCGCAGCGCACGGGCGCAAGGCCGGCCTCGAGACGCACGGACGTCTCGGCCGCGAGCGGGCGGAGCAGCTCAAGGGCCTCGGCCGCGACGCGGTCGAGGGCGACCGGCCCTGCCTCCTCCTCCGGCGCGCCGGAATCCAGCCGGGCGAGCGTGAGCAGCGAGTCCGTCAGGTGCCGCAGACGCCGCGCCGCGCGCCGGCACGCCTCGAGCGCCTCGCGGTACTCGCCCGTCGTGCGCTCGCGCGAGAGGATCGTCTCCGCCTGGGACAGGATCACCGCCACCGGCGTGCGAAGCTCGTGCGACGCATCGGCCGTGAACCGCGCCTGGCGCGCGAAGGCGTCGCACAGGCGGTCGAACGTCGCGTTCAACACCTGCGCGAGCCGGCCCAGCTCGCTGTCGGTCCCCGCGATCGCGATCCGCTCCGCCAGGTCGCCGGCCGCGATCTTCTGGGCCGTCGCGCTGATGGCGTCGATCGGACGGATCGCCCGCGCCGCCACCCACGACCCTCCGGCGAGCCCGAGCGCCATCACGCCCGCCGCCGCGACCGCCAGCCACAGGGCGAGCCGTCGCAGTTCCGCGACATCGGACGCGACGGACTTTCCCACCACGATGCCGAAGCCGCCCCGGCTGCGATGCGCGCGCTCGCGCAGATCGCCGCGGTTCCGGAAGTACTCGTTGAAGAACCCGCCCTCGGGCGCCCCGACGCCGTCCGGAGCGTTCGGCGACCGCCGGAGCAGGCCGCCGGAGGGCGCAAACACCGCGAAGTAGAATCCCGCGTCCGGACCCTCCCCGGCCCGGAAGAGCTCCTCCTGGGCCGGGAGAAGCAGGATGTCCTGGGGCCCGGCCCGCCCGGGCGCTCCCTCGGGCACGGGGACCGGCCCCCCGTCGGGCGCCGGGCCCGGCGGCCGCGGAAATCCGCCGGGGCCGCGCCCGGGCCGCACCCCGCCGCGCTCCCCGTCGGGCCTCGGCTGCCCGGGCGCCCCCTCGTCCGGGAGCCGTTCGCGCGGACCGCCCCGCGGCCCGTCGCGCACGCCGTCGCGCGGGCCCTCGCGATGGACCGGCGGGCGGATCGCCGTCGCGAGCGCCGCCACCCGCCGCAGCAGTTCCTGGTCGACGCGCCGCAGCCGGCTCTCGCGGACAAGCAGGAACGACGTGAGGCCGAACGCGGCGAGCACGACGAACAGCAGCGCGCCGTGCCACAGTTGCAGGCGCCACCGGATCGATCGGGGCAGGATTCTCATTCGATGCAGTACCCGTGGCCGCGCCGCGTCGCGATGAAGTCGTGGCCGAGCTTCTTCCGGATGTTCGAGACGTGGACGTCGAGCAGGTTCGACATCGTGTCGTCATCCTCGCCGAAGAGGTGGTCGTAGAGCTCGGTGCGGCTGATCACCTGCCCGCGGTGCAGCGCCAGGTACTCGACCAGCGCGTACTCGCGCGGCGTCAGCGGAACGGTCTCGCCGGCCCGGGCGACCGTCCGGCCGCCGAGGTCGATCTCCGCCCCGCGCAGTTCGATCCGCGGCAGCGGCTTGCCCGCCCCGCGGCGGATCAGGGCGCGCACGCGCGCGAGCATCTCCGCGAGGTCGAAGGGCTTCGTCAGGTAGTCGTCGGCGCCGCCGTCGAGCCCGCGGACGCGGTCGCGGATCGCGTCCCGCGCCGTCAGCACGAGCACCGGCGTCTTCCGCGTCTGCCGCAGGCGCCGCAGGATCTCCCAGCCGTCCATGCCCGGAAGCATGATGTCCAGCAGGATCGCGTCGTACGCCCAGCTCTCGGCCTTGAACAGGCCGTCGACGCCTTCGACCGCCGTGTCGACCGCGTAGTCCTCGTCCCGCAGCGCCCGCACGATGCCGGCCAGAAGGTCCGGTTCGTCCTCGATCACCAGGATTCTCATCGCCGCCTCCGGCACGGCCCATCATGCCACGGGATCCGCGCCACGGCACGCATTCTGACCGGGCCGACCTGAAGGCAACATGAAGGCTCAGCCGCCGAAGGCCTGCATCAGGGCGACGAGTTTCTCCCGCTTCGCGACCAGCTCCGCGCGCTTCGTCCGCTGCTGCTCCACCGCCTCGGGCTTTGCGCGCTGGACGAAGTTCGCGTTGGAGAGCTTCCCGTCGACCTGCGCGATCCCGGCGTCGACCTGCGCGACCTGCGCCTGCAGCTTCGCGCGCTCGGCCGCCGTGTCGACGAGGCCCTCGACGGAGAGAAACACCGTGCCCAGCCGGCTCACCGCGCTCGGCATCGCATGCGGCGGCTCGAAGGCGGCGTCGACGCGGACCGTCCCCGCGCGGGTCAGGCTGGCGATCGAGGTCCGGTCGGCCTCCAGCCGCGCGGCGATCTCCGCGGACGCGGCGCGGATCGTCACGCCGGCCTCCTGCCGCGGCTGGAGCCCCACGTCCGCGCGCAGCGTGCGCGTGACGCGGATGAGGTCGTGCTTGTCCTCGACGTAGGCCACCGTCGCGGGGTCGAGACCCCACGCGGCCCGGCCGGCCCCGTCGCGCGCGACCGGCCACGGGGCGCGGACGATCGTGTCGTGCTTCGCCGCGTAGCCCATGCCGTGCCACAGCTCCTCGGTCACGAACGGCATCAGCGGGTGCAGCAGCCGCAGCGACGACGCGAAGACGTGGTGCATCGCGGAGAGCACCGTCGCGCGCCGCGCCGGGTCGCCGCCCTGGAAGGCGTCCTTCGAGTATTCGACGTACCAGTCGCAGAACTGGTGCCAGACGAAGTCGTAGGCGGCGAGCGCGTAGTCGTTGAAGCGGAGCTTCTCGAGGGCGTCGTCGCACGCGGCGATCGCGTCCTGGAGTTTCGCGAGGATGTGGACGTCGTCCGGCGCGAGCGCGGCCGGATCGAGCGCGGGCGCCTCGAAGTCCGCGGGCGGCGGCTCGCCCGGCGCCTGCATCTGCAGGTAGCGCGCGGCGTTCCAGATCTTCGTCGCGAAGTTCCGGCCGACCTCGAACTTGTCGTTGGAGATGTAGACGTCCTGCCCCGTCGCCGTCAGCATCATCAGGCTCGACCGCAGCGCGTCGGCGCTGAAAGTGTCGATGATCTGCAGCGGATCGATCGAGTTGCCGAGGCTCTTCGACATCTTCCGGCCCTGGTCGTCGCGGACCGTGCCGTGGATGTAGACCGTCGAGAAGGGCTTGCCGCCCATGAACTCGAAGCCGGCCATGATCATGCGGGCGACCCAGAAGAAGATGATCTCCGAGGCCGTCACGAGCGTCTGTGTCGGGTAGTAGCACGCGAGGTCGGCGCCCTTCTCCGGCCAGCCGAAGACGCTGAAGGGCCACAGCCACGACGAGAACCACGTGTCGAGCACGTCGGGATCCTGCCGGAGCGCCGTCGCGGCGCAGGCCGGGCAGCGCGCGGGCCGGCCGCAGGCCGCCCACACGTGGCCGCAGGCCTCGCAGGTGAAGACCGGGATGCGGTGGCCCCACCAGATCTGGCGCGAGATGCACCAGTCGCGGATGTTGTCCATCCACTGCAGGTACACGCCCGTCCAGCGGTCCGGCACGAAGCGGATCTCGCCGCTGCGCACGGCCTCGGCGGCGGGCCCGGCAAGGGGCTTCATGCGGACGAACCACTGGCGCGACAGGCGCGGCTCGACGACCGTGTGGCAGCGGTAGCAGTGGCCGACGGCGTTGACGTGGTCCTCGATCTTCTCGATCAGCCCGTCGCGCTCGAGGTCGGCCAGGAGGCGCTTGCGGCACTCGAAGCGGTCCAGCCCCGCGTAGGGGCCGGCGGCCTCGTTCATCACGCCGTGGTCGTCCATGACGTTGATCGGCGCGAGGTCGTGGCGGCGCCCCATGTCGAAGTCGTTCGGATCGTGCGCGGGCGTCACCTTGACGAGGCCCGTGCCGAACGCGGGATCGACGTAGTCGTCCTGGATGAACGGGATCTCGCGGCCGAGGGCCGGCAGGATCAGCGTGCGGCCGGCCAGGTGGCGGTAGCGCTCGTCCTTCGGGTTCATCGCGACGGCGACGTCGCCGAGCAGCGTCTCGGGACGCGTGGTCGCGACGACGATCCGGTCGCCCGGGCCGCCGTCCTTGAGGCGGTAGCGGATGTGGTAGAGGTGCCCGTGCGATTCCTTGTGCTCGCTCTCCTCGTCGGAGAGGGCGGTCGTGCAGCGCGGGCACCAGTTGACGATGTAGTCGCCGCGGTAGATCAGGCCCTTGTCGTAGAGGCGGACGAACACCTCCTCGACGGCGCGGCTGAGGCCCTCGTCCATCGTGAACCGCTCGCGGTCCCAGTCGCACGAGCAGCCGAGCGTCTTGAGCTGGCGGATGATCGTGCCGCCCTTCTCCCCGCGCCATTCCCAGACCTTCTCGATGAACGCCTCGCGGCCGAGGTCGTGGCGGCGCCGGCCCTGTTTCTTGAGCTCGCGCTCGACGACGTTCTGCGTCGCGATGCCCGCGTGGTCCGTGCCCGGCACCCAGATCGCGTTGCGGCCGCGCATCCGCTGCCAGCGCGTCAGCACGTCCTGGATCGTGTTGTTCAGCGCGTGGCCCATGTGCAGGATGCCCGTGACGTTCGGCGGCGGGATGACGATGCAGTAGGGCTCGCCCGCGCGCGACGCATCGGAATGGAACAGGCCCCGGGCCAGCCACTCGGCGTACCACTTCGCTTCCACCTGTTTCGGATCGTAGGTCTTGGGCAGTTCGCTCATGGGATTCCGTCCGTTCGCAAGCGGGCCAGACTAGGCCAATCGACCCCCTGCCGCAATCGCAATCCGGCCGCGGACCGCCCGTTCGTCGCGCTTCCGCCGCGCCCCGCCTTCCGCTAGGATCGCCGCCCAACTCCGGGGGATCCCGGGAAGGAGCAGATCATGGCGCGACCGGTGACGTTGTTTACGGGCCAGTGGGCGGACCTGCCGCTGGAGACGATGGCCCAGAAGGCGACGGCGTTCGGGTACGACGGGCTCGAGCTGGCGTGCTGGGGCGACCATTTCGAGGTCGCGAAGGCCACCCCGGCTTACGGCAAGGCCAAGAAGGATCTGCTCGCGAAGTACGGGCTGGGCGTTCACGCGATCAGCGC
>Ga0194127_10001262_pt1 | contig 37558 bp, 33 predicted proteins | sample TA2KigC100mmetaG_FD_148624 | JGI IMG/M metagenome (GOLD analysis project Ga0194127, IMG submission 148624) | Freshwater microbial communities from Lake Tanganyika, Tanzania - TA2015036 Kigoma Deep Cast 100m | ecosystem: Environmental > Aquatic > Freshwater > Lake | place: Tanzania: Lake...
GCTCACCCTCACCCTGTGGCCCGAGGAACCGCCGGTCCCGACGCCCGCACTGCTCGCGCCCGACGCCCCGCCAGCCGCCCCGCTAGCCGCCGCAGCCGCCGCCGTCTCCGCGCCCGGCGAACGCGCGCCCGAAGCCAGCGACCGCGCCGCGGTCGACCCCGCCGACGCAGACCTCACGGCACTGCGCGCGGCGACCGACACGGGCTACACGGGCCGCGTGGTCACCGCCGCGGGCGAACCGGTCGCCGGCATCACCGTGCACCTGCTGCGGCTGTCGGCGGACGCGGCCTTGCCGCTCGACCTCGACCTGTTCGCGAAGGCACCGACGATGCTCGACCTCGTGGTCGCGCAGGACACGACCGGCGCCGAGGGCCGCTTCACGCTGCTCGGCGCAGCACCGCGCGGCTGGTGCGGTCTGCGGCTCGCGTTCGCGGACGTCGCCGAAGCACCGCCGCGCTTCCGCTCCGGCCAGGGCACGTTCGTGCCGGTCCAGCACGCGCCGGCACCGGGCGAAGTGGTCGACCTCGGCGACGTGAAGCTCAAGACGGGCGGCGCGCTGCAGGGCAGGGTCACCGGCAGCGACGGTCCGATCGCAGGAGCGCAGGTGCGCGCGGCGCGGTTGCCGCCGCTGCCGTTCGCCGTGGTGCCGATCGAACGCTGGCGGCCCGACGGCGCCCTGCTGGTGACCGTCGCCGGGCAGCAGCGCGTGCTGCAGTTCCCCGCGTGGGTCGAGCGCGCCTACGAGCAGCTGCCGATCGCGCGGGCGACGACCGGCGCGGACGGGACGTTCACCGTGCACGGCGTCGATCCCGGCGAAGTCGTCGTCGCGGTGAACGCGCCGGCGCACGCGAGCCTGCTGCGGCAGAGCGTGCGCGTCGACGCGGGGGCCGTGACCAGCCTCGGCGACCTGGCCCTCGCCGACGGAGCGAGTCCGACCGTGCTCGTCGTCGACCGCGCCGGCCAGCCCGTCGCCGGTGCCGAAGTGTTCGTCGCGCCGTGCAGCGTCGGCGTGCCGGTGCACCTCGGCGAGCCCGCGGGCACCACCGGCACGGACGGCAAGGTGCAGCTCGACGGGCTGCCGAACGGGCGCGCGCTCGCGGCCGCGCGACTGCCACCCGATGGCGCCTTCCACCTGTCGGAACCCGGCCCCGCGGACGGCACGCTGCGCGTCGTGGTGCCCGGGCGGCACGCGCTGCTGCTCGCGGTGCAGGACGGCGCGGGCAAGGCGCTCGCCGACGTGCGCGTGCGCGCGGTCACCGGCGTCGCGAAGGCGGGCGCCGTCGAGTTCGCTCTGTTCGGCTTCGGCCAGACCGCCGACCTCGGCCGCCGCGTGCAGGTGCTCGACGACCACCGCATCCGCGTCGCCAACCTCGACGACGGTTTCTGGACGTTCCTCGTGGCCGCGCCGGGCTTCGCGCCGCAGTCGCTCGACGTCGAACTGCGCGAGGACCTCGAACGAACGATCACCCTGCGCCCCGCGCGGTCGCTGCGCGTGCGCACGATCGACGCCGCGGGCGAACCGGTCGCGCACGCGACGCTGCACCTGCAGCCGCGCGGCGGTTCGCGCGCCGGACGCATCGTCGAGATCCCGCTCGCCGCCGGCCGCACCGGCGCCGACGGCTGGTGCACGATCGCGAACCTGCCGACCGAGGAGGGCACGCTCACGGCCATCCACCCGCGGCACGGCCAGGTGCACGCGGACGTGAAGGGCAACCCCGGCGAACTCGTGCTGCAGTTCGCCGACGCGGCGGCGATCCGCGGGGTTCTGACCGACGGCGGCCGGCCACCCGCGCCGGGGCGCTGGGTGCTCGTGCTCGAGCGGCGCTACGGCGACGGCCCCGGCCAGCAGCGCGGCGCCTTGCCCGATCTGCCGCAGCTCGCGCTGCCGGACCTCGAGGGCGAGTTCACGTTCCCCGCGTTGCAGCCGGGCCGCTACCGCGTGACCGCGCAGGACGCGATGACCGACATCGGCACGGTCGCCGGCATCGTGCAGTACGCGGCGCGCCGCGAGCAGATCCTGCCGTGGAACAAGGCCGAGGTGGACCTGCACGGCGGCGAGACGGCCGAGGTCAAGCTCGACGCGATCCTCGACGCTGCGCCGTGGTCGGGGCCCGGTGCGCCGGTGCGAGGCACGGTGACGGTGAACGGCGTGCCCGCAGCGGGTTCGCTCGTGGTCGGTTCCTCGAAGCAGCCGAACCGCAACGTCACGAGCCGCGTCGACCGCGGCGGCGGCTTCGACCTCGGCCGCGTGCCGGCGGGAGCGCTGCGCGTCGTCGTGGTGCCCAACGAGGTCGCCGAGAGCCGGCTCAAGGAGAACCTGTTCACCCACCACTACGCCAGGGACCTGCAGGTGCAGGACGGGCAGCCGCTCGAGCTGCGCGTGGACATCGAGACGGGGGGCGTGTTCGGCGAGGTGCGCGACCGCGACGGCGCGCCGATCGACGACTGCCGCGTGGTGCTGTTCGACCGCGGCGGTGCCGGCAAGTCGAGCTCGCTGCGCGTCGAGCGCAGCGACGGCCGCGGCGCGTTCGTGTTCCGCGACATCCCGGCGGGCGCCTATGAACTGCGCGCGGAGAAGCCGGGGCGCGGCAAGGTCTGGCGGGCGGGCGTCGCGGTGCCGGCGCACGGCGAGGCGGGGCCGATCGCTGTGGTGCTCGTGCCGCTGGTGGCGGTGTCGGGCCGGATCGAGACGGCGCCGGGAACGCGCGCGGACGTGCAGCTGGTGCCGGTGGCGGGCGGCGATCCGTATCGCGCGACGAGCGAGCCGGGCGGTGGGTTCAAGATCGGCGACGTGCCGATCGGCAGCTACCGCGTGCAGGTGCGGGTGCCGGTGCGGGCACCGTGGCGGCCGGCGGGGGAACTCGTGGTGGTGGAGCCGGCGACGAAGGACGTGGTGCTGCGGGCAGAGGGGTGACGGCGCGCGTTCAGTCCTTGCGCGGCAGTCCTGGCCCCGGCGCGGGTTCCTTGCCGGCGGGCTGCTGCGTCTGGTCGCCCGGCTTCGCGGTCGCCGCTGCCTTCGCCGCTGCCTTCGCCGCCGCTTTCGCCGCGACGATCGCCTTCTCCCATGCATCGGGATCGAACCCGCGCGGGCCCTGCGCGCCCGCGTAGACGACCTTGCCGTCGCTGCCGATCACGTAGAGGCGGTCCGGCCAGCCGCCGTAGGCCTTGCCCACCTTGTCGTCGACGCCGTCGATCAGCGCGGGCATCGGCAGATCCAACTCGTCGACGCACGTGTGCGCGACCTCGGCCCGTTCGCCGTCGTCGATCGGATCCTCGACGAGCCCGTGATTGCCGGGCATCGGGCTGTCGAGCGCATGCGCCTCGCGGATGTAGACGAGGAACACCGCGACGTCGCTGCTGTGCGCGCGGTGGATCTCGCGCAGCCGACCGGCCGCGCTGCGGAACGGGGGTCAGGTGTAGCTGCCGAAGATCAGCGCGACCGGTCGGTCGCCGCGGAACGACGACAGCTTCACCGTGGTCCCCTTCATGCCGAGCATCGGCAACTCGAAGTCGGGGGCGAGGTCGCCGGGCTGCGGCAGCTTCGCGGCGCGGTTGCCGGCCGCGGGCGGGGAAACGCGCGGTGCAGGCGGCCGTGCAGGCGGCCGTGCGGGCGGGGCGCGCGCCGGATCGAAGTCGGTCGCGTCGATCACACCGTTGCCGTCGCGATCGAGATTCCGGAAGGCCGCGTCGCCACGCGGATACTCGGCCTTCTGGATCCTGCCGTCGTGGTCCTTGTCGTACTGCTGCAGCAGCTTCTGCAGCGCTTCGCGCGCGGGGCGCTGCTGCGCCGGCAGCGGGCCGAGGCAGAGCAACGAGAGGAACGCACAGCGAAGCACGGTCATGCGGGTCGGTGGCCTGGGACGCGGTTGTGTGGATCATCGACCGGCTCCGGCCTGCGCGTCCACCCCCGCGCGGCCCGCAGCCTCGCGCCCGCCGCGCTTGACCGCGCCCGGCAGCAGCACGAGCATCGGCCCGCGATCCTCCATCCGCCCCCACCCGAGGTGCCCCATGCGAATCCCGCCCGCTCTGTTCGCCGTGCTCGCCGCGCCCTTGCTGCTGCCGCTGCCTGCCCAGGATCCCAAGAACCTCGAGGCGCGCCTCGAAGCGCTCGAGAAGAAGCTCGAGACCCTGACCTACGACGTCGACACCGTGCGCAAGGCGGCCGACGACAGTCTGTGGTGGCTGCGCCTGTCCGACGTCGCGGTGGTCGACAAGGTGCTGCTGGTCGGCCCGCCCGACCCCAATGCCACGGAGCGCTACGGCATCGCGAACGCGCGGCACCCGCAGCGCTTCCATCAGTACGTCTTCGTGCCCAGACAACTCGACCGCGCGCGGAAGCACCCGGCGATCGTGCTGCCGCACGGCGGCGTGCACGGCGACTTCGGCACCTACCACGTGCACCTCGTGCGCGAGATGGTCGAACGCGGCTACGTCGTGCTGGCCCCCGACTACCGCGGCTCGACCGGCTACGGCAAGGCCATGAAGGAGGCCATCGACTACGGCGGGCTCGAGGTCGACGACGTCGTCGCCGGCCGCGACTGGGCGGTCGAGGAACTCGGCGTCGTCGACGGCAAGCGCGTCGGCATCGTCGGCTGGAGCCACGGGGGCCTCATTGCGCTGTTCGGCGCCTTCGACCACCCCGACAAGTTCGCGTGCGCCTATGCGGGCGTGCCGGTGTCGGATCTGCTGACGCGGTTCGGCTATCACGAGGAGAGTTACAAGAAGTTGTTCACGGCGCCCTACCACGTCGGCAAGGAGCCAGTCGCCGCGGTCGACGAGTACCGCCGGCGCAGCCCGATCTGGCACGTGGGCAAGCTCGGCATCCCGCTGATGGTCACGTCCTCGACGAACGACCGCGACGTCAACGTCGTCGAGGTCGAGCAGCTCGTCGTGCACCTGAAGGCGGCGGGCAAGACGTTCGAGCACAAGATCTACACCGACGCGCCGGGCGGGCACTCGTTCGACCGGCTCGACACGACGTTCGCGCGGAAAAAGCGCAAGGACCTGTACGCGTTCCTCGACAAGCACCTGAAGCTGTAGCCGGCGCGCCGGCCGGCACTCTGCACGCACCAGCCATGGGTCTCGCGGAACTCGCTCGGCACACCCTCGCGATCGTCGACTCCGGCGGCTACGACGGCCCCGCCGGCCGCGTCGAGTTCGGGCCCGCGGTGCGCGCGGCGATTGACGGCACGCGCACGATCACACCCGCGGCAGCTGCGGCGCTGGCCGGTGCCCCGCCGCGCGACCTCGGCGCGCCCCCATGCATCGAGGTCACCGACGAGAGCACCGCAGCGGCCGGCCGGCGGCTGCTGGCCTCTGGCCCCGTGACCGTGCTGAACTTCGCTTCCGCGCGGCGGATCGGCGGCGGGTTCCTCGGCGGCGCCCAGGCCCAGGAGGAGGCGTTGTGCCGCGTCTCGGCGCTCTACCGCTGTCTCGAGACGGCCGGGGCCTACTACGCGGCGAATCGGGCCCACGGCGACGCGCTCTACACCGACCACGCCATCTGGTCGCCGGACGTGCCGTTCTTCCGCGGCGAGGATCTCGGGCTCCTCTCCGAACCGTTCTCGCTGTCGGTCCTGACGTCGCCCGCGCCGAATACGAACGCCGTACACGGCGCCGCCGTCGAGGCACTCGTCGCCACGTTCCACCGGCGCGCGGCGCAGGTGATCGCGATCGCGGCCGCGGAACCGCCGCGCCAGCTCGTGCTCGGCGCGTGGGGCTGTGGCGCGTTCGGCGGCGACCCGGCGCTGGCGGCCGACGCGTTCGGCGCGGCGCTCGACGCCGGCTTCGGCCGGGCCTTCGTGCGCGTGGTGTTCGCGGTGCTGGTCCGGTCGCGGATCGGCGAACGGAACCTCGCCGCGTTCCGCGCACGGTTCGGCTGATCCCGCGCGGCGCCACGGGGCCGGACTGCGCAGGCGCCGCGCGTTATAACCATGTTATACTGACGAACGACGCACCATGACCGCCACCGAACTGACCCTGCGCCGCATCGGCAACTCCCTGGGCGTCATCCTGCCCGCCGAGCTGCTGGCCGAACTCGGCATCGCGAAGGAGGGCGACAAACTGCTGTTGACCAGCGGCGCCGATGGCGAACTGCGGCTGCGCGTCGCCGACGAGGGCTTCCAGCAGAAGCTCGCCGCGCTGCGCGACACGATGCAGCGCTACAAGAACGCACTGCGCGAGCTCGCGAAATGAAGCGCGAGCCGACCTGGCTCGACGCGGCGGACCTGCGTGTCTTCCACGCTTACTTGATCGCCGGTTTCGGCGGCGCGCACGGCGTGCGCGACGAGGGCCTGCTCGAGTCCGCGGTCGCCCGGCCGCGCCACCGGTGGGCCTACGCCGAGGTGGACCTATGCGAACTGGCGGCGATCTACGCGCACGGCATCGCCAGGAACCACCCGTTCGTCGACGGCAACAAGCGGTGCGCGTTCACCGCCGCGCGGGTCTTCCTGCAGGTCAACGGCATGGTGCTGGACGCGCCGGAGGCGGAAGCGGTGGTCATGACCGAGGGGCTGGCGGCCGGCGAGGTCGACGCGGAGCTGTTCGCCGCCTGGCTGCGCAAGCACGCGGCGCGCCGCCGCCGTCGCGCCGCACAGCTGCGGCGCCGCAAGCGCTGACCGCGATCGCCGCCGGGCCGCCAGGCCGCCCGCCACCCGCTGGGCTCCTGTGCGCAGGCCGCGCCGCGCGGACGCGTCAGGCCACCCGCTTCGCGTCCGCGGCGGCCTTGCCGCCGGTCGCCAGCGATCCGATCACCAGCGCCAGGAAACTCAGCGGGATCGAGACGATGCCGGGCTGACCCAGCTGGTGCCAGGCTTCGGCCGCCGTGCGGCCGTAGGGGCCCGAGAACATCTCCGGCCCGGTCAGGATGATCGCCAGCGCCGACACGATGCCGACCGTGATCGAGGCGACGACGCCCACCGCGGTGGTCCGCTTCCAGAACAGCAGCATCACGATGGCCGGCAGGTTGGCCGACGCGGCCACGGCGAAGGCCCAGCCGACCAGGAAGCTCACGTTCACGCCGCGGAAGAGGATGCCCAGGATGATCGCGACGATGCCGACGGCGAACGCCGCGATCTTGCCGGCGCGCACCTTCCTCTGCTCGGTCAGGTTCATGCGGCCGAAGCGGTCCATCAGGTCGTGCGCCACCGCGCCCGAGGCCGCCACGATCAGGCCCGCCACCGTGCCCAGCACCGTGGCGAACGCGATCGCCGAGATCAAGGCGAACAGCAGCTTGCCGAACGACATCGCCAGCAGCGGCGCCGACATGTTGTTGTCCGCCGGATTGACGGTGCCGTTGGTCGCCGCGCCGAGCCCCATGAACAGCGTCAGCACGTAGAAGAAGCCGATGGCGGCGATCGCCACGATGGTCGACTTGCGCGCGCAGGCCGGGCTCGGAACGGTGTAGTAGCGGATCAGGATGTGCGGCAGTGCCGCAGTGCCCAGGAACAGCGCCAGCATCAGCGAGACGAAGTTGAGCTTGTTCCAGAAGGTGTCGACCTTGAACTTCACGCCCGGCTTCATCTGGTCGGTGCCGCTGACGTGCACCGGGTAGTGCACGGTCACGCGGTTGCCGGTCTCGTCGGCCACCTTGGTCGAATGCCACTGCTCGATGCGCGTCTCGGCGTCGGTCAGCTGCGCCAGGTAGGACACCGGGGTCAGGGATCCCGTGCCGCGCGCGGCCTCCGCCGGCTGCAGGCCGCCCAGGGCGGTCAAGCGGCCGACCGGGCGCAGCAGGCCGCCGAGCACGCCGTTGATCTCGCTGCCGGACACCCACTGCGTCTGCCACAGACTCCCCTGCGCGTCGCGGCGCCACCAGGTGGCCCCGCCCGGCCCCGCGAACTTCAGGAAGCTCCCGGCCGTGTGCACGAGCCGCTGGCCGCCGGCGGTCAGCTCGGCCTCGGTGGTCTGCTGCGGGACGAACAGCAGTCCGCGGCCCGCGTCGTCCTTCAGCCCCGCCGGCTCGGTGCTCAGGCCGCGGAAGAGGACCAGCGTGACCATGATCGCCGAGAACACGAGCAGCAGGGCGCCCTTGAGGAACTGCACGTAGGTCGTCGAGGCCATGCCCGCGGTCGCGACGATGGCGATCACGATCGACCCGACGAGGATGACCCCGACCCAGTGCGGCAGCCCCAGCAGCGGCTCGACGAGCGAGCCGGCGCCGTTCATCTGCGGGATCAGGTAGCAGATCGAGACGACCAGCGTGGAGATCGCGGCCGCCAGCTTGATGCCGCGATGGTCGTACTTGGCGTCCACGGCGTCGGTGAACGTGAACTTGCCCAGCCGCTTCATCGGCTCCGCGACGACGAACAGCGCCACGACCCAGCCGGCCAGGTAGCCGATCGAGTACAGGAAGCCGTCATAGCCGAGCGTGGCGATCATGCCGCAGATGCCCAGGAAGGACGCGGCCGACAGATAGTCGCCGGCGAAGCTGATGCCGTTGACTGCCCAATGGATCTGGCCGCCGGCGGCGTAATAGCCGGCCGCGGACCGCGCCTTGCGGGCGAAGAAGTAGCTGAGATAGAGCACCGCGATCACGAACAGCGTGAACACGGCGATCGAGAGCGGCGTGCCGTGGAGGTTCACGAGCGGACCTCCTTGCCCTGGTCCTTCAGCTCGCTCTCACGCTTCGTGCAGAGGTGGTTGTAGACGAGCGCCATCAGCAGGGCGGCCACGATGAGCCCCATGCCGTAGACCACCGCGAGGTTCATGCCCATCAGCACGATCGCCTGCATGGCGCGGCCTTCGGTGGCGACGTTGACCAGCACGAAGCCGGCATAGAACAGGCAGTAGATCAGGAACATCCACAGGCCGAGGCGGGTCTTGTAGGAGCTCGCGGGATCGGGGCCTGAATCGCGCGCGGGTTCGTGGAGCATGGTTTCTCTGGGGGCTGCGGCTGGCGTCAGGGCGCCGGCTGCAGGTCGGCGCATTCCGTCAGAACCTAACCACCCGTCGGGCCGCGGACAACGCTTGTCTGCGGTCGCGGCGACGCGCTACGCTGCGATCTCACCACCCAACTGGGGCACCGATGAAGCGCCTGGTCCTGCGGACGGTCCTGCCCGCCCTGCTGGCGATCGCCCTGTTCACGGGTGTGCTCTTCGTCTACATCCTGCCGGCCTTCGACCGCGTGATCATGGACCAGAAGCGGTTGATGATCCGCGAGTTGACCGAATCGGCCTGGAACATCCTGGCCCGCTGCCACGCCGACGAGCAGGCCGGGACGAAGACCCGCGCCGAAGCCCAGGCGGCCGCAGTCTCCCAAGTGCGTGGACTGCACTACGGTCAAGGTAGTAAGGACTATTTCTGGGTCATAGACGGACAGCCGCGTATGATTGTGCATCCGTATCGCCCCGATCTGGAGGGCAGCGATCTGCGCAACCTCGCCGATCCGCACGGCCAGCTGCTCTTCGTCGACATGGTGCGCGTGGTCGAGGCCCACGGCTCGGGCTACGTCAGCTACCGCTGGCAGTGGAAGGACGACAGCCGGCGCATCGTGCCGAAGCTCTCCTACGTCAAGGGATTCGCTCCATGGGGCTGGATCATCGGCACCGGCGTCTACCTCGAGGACGTGTCGGCCGAGCGCGCGGCGCTGACCGAGCGCATGCAGACGGTCTCGCTGGCGATCCTGCTGGCCGTCGCGGGCCTGCTGGTGTTCCTGCTGCGCGCGGGTTTCCAGGCCGAGCGCGCGCGGCAGCGTCTGGCGGGGGCGCTGCACCTCTCGGAGGAGAAACACCGCACGCTGGTCGAGTCGGCCGGGGAGTCCATCATGATGGCGATCGCCGGGGAGCGCCTGTTCGGCAACCCGAGCCTGCTGCGCCAGCTCGGCTACGACGAGGCGACGTTCGCGGGGCTCGACGTGGGCGACGTCGTCCTGCCCACGGCCGCCGAGCGCGCGGCCGGGCGCCGGGCCTGGCAGGACGTCACCGAGGGCGCGGCGGCGCCCGCACCCTACGAGGCGGAACTGCGCCGCGCGGACGGCACGACGATCCGCGTCAACCTGTCGCTGTCGCGCATCGAGGTCCAGGGCAGGGCCGGGTTCATGGCCGTGGCCACGCGCGTGGCGACGGTGCGGGACGTCGAACTGGCCGACGCCGGCACGGCCGACGAACTGGCGGCGGCCAACCGGCGCCGGACGCTGATGGCCGCGCTGATGCTGACGCACGGCTCGCCGGCCGGCGAGGTGATGCGGCTCCTGTCGAACCAGGCCGAGGCCGTGACCCGCCGCAGCCTCGCGTTGGCGGAGGCCGAACTCGGGCCGGCGCCCGGGACCTACCAGTTCCTGCTGATGGGCAGTGTCGGCCGCGCCGAGGTCAGCCTGATGACCGACCAGGACCACGCCATCCTCCACGACGACACGCCGGGGCTGGCCGACTACTGCCTGCGCCTGGGCGCGCGCACGGTGGAGATCCTCGCGGGCGCCGGCTACGCGCGCTGCCGCGGCGGCATCATGTCCAGCGAACCGGCCTGCTGCCACGGACCGGAGGCGTGGCGCGCGACGTTCTCGCGCTGGATCCACACGCTGGAGGCCGACGACCTGCTGCACGCGAAGGTCTTCTTCGACTTCCGCGCGTTGCCCGGCGCCGGCGGCGCGCGCGGCGAGGCGGCCCTGCGCCTGGCGCGCGACCTGCGCGAGCACCTGCACGGCGAGATCGCCTTGCAGCCGCGCTTCTGCCACCTGCTGGCGCGCAGCATCCTGACCTGCGGGCCGCCGCTGTCGCCCTTCGGTTCCTTCGTGCTCGAGACGCTCGACGGCCGGCACGCGACCTTCGACGTCAAGGGCGTCCTGGCGCAGATCGTGGACATCGCCAGGTTGCGGGCGCTGCAGCACGGCGTGCGCGAGGTGGGCACCGTGGCGCGGCTCCTAGCCCTGGCCGCCGCCGGCGCCCTGAAGCCGGCCACCGCCGAGGCGACGATCGCGGCGTTCGGCCTGCTGCAGGATCTGCGCCTGCGCCACCAGGCCGCGCAGCTGCTGGCGCAGGTGGAGCCCGACAACCGCCTCGAGCCCGCCGCGCTGGCGCAGGCCGAGCAGGCCGAACTCAAGCGCGTCCTCACGCACGTCAAGGCCCTGCAGGCCGAGGTCGACCACGACTTCGCGGGGGCGTGAACGCGCATGGCCGATCGCTCCTCCGGTCCGCTGCTGCTGCTCGGCGACGTCCACACGCGTTTCGGCGTGATCGCCGCCCAGATCGAGCATGCGCGCGAGGTGGCCGGCGCCCTTCCCTGCGCCGTGGTCGTGGCCGGCGACCTCGGCCTGTTCGGGGACGACCTGCGCCGCCACTTCCGGCGCGAGAAACTGCGGTTCCCCGTGCCGGTCAACTTCATCGAGGGCAACCACGAGGACTTCCGCGACTTCGCGACCCTGGTCGCCGGCTACGCCGACGTCCTGACGCACCTGCCGCGCGCCACCGTGCAGCCGCTCGGCCCCTGGCGCGCGCTGTGCCTGGGCGGCGCCCGCTACATGGACGCCATGACCACGCCGCGCGGCTGCGAGATCACCGCGCGCGACATCGAGGCCTGCCTCTCGTTCCCGGCCGGCGCCGTCGACCTGGTCGTCAGCCACGATTGCCCGTGCGGGATCGGCGTGCCGGGGGCCGCCGGCTTCGAGCACCTCGGGCCGCCGGGCGTGCCGGGCTTCGAGCGCATCGCGGCCCGCCTGCGGCCGCGCCTGTGGGTCTTCGGCCACCACCATCGCTGGCACGAGCACGAGGATCTGGGCACGCGCTACCTGGGCCTGCCCGAGAGCTGGCACGGTTACGGCCTGCTGGACCGCGACGGCTCGCTGCGGCGCGTCGAGCATGCGGCGCAGCCGGCGCCCGCACCCCGGCGCTGGGGCTTCCTGGGCCGCCGCTGAGCCGGCAGGTCAGCGCGCCGGGCGGGTCCGGACCTCGAGGCTCCGGCGCCCGCACTGCGGCGGGCTCGCGGCGGTCCGCGTTCCCGCTACGATCCGGTGCGGATGTTGGCCATCGCTGCCTGAGCAGGCTGCCCGCGCGCAGCCGGTCGTCGCCCGGCGTGGTTCCCCGATACGGGGCCGCGCCGGAGTTTCCACGGCAGTCACGATCAGGAGCAGCAGGGTGATGGCGAGCGAAGAGGACAAGCGGCGGTTGCGCGAGCGTTTCCGGAAGCAGCTGCGGCACGCGGTCTCGCACGAGGAGGAACTGCGGCGGCGGCAGGCGGCCAAGGCGCGCGCGGCCGAACGGATCGACCGGGACGAGCCCGGCTGGCGCGGGGAACCGGACGCCGAGACGTTCGCGAAGATGCGCCGCGGGGGGCGGGCGCGGCGGCACCGCGAGCTCGGCGGCGCGGCGCCGCCGGGGCTGCCGCGCGCGACGGTGACCGCGGTGCACCAGGGCCGCATCGAGCTCGACTTCGCGCCCGCGCGCGTGGCCCAGCGCCTGCTGCTCGACCCGGATTGCCGGCTCGTGGTCGGCGACGAAGTGCTCTGCGAAGGGACCGACGGGCCGCGCCGCGCCGTGGCGCTGCTGCCGCGGCGCACCCGCCTCGCGCGGCCCGATCCCGGCAACCCGCACCGCGAGCTGCTGCTGGCCGCCAACGTCGACGTCGCGGTGATCGTCGCGGCGGTGCGGGATCCGCCGCTGCGGCCGGGTCTGATCGACCGGTTCCTGCTGGCGCTGCAGCGCGGCGGGGTGGCGCCGCTGCTGTGCGTCAACAAGGTGGACCTGCTCGACGCGCGCGGTCTGGCGGAACTCGCGGCGACGCTCGCGCCCTACGCCGGACTCGACGTCCCGGCCGTGCTCTGTTCGGCCGCCGCGGGCCTCGGGCTCGGCGAACTGCGCGAGCGGCTGCGGGCCCGCACCTGCGTGTTCGTCGGCCACTCCGGCGTCGGCAAGTCGTCGCTGCTGAACGCGCTCGATCCGGCGGGAGCCCGCGCCGTCGCCGCGGTGCACGCGGGCAGCGGCCAGGGCCGGCACACGACCGCCGGCTCGCGCTTGTGCGACCTCGGCGACGGCACGCGCGTGATCGACACGCCGGGCATCCGGGCGTTCGGCTTCGAGCGGCTCCTGCTGGCGGAGCTGCGTGCGGCCTTCCCGGACCTCGCGGCGTTCGCCTCGGGCTGCCGGTTCGCCGACTGCACGCACGCGCACGAGCCGGGTTGCGCGGTGCGCGAGGCGGTGGCCGCGGGCCGGCTGGCCGCGGCGCGGCTCGGATCCTGGCTGCGCCTGCTCGGCGAGGTCGACGACGGCGAGCGCTGACCCGCCGCCCGGCCGGCGGGGCCAGCGGCGGTAGACTCGGGCCAATGTCCGCCGCACGCCTCGCCGTCCTGTTCGCCGCCCTGCTGGCCGCCCCGTTCGCCGCCGTGTCGGCCCAGGACGCGGCCGAGTTCGCGGCGCGGCGCGACGCGTGCAGGAAGCAGCTCGCGGCGGGGCAGGCGCTCGTGCTGCGCAGCGCCACCGAGCGGACCGCGCGCCCGAACGCCGACTTCTACTACCTGACGGGCATCAGCGGCCCGGGCCACGCGCTGCTGCTCGCCGCCGACGGCCACGACGTGCTGTTCGCGCCGCAGTCGCGGTCGCCGCGCCGCAGTCCGCCGGCCGCCGCGCCCGGCTTCGCCACGGTGCGGCCGTTCGGCGAACTCGAGGCCGCGCTGGCCGGCCTCCGGCAGGCCGACCGGCTCGCCGACGAGCGCCTCGGCAGCAGTTGGCTCGGCCGACTGCGCCGCGTCAAGTCGGCGGCCGAGATCGAGAAGCTGCGCAGGGCGATCGACATCACGTGCGCCGCGCACCGCGAGGTGCTGCGCGCGGCCGAGCCGGGGCTCTACGAGTACCAGCTGCAGGCGCTGCTCGAGTGCGTGTTCGCGTGGAACGGCGCGCCGCGCCCGGGCTTCCCCTCGATCGTCGGCTCGGGCCCCAACTCGTGCATCCTGCACTGGCGCGAGACCACGCGGGCCACGCAGGCCGGCGACCTGGTCGTGCTCGACATCGGCGCCGAGTACGCGATGTACACGGCCGACGTCACGCGCACGTTCCCGATCGGCGGTCGCTTCACCGACCGGCAGAAGCAGGTCTACGAGATCGTGCTGGCGGCCAACGAGGCCGCGATCGCGGCGGTCGGGCCGGGCGTGCCGATGCGCGACGTCGAGAACGCGGCCGCGGGCGCCTTGACCGCGGGGCTCGTGCGCGTCGGCGTGCTGCGGGACGGCGACCGCGCCGGGCTCAGGCGCTACTTCGTGCACGGGCTGAGACATTCGACAAGACTGCAGGTGCACGACGTCGGCGGCCTCGGCACGCTCGAACCGGGCATGGTGATCACGATCGAGCCGGGGCTCTACTTCCGCGACGAGGGCATGGGCGTCCGCATCGAGGACGACGTGCTCGTCACCGAGCACGGCCGCGAGGTGCTGTCGGCGGCGGCGCCGAAGACCGTCGCGGCGATCGAGGCACTGATGGCGGAGCCGGGCATCGACGTGCGGCGGCTGCGCGCGCAGTGAGGCGGTCGCGGGGAGGCGGTGCCGGAGGGTCCGCCGGCACCCCGCGCTCCACCGGCCGTGCCCGAACGGCCGACCTGCCGGAACGCCACCTCGAGGCCGCGCGCCGCCGCGCCGAGCCGCCGGAGCTGCGCGTGCCGCTGGCCCCTGCGGCGGCGGGTCTGGTCGGCGTCTGCGACGGCTGCGTGCCCGCGGCGTGACCCTTCCGGTCCCGGCGATCCGGCGCCGCGAGGGCTTGCGTGGGCCCAGAGTGAGCCGTATCAGCCGTGCCCTCCATTCCCCCGCAACCCAGAGCCGCCCATGCTCAGCGCGAACCTCACCCAGCTCCTGAACCAGCAGATCGGCCTCGAGCTCTACTCGGTCAACCTCTACCGCCAGATGGCCGCGTGGTGCGACCACGAAGCCCTGGTGGGCTGCGCGGCGTTCCTCGAGGCGCACGCCGAGGAGGAGAACGGCCACTACGCCCGCATCTTTCGCTACGTGCGCGAGACCGGCGCCAAGGCGGTGATCCCGGCGCTCCCGGCGCCGCCGACGCAGTGGCAGGACGTCGCCGCCGTGTTCGCCGCGACGCTCGAACACGAACAGACGATCACGCGCTCGATCAACGCGATCGTCAAGGCGGCCTACGCGGAGAACGACTTCGCCACCGTCGGCTTCCTGCAGTGGTTCACCAACGAGCAGCACGAGGAGGAGCACCTGTTCCGCACCGTGCTCGACAAGGCCCGCATCATCGGCACCGAGGGCAAGAGCCTCTACTGGCTCGACAAGGAGATCGGCAAGCTCGCCAAGGGCGCTGCCGCGAACTGATCCCGGCGCGGGCCCGCCCGGGCCCCGGCGCGCGGCCGCGCTACGCTTGCGCCCCGTCCTGCCGCCCGCTCCGGAGGCCCATGCCCGCACTCGCCGTCCGCGCCGTCCGCGCTGCTGCTCCCGTCGTCGCGCTGCTCGCGTCGGCCCTGCCGCTCGCCGGCCAGCAGTTGCCGGCTCCCGCGCGGCCGAAACCGTTCCGCATCACCGTCGTCGACGCCGCGACCGGCCGCGGCGTGCCGCTCGTCGAGCTCACGACCGTGCACGGCGTCGTGCACGTCACCGACAGCGCGGGTGTGGTGGCATACGACGAGCCGGGGCTCATGGACGCGGAGGTGTTCTTCCACGTGAAGTCGCACGGCTACCGCTACCCGAAGGACGGCTTCGGCTACGCGGGCCTGCGGCTGCGCACGGTGCCCGGCGGCAGCGCCACCGTGCAGCTCGAACGCGTGAACGTCGCGCAGCGGCTCTACCGCATCACCGGCCAGGGCATCTACCGCGACAGCGTGATGCTCGGCGACACGGTGCCGGTCGCGGCGCCGCTGCTGAACGGCAAGGTGGTCGGCCAGGACTCGGTGCAGACCGCGCTCTACCGCGGCAGGGTCCATTGGTTCTGGGGCGACACCTCGCGCGCCGCCTACCCGCTCGGCAACTTCGCGATGGCCGGCGCGACCTCGGAGCTGCCGCCGCCGCGCGGAACCGGGCTCGACCCGGGCCGCGGCATCGACCTGCGCTACTTCACGGACGCGGACGGCTTCGCGCGGCCGATGTGCCCGATCCCCGGCGAACCGGGGCCGGTGTGGTGCGATGGCTTCGTGACCGCCGCCGATGCGGGCGGGCGCGAGCGCCTGCTGTGCCACTTCGCGCGCATGAAGTCGCTCGGCGAACGCCACGAGCACGGCTTCGCGGTGTTCGACGACGAGCGGCAGGTGTTCGTGCCCACCGTGCGCATTCCGCTCGACGCGCCGCTCCATGCGCGCGGCGGCGGCAGCCCCGTGCGCTGGGCGGGCCCCGACGGCGAGCACTGGTACTTCGCGACGCCGTTCCCGCTGGTGCGCTGCCGCGCGAGCTACGAGGCGCTGCAGGACCCCGCGCAGTACGAGGCCTACACGTGCCTGCAGCCGGGCGCGCGCTGGGACGCCGCGGCGCCGCGGCTCGAGATCGAGGACGGCCGGCCCGTCTACGGCTGGAAGCGCGACACGGGCCTCGTGCTGCAGCAGGAACAGGACGTGCTGATCGAGAAAGGCCTGCTGCGGCCCGAGCACGCGCTGCTGCAGCTGCGCTGTGCCGCGACCGGCGAGCGCGTGCGCGGCCACGCGGGCACCGTCGCGTGGAACGACTACCGCGGCCGGTGGATCATGATCGTGCAGGAGGGCTGGGGCACGTCGCTGTGCGGCGAGGTCTGGTTCGCCGAGGCGCCCGAGTTGACCGGGCCGTGGGCCCTGGCCCACAAGATCGTCACGCACGACGACTACTCGTTCTACAACGTCGCGCACCACCCGTTCTTCGACCAGCAGGGCGGCCGCATCGTCTACTTCGAGGGCACCTACACCGCGATGTTCTCGGGGACGAAGGTGCCGACGCCGCGCTACGACTACAACCAGATCCTCTACGCGCTGGACCTCGCGGACCCGCGGCTCGGGCCGCGGTGAGGCGGGATCGCGCGCCGTTCCCTCGGCTCGCGGTTGCGCGAGGTCGACCTCGAGCGGGGCCCCTACAGCAGCTTCCGCAAGTGCGCGATGGAGCGTTCCGCCTGGGCGATGGTGCCGCACTCGACGGAGAACACTACGTCGCGTCTGGCCCTCCTGCAGATGCGGATGACCCGCGGCCAGTCGATCACGCCGTCACCGCAGGCGCAGCCGACGGGCGTGCCGGTGACCTTGCCGCGCTCGGCGTCGCTCTGCTCGACGGCGATGTCCTTCGCGTGCAGGTGCACGAGGCGCCCGACGACCCGCGCCAGCCACTTGTAGGGATCGTGGCCGCACAGGTAGCTGTTGCCGGTGTCGAAGTTGACGCCGATGGCGGGGCTCTTGACCAGCTTCACGATCCGGTCGAGGCCTTCGGGGCTCCTGCTGTACTGCTGGTGCGGTTCGATGCCGATCAGGATGCCGCGCGGCTCGGCGACCTTCGCGGCCTCCATCAGCGTGTAGCGCATCAGGGTGTGGTCTTCGGCGGCGGTGGTCCAGGCGGGCTTGGGGCCTTCGTCGGTGTTGACCACGGGCGCGCCACATTCGGCGGCGAAGCGGATGGCCTGCTTGAGGTACTCGGTGCTGATCTCCGGCTTGCAGAGCGGCGTGTGCGTGGAGAAGCCGGAGAGCGCGATGCCCGCGGCGGCGCAGGCCCGCTTCACGCGCAGCGGGTCGTCGAGCATCGAGACGCTGTGGAAGTAGCCGGCTTCGCTGAGCAGTTCGCGGCCCCAGTGGACCATCGGCTCGACGTACTCGTAGCCGAGCTCCGCGGCCTTCCTGACGCCCCACTCGAAGTTCTTGTCCGCGTGGCGGACGAACTCCATGTTGATGCCGAAGTGGATCTTGCCCATGGGTCGTGACCGTGTCGGGGTTCGCGTCGGGGTGCGGTGCGGCCCGGGTCAGAACACGAACCACATGCCCAGCGTCACGCGCAGGCCGCGCAGCCTGCTGCCGTCGTCGCCGGTTGTCGCGCCGTTCGCGAGTTCGGTCTCCGTCTGCAGCACCTCGAGGCCGGCGCCGGTCTGCTGGTTCCACTGGCAGCGCACGTTGGCGAACACCGTGCGGTTGCTGTCGAACGGCACCGCCGCGTCGAACGCGGTCCTGGCCGTCGTGTCGTCGTCCGCCGGATCGTCGAGGCCGTAGCCGACGTTGACCGACCACGTCGGGTCGATCTTCCACTCGGCGCTGACGAAGCCGCCGCTGCCCTGCACCTCGGCGCCCGTGTTGTCGTAGTCGAGCCCCGCGCGCAGGAACTCGGCGCCGATGCCCGCGCCGGTCCAGGCCTCGGCCGTGACCGTCAAGCAGTCGCAGACCGGCAGCTTGGCCTCGACCGCGAGCAGGTGGTTCACCGCGTCGTTGCCGACACCCGCGGACGCGCCGGCCGTCGGCGTGATCGTGTTCTGCCGGTAGCCGGCGTCGAACGCGAGCACGCCCTTCTTGTCGAGCAGGCCGTTCCACACAAGGCGCCCGACGACCCACGGCATACGTTCCTGCTGGTCCTGCGCCGACGCGACGCGCGCGTGCAGCAGGCCCAGCGTCGCCTCGAAGTCGCCCGTCTTGTAGCGCCCGGTGATCTGCGGCACGCGGTTCCACAGGTTGCCGCTCCAGGCGAGGATGCCGAAGTCGATCAGGCCCGGGTTCAGCACGGCGACCGGGATCCAGTCCTGGCCGGCGCGCAGCGAGAAGCCGTCGCGGTGGGCGATCTCGGCGTAGGCGAGGCGGATGCGCGGCAACAGGTTGGCGCCCGCGTTGGAGCCGTAGAAGTCGGTCTCGACGACGGCGCGGCCGGTCCAGGCGTCGAAGCTGCTCGAACCGGCGAAGCCGAACCGCGAATCGCGCGGGTTGAAGCTGAGTTCCTCGTCGCCTTCCTTGGTCACGTAGTTCTGGAAGTCGATGCCGCCGATGCTGCCGTTGCCCTGGAAGTTGTCGTAGGTCGACACGAACGACACGCGGCCCCAGAACTTCAGGTCGACCGCCGAGGTGACCGCCGGCTGCTTCTCGGCTTGCAGATCGGGCGCGGTGAACTCGGGCGCGGCGACCCGCGAGATGCGCACGGCCGACGCCTCGGCGGCGGGCGGCGGTTGCAGCGCGTTCTCGAGCCGCTGCACGCGGGCCTCGAGGTCCGCGGGGGAGTTCTGGGCGGCTGCCTGGGCGGCCAGCGCGAGCAGTGCGGGAAGGGCGGGACCACGAAGGGCGAGGCGAGGCGTCTTCATGTCGGATTCGGTGGAGTGGCTGCGGTGAAGCGACGGGAAACGCAGCGGATCGTCGCCAGGCGTGCGGCCCGGCGCATGCGCAACAGGACCACCGTGCCACCGGGGGGACGGGCGGCGAACTCTTGCTTGCGCCGCCGCTGCCGCTACGCCGGGAGCATGCACCGCCCGCTGCGTCCGTTCCTGCTCGCCCTCGCGCTCGCCGGCACCACCCTCGCGCAGCCCCCGCTGCGCTGGCTCGACCTCGACGGCGACGCCGCACGCCAGTCGACCGTTGTCCGCGTCGCGCGCAAGTACCAGGGCCACCCGACCACGGTCCTGCTGCCCGACGGAGCCTTGCTCTGCGTGCACCCCGAAGGACACGGCAAGGGGCCGATCGTGCTGCAGCGCAGCGACGACGGCGGGCGCACGTGGAGTGCCTTGCTGCCGGTGCCCGACTCCTGGGCCACGAGCCAGGAGACGCCGACGATCCACCGGCTCGTCGACCCCGCGGGCACGGCGCGGCTCGTCGTGTTCTCGGGTCTCCACCCGATCCGCAGCAGCGTCTCCGCCGACGACGGACGGAGCTGGACGCCGCTGCTGCCGATCGGCGGCTTCGGCGGCATCGTCGCGATGGCGAGCGTCGTGCGCCTGCAGAACGGCGACCACGCGGCGTTCTTCCACGACGACGGCCGCTTCTTCACGGCGGACGGCAAGCGTTCGCAGTTCACGGTCTACCAGATCCGTTCTCGCGACGGCGGGCTCACCTGGCAGAGCCCGGCGGTCGTCTGGAGCGGCGCCGACATGGACCTCTGCGAGCCCGGTGTGCTGCGCTCGCCGGACGGCAAGCGCCTCGCGATGCTGCTGCGCGAGAACTCGCGCCGGCACGCCTCGCAGGTGCTGTTCTCCGACGACGAGGCGGCGACCTGGTCCCAGCCGCGCGCGCTGCCGCCGGCGCTGACCGGCGACCGCCACGTGGGCGCCTACGCGCCCGACGGCCGGCTCCTCGTGTCGTTCCGCGACACGGCCCCGCAGAGCCCCACGCGCGGCGACTGGGTCGCGTGGGTCGGCACGTGGCACGACCTCGCCGCGGGCCGCGAAGGCCAGTACCGCGTGCGGCTGTCGCGCAACTACCACGCGTGGGACTGCGCCTACCCGGGTGTCGAGGTGCTGCCCGACGGCACGTTCGTGCTGGTGACCTACGGCCACTGGGAACCCGGCGAGGCGCCGTTCGTGCGCGCCGTGCGGCTGCGGCTGTCCGAACTCGACGAACTCGCCGTGGGCCCTGCGCCGGCCTTCGCGCGCGAGCCGGGCACGGTCCGGCCGACCCCGCGCATCGAGGAGTGGTGGACCAAACGCGTCGCCGAGGACCTCGCCGCCGCGCGCGCGGGCGGCCACCGCCTCGTGTTCCTCGGCGACTCGATCACGCAGGGCTGGAACAGCAACGGCAAGGAACCGTGGCTCGCGACCTGGCAGCCGCGCGGCGCGCTGAACCTCGGCGTGTCCGGCGACCGCACGCAGAACGTGCTGTGGCGGCTCGACCACGGCCAGCTCGAGGCGCTCGCGGCGAACGGCAACGAGGTGCGCGCGGTGGTCGTGATGATCGGCACCAACAACAGCAACGGCGACGAGTGCACGGCCGAGGAGATCGCGGCCGGCGTCACCGCGGTCGTGAAGCGGCTGCGCGCCGGCTTGCCGGCGGCCAGGGTGCTGCTGCTGGCGATCTTCCCGCGCGGCGAACAGCCGAATCCGCAGCGAGCGAAGAACGCGCGCGCCAGCGAACTCGCCGCGGCGGCGTTCGCGGGCGACGACCACGTCGTCTGCCGCGACTTCGCGGCCCGCTTCGTCGAGGCCGACGGCTCGATCCGGAGGGAAGTGATGCCGGACTTCCTGCACCTGTCGCCTTCGGGCTACGCGAGGTGGAGCGAGGCGCTGCTGCCGGAGGTCGAGGCGCTGCTGCGGTGAGCCGGCGGACCGGCGGTCACCGGATCCGGTACTCGACCGCGTGCTGCGCGCCGTCGAGCACGTACTCGACGACCAGCCCGCTCGGCCGCTTCAGCTGGCGCAGTTGGCCGCGCAGCAGCTGCAGCAGGCCCGCGGTCTCGGTCACCGGCAGGCCGTTGACCGCGGTGATCACGGCGCCGAGCGGGATCGCCAGCGGCTTCAGCGCGTCGGGCACGTGGCGCACCACGAGGCCGCGGTAGTTGGTTCCGTCCGCCGTGCGGCCGAACGCCGGGTCGAGGCACGTGCCGCCCTCGAGCGCCGCGACGCCCGCGGCAGCGATCGCGTCGCGCTCGGGGCTCGGGTGCAGCTGCACGATCGCGTCGTTGAGGTTGCGGATCGGCGGGAACAGCGCGCGCGCGGCGAGGTCGGCCCAGGCCTGCAGCGCCGCCGGTTCCTCGTCGGCCTTCGCCTCGCGCAGGTCCTTCGGCCCGATCGCCTGCAGCAGGCCGATCGCCTGCACGCGCACGCGCTCGTCGGGGCTCTCGAGCAGCTGGCGCACGCGCGGCAGCGCGGGCTCGAGCCACAGCACCGCGAGGTCGGTGCGGATCCGGAAGACCTCCTTCAGGAACCACAGCCCCTGCGCCTGGTCGAGCGGGTCGCCGAGGTCGAGCAGCTGGAAGAACGGGATCAGCCGCAGGTCGAGCAGGTGGTCCTCGTCGCGCGGCAGCCGCGTGATGCCGGCCGCCCTCGCCGCGGGGCTGCCGGGCTGGGGCAGCGCCTGCACGGCACGCTGCCTGGCTGCCGCGTCGAGGTCGCCGAAGCGTTTGCCGAGGTGCGCGCGCAGCCACGCGATCGCGCGCGGGAAGGCCTGTTCGCGCGCCCGCCGCTCCGGCTCGCCAGGGATGTGCGCGATCAGGTTCGCCAGGTGGTCGGGCTGCTTGCAGAAGAACATCGCGTAGAGCGCGGTCGCGCGGTCGTCGGCGTTCTTGCTCATGCGCAAGATGCCGGCGAGGTAGCTCGCGTCGAGGCCGAGGCGGTCGACCTCCTCGCGCGCCTCGCGCCAGCCCTGGTGGTCGACGACCTCGCGGCCCTCCGGGTCGGTCGACTTCACGTAGGCCGGGTCGTCGGCCAGCGCGCGCATGCGCCGCAGCAGCAGGTAGAGCCGGTCCGGCGGCGCGTAGACCTCGGCGGGGTTGCGGAACGGCGACAGCACGTCGCGTTCGGGGTAGGCGACGTGCTTGGGCTGCTGGGCCGCCGCGGCGGCGGCGAGCGTGGCGAGCAGGAGACCGGACAGCGCGCGGCAGGGGAGGCGGACCGACATGCGATGCTCTAGCAGGGACGCGGGGGAGGGGTAACCAGGCCGGGGTCAGCCGCGCCACCAGACGAAGCCGACCTGCGCCAGACCGATGATCGCGCCCAGGACTCCGCCGAGCACCTCGATCGCGTGCAGTTCGCGGCTGGCGACCTCGAAGATCAGCGCCTCGAGCTTCTCGACCGCGAACGAGGCGACCTTCTTCTCGACCAGGGCCGGCACGTCGAGGCCCGCGGCGAGGCCCTTCTCGACCTCGTCGAGCACGGCCTCCTTGTGCGCCATGATGCCCTGCACGATCGACTCGCGGATGGCGGCCACGCGCTCCTCGGTCAGGAAACCGCCGATCAGCGGCAGGCCGCGCAGTTCCTGGATCTTGGGCCCGAGCCCGCGCTCGAGCACCTGGTGCAGGATGCCGGCGAAGTCGAGCTTGTTGAGGCTGCGCACGACGTCCTTGTGCTCGACGAGGTGCGTGCCGACGACGCGGCCGATCGCCTTGGCGAGTTCCTGCTGGCGGCGGCCGATCAGGCCCTGGACGCGCAGACCCAGGAACCGCCGCGCGCGGATCGGCCGGAAGATCATCTTCACGGCGAGCCAGTTGGTGCTCCAGCCGATCAGGGCGCCGATCGCGGGGATCGTGATCCAGGTCCAGAGGTCGGGAGCTTGGGGCATGAAGGCTGGCGAGTATCACCCCGCGTGGGAGCGCGCTCAACGGCGCGGCGGCGCGCCCTATGCTCCGTTCCCTTTCCGCCCCCGACTCGAGATCCCCATGCCGAAGCTGATCCGCCGCGTTCCGTTCCCCGTCCTGTTCGCGCTGGCCCTCGCGCCCGGCGCTGCCGCCCAGGATGCGCCCAGGCCCGCGCCCGAGCTGCGGCAACTGCAGCCGTTCGCCGGCAGTTGGGAGGGCTCGGGCGACTTCCACGAGCCCGCGCCGAACGGCGGCACACAGACCACGAAGTGGCGCGCGTCGGGCAGCTACGAGTGGTGCCTCGACGGCTTCTGGCTGCGCGAGGACTTCCGCATCGACTTCGACGGCATGCCGGTGCCGATGTACCACCGCAGCTACCTGGGCTGGGACGGCGAGCGCCGCGGCTTCGTGAAGCTCGCCGTCAGCAACGCCGGCGAGGTCGCGCTGCACGACCTGTCGCTGCTGCCGGACGGCTCGCTGCTGGAGATGCCGCTCCTGCACCCAGAGGGCGCGCCGATGGCGATGCGCTCGCTGTTCAAGGTCGACGGCGACACGATGGTGCACACGGTCGACTTCCTGATGCCGCAGGGACCGGCGCTGCACGCCGTCGACGGACGCTTCCGGCGCCTGGCGAAGAAGCCCGACGCGGTGCCGCCGCAGGAGGCGTTCATGGGCATGACGCCGCACGCCGAGATGCGGAAGCTCGCGGCCTGGGCGGGCAGCTACGACGTGGAGGGCACGATGACGATGGCGCCCGGCGCGCCGCCGATGCAGATCACGGGCACCGACAGCTACGCGATCTGGTTCGGCGGCACGGTGCTCTGTGGGCTCACCGAGGGCGCGGCGGAAGGCATGCCGCGGAAGTACCTGAACGAGAGCTTCTTCGCGTGGGACGCGAAGAAGGGCTGCCTCGTCTGCGGCTTCGTCAGCAACATGGGCGAGGTCGGCCTGCTCGAGCAGCGCTTCACCAAGGACGGCAAGGCGTTGGTCGGCACGATGGCGGGCACTGCGCAGGGGGAGCCCGTGGTGCAGCGCGGCGTGGCCGCGCTCGACGACAAGGGGCGGCCTGCCAGTGCCACCTGCCATATGCTGTCCGGCACCGCGGCGCCGCTCGAGAACTTCCGCGCGACCTACACGAAGCGGTGACGGGCTGGCGCGGCATGATGCCACCATGCTGCAGTTCTCCCGGCTGATCCAGGCCGTCGACTCGCACACCGCCGGCGAGCCCACGCGCATCGTCACGGGCGGCCTGCCGCCGGTGCCGGGCGCTTCGATGGCGCACAAGCGCGCCTTCCTGCAGCGAGAATGCGATCCGCTGCGCCGGGCGCTCGTGCTCGAGCCGCGCGGTCACGACGCGATCGTGCTGGCCTTCCTGCTGCCGCCGTGCGATCCCGCGGCGCACCTCGGCGTCGTGTTCGCCAACGACGCGGGCTACCTCGGCATGTGCGGCCACGGCGCGATCGGCGTCGCCACGGTCGCGGTCGCAACGGGCATGGTCCCCGCCGTCGAGCCGGTCACCGAGGTCGTGCTCGACACGCCCGTGGGCACGGTGCCGTGCCGGGTCGCGGTGCAGGGCGGCCGGCCGCGCAGCGTGACCATCACGAACGTGCCGTCGTTCCTGTTCCGCCAGCGCGCCATCGTGCCCGTGCACGGCTTCGGCAAGGTCGCCGCGGACGTTGCCTACGGCGGCAACTGGTTCGCGTTCGTCGAAGCGGAGCAGCTCGGCCTCGAGGTCGGCAAGGTCCACCTGCCCGTGCTGCTGCAGGCGGCGAACGCGGTGCGCGAGGCGCTCGTGCGCGAGGGCGTGCGCGGCGTGCATCCCGACCAGCCCGAGCCCGCGATCGTCGACCACGTGAAACTGTTCGCGGACCTCGAGGGCGAACTCGGCTCGCGCGCGATGACGCTGTGCCCGGGCACGGCCTACGACCGCTCGCCGTGCGGCACCGGCACGTCGGCGAAGCTCGCCGTGCTGCACGGCAAGGGGGAGATCGAGGTCGGACAGTGGTACGTCTCGGAGAGCGTGCTCGGCACGCGTTTCCGCGCTCGCATCGTGCAGACCGCGCCGGTGGGGCCGTTCACGGCGGTGGTGCCCGAGATCGAGGGCTCGGCGTGGATCACGGGGTTGCCGACGTTCGTGCTCGACCCGGACGACCCCTGCGTGCACGGCCTGTGAGACGGCGCCGCGGTTGACCGCGCCGCACCGCGGTTCGATCATCGCGGGCCCGTCGCGCGAGGCTCCGCCATGTTCACCGTCACCAAGGATCTCGTGCTCCCGTGCACCGTCACCGGCTCGTGGCCGCGGCCGCGCTGGTTCGACGACTCGATGTGGGGCCGCCCGCTCGACACGTGCATGATGGACGTGCGCTTCCGCGAGAAGTTCACCGACGCGATGACGACGGTGATCGGCGATCTCGACCGCGCCGGCCTCGACATCCTGACGCACGGCGACCTGCACTGCGACGACGACATGGCGGGCCGCTCGTGGCACCACTATCCGCTGCAGCGCTGGGCCGGTTTCGCCGGAGACCACCTGCAGTCCGAGGCGACGCGGTCGCCGTGGCTCCGGTACCCGCCGGGCACGATGCTCAACGAGATCTACACCGGCTGGCGCTGGCCGCACGTGACGGGCAAGGTCGAGCACCGGCCGCTCGACTACCCGAAGATCTGGCGCCTCGCGCAGGCCCGCACGCACAAGCCCGTGCGCTTCGGCACCTGCTGCTCGCAGGTGATGGGCCTGTTCCTCGACCTGCACACGAGCCACTACCGCGACCGGCGGCAGGTGGTCTGGGACATGGCCGTGGCGATGAACCAGGAACTGCGGGCGCTGCGCGACGCGGGCTGCCGCTGCATCCAGATCGAGGAGCCGACCCTGCACTTCTGGGCCAACACCTACGGGAGCAAGAGCGACGAGGTGAAGTTCATGCTCGACGCCTACAACCGCGAGGTCGAGGGCCTCGACGACGTCGAGATCTGGATCCACACGTGCTGGGGCAATCCCAACATGCAGCGCGTGATCGAGAACGACAGCTACCGCGAGTCGTTCGAGCTCTACCTGCACGCCTGCCGCGGCGACGTGTGGACCGTCGAGATGACGGACCGCGGGTTCCGCGAGATCGAACTGTTCGGCGCGATGAAGGGGCGGCTGCCCAAGAAGGTCTGCGTCGGCGCGGTCAGCCACCGCACGCTGCAGGCCGACCGCGCCGAGGACGTCGCCGCGCGCGTGCGGCAGGCGCTGCGGCACGTTGCGCCCGAGCAGCTGATCGTGTCGAGCGACTGCGGCTTCGGCCGGCAGGGCTGCAACCGCGACGTCGCCTTCTTCAAGACGACCGCGATCGCGCAGGGCGTCAACCTCGTGCGGCGCGAGCTCGGCCTGCCGGTGAGCCCCGTGCGCGCCGCGGAGCCGGCGCTGCAGACGGACCTGGTGCCGAAGGGCTAGCCCGTCGCCGGGCGCGCCGGGCGCGCCGGCCGCCGCGCGGTCACTTCAGGCCCTTCTGCAGCTCCGCGACGAACTCCTCGGGCTTCTTCCAGCCGCCGATCGTGTGCACGACGTTGCCGTCGGCGTCGAAGATGCCCATCGCCGGGATGCCGCGCGCGCCCAGCTTCTCCATCAGCTTCTGGTAGTCGTTGCCGGCGTCCTGCTCCTGCAGGATCTTCACCGGCACGAACTTGCCGCCCAGCAGCTCGGCGACCTGCTGGTCGACGTAGGTGTAGTAGTCCATGCGGTAGCACCACACGCACCAGAACGCCATCACGTCGACGAACAGCGGCTTCTGCTCGGCCTTGGCCATCGCGAGGCCCTGCTCGAACGTCACGTAGCGCCACTCGATCGGCTGCTGCGCGCGCGGCCGCGCGGTGTCGATCCCGCGCGTCTTGACGAACTCCTCGCGCTCCTTGTCGAAGCGGTCGCTCCAGGTCTTCTCGGCGCGGTGGCGCTGCGCGGCGAGATCCTTCGGGTCGGGGCCGGCGGCGTCGGTCGCGGTGATCGTGATCGTCGTGCCGTCGACCGCGATGCCGTAGGACTTGCCGCCGTCGAAGCGGTGTTCGCCGAAACCGCTCATGCCGTAGGGCGTGGCGGGGCGGTCGCCCTGCTTGGCCAGGACCCAGAGATCGCCGGCCGTGCCGTACTTGCCGTCGAGGTCCTTGTCGAGCACCGCGACCACGCGTTCGGCGTCGCCGATCTTGAACGTGCCCTCCACCCAGGCCGGGAACTGCAGGCTCGCGATCGGCTTGCCCTCGCCCTGGCGCATGAACACGAGCCGCGCCTCGAGCTGGGCGCCGCCGGTTGCGAACACGAGATCGACCGGCTTGCTGGCCAGGACCTCCGGCGCCGCGCCGGCGGTGCTGCGGCCCTGGCGCTTCGTCACCTCGAGCGGCTTCCTCTCGACGTCGTCGAGCTTGCCGTTGCCGTCGAGGTCCACCCAGAGGACGTCCGGCAGCTCGGCGTCGGCCTTGGACTTGCCGATCACGACGGCGAGCTTCTTCTTGTTCAGTTCGACGCTGCCGGTCCAGGCGTCGGACACGGCTGCCACGTCGCTCGCCTGCTGCGCGAGCTGGATCTGTTCGCTGACCGCGGCCACCGGCGGGCGGGCTTCGCGGTTGGTCGGGTCGATCTTCTTGATCGTGCCCGCGACGGAGATCGGCTGCTGGGCGGAGGCCGCGCAGCACAGGGTGAGCAGGAGCAGTGGGGTGAGGGAGGAGTTCATGGGCAGGATCGCATGAGGGGGGCTGCCGGCCGGCAGCGCGGAACGGAGGGACGATGCTAGCGAGCTGCCGCGGCGCGAGCGGTCGCGAAGTCCGGCCGTGACAACAATGAGATGATCGGCCGGTCAGTCAGCGGCGTCGCCGGGTCGGCCGAGCCGCGTGCACAGCGACCCGCCGGCGCCCGCGACGAAGGCCCCGATCGCGGCGAGCGTGGCGATCCCGCGCATCGCCGGGTCCTCGGGCCAGCACAGCAGCGGCCGCACGAGCAGCGCCACGAGCCCGAGCAGCGCGAGTTCCCCGGCCACCGGCAGCCACTCGTCGCGCCACCGCCAGCCCAGCTGGACGAGCCGGCTCGCCACGTCGCCGCACAGCAGACCGGTGAGGATCGGGCGGCCGCAGTCGTAGTGGCTGGCGAGCACGGCGAAGCCGCCGTAGGCGGCGGCGCGCAGCAGCAGGCCCACCGTGCGGAACGCCGCATCGATGCGGGCCACGCACAGCGGAGCGTCGCGCGTGTCCATCGGGACGCAGATCGGCAGCGTGGCGGGCGCAGTGGAGTCGGCTATCTTGCGCGTCCCGATGCGAGCCGTGTTCCTGTTGCTGTTCGTGCTGGCCGGCTGCACCAGCTTCCACCCGCTCGACCGGCCCTGGGCGAAGCCCCGCGACGCCGCTGCCACCGAGGCCTCGGCGCCGGCCGCCTGGCACCCGCGCTGGCAGCAGATCGGCACCAGCGTCGAGGGGCGCCCGCTGCGCCTGGCACGGCTCGGCACCGGCCCGCGGCGCGTGTTGTGGATCGGCGGCATCCACGGCAACGAGCGCGAGGGACGCGTCGCGACCGACGAACTGCCGCGCGCGCTGCTGCAGACGCCGGGCGCGCTCGAGCGGGTGACGCTGACCGTGCTCGAGGACGTCAACCCCGACGGCTCCACCAAGGGCACGCGCGGCAACGCGCGCGGCGTCGACCTGAACCGCAACTACCCGGCGAAGAACTTCAAGCCGCACCGGCTCTACGGCCAGCAGCCGCTCGACCAGCCCGAGGCCAGGGCGCTGCACGACCTGATCCGCGACGAGCAGCCGCACCTCGTGATCGTCGCGCACAGCTGGCAAGGCGACCACTTCGTCAACTTCGACGGGCCCGCGGCGCAGCTCGCCGAACGCTTCGCGAAGCTGTCCGGCTATCCCGTGAAGGAATCGGGCGACATCGCGCCGACGCCGGGCTCGCTGGGCTCCTGGGTCGGCCGCACGCTGCAGGTTCCGATCCTGACGATCGAGTACCTGCGCGGCCGCGAACCCTGGGCGGCCTGGCACGAGACCAAGGCGGCGATCGTCGCCGTCGTGCTCTCGGGATGAACGGCGCATGCTCCGCTGGCTCCTGTTGCGCGGCTGCTGGATGCTCGTGACGCTGCTCGGCGTCACGTTCGTGACCTTCGCCGTGCTCGACCTGGCGCCGGTCGACCGCGCGCAGGTCGAGGCCGTGCGGCGGCAGCAGGCCGGCGACTTCGCGGACGCCGCGGCGCGCGACCAGGCGATCGTGCGGCTGCGCCTGCACTACGGCATGCTCGACGAGGCGACGCTGGAGCCGGCACCGCTGTGGACGCGCTACGGCCGCTGGCTCGCGAACGCGGCGACGCTGCGCTTCGCGGGGCCGCGGGAGGACGACGGCGCGTTCTGGCGGCGGCTCGGCGAGGCCGCGCCGGTCTCGGCGCTGCTCGGGCTGCTCGCGCTGTGCGTCGCGCTGCTGGCCGGCGTGGCGCTCGGCGCGTGGACGGGCATGCAGGCCGGCTCGCGGCGCGACTTCGTGGTGTCGCAGGGGCTGTTCCTGCTGGCCGGCGTGCCGGAGTTCCTGCTCGCGATGTTCCTGCTGCTCGCGCTGGGCGGCGGCGGGCTCGGCTGGTTTCCGTCGAACGGGCTGCGTTCGCACGGCGCCGAGCACTGGACCGCCTTCGCGCAGATCGTCGACTTCGCCTGGCACCTCGTGCTGCCGGTGCTGGTGCTCGCGAGCGGACCGACCGTGCTGGTCGCGCGGTTCCTGCGCGACTCGGTCGCGCGCACCGCGGACACGGCCTTCGCCGCGAACCTGCACGCGCTCGGCATCGAGCCCGCAACCGTGCGCTGGCGCCTGCTGCGCAACGGCGGAGCGCCGCTCGCGACGCTGGCGGGCAGCCTGCTGCCGATGCTGGTCGGCGGCTCGATCGTCGTCGAGAACCTGTTCTCGCTCGACGGCCTCGGCCACCTCGCGTTCCGCGCCGTGCAGGAACAGGACCAGGCGATGGTGATGGCGATCGTGGTGCTGGGCTCGGTGGCGACGCTGGTGGCGCTGACCGTGTCCGACCTGATGCACCGGCTCGTCGACCCGCGCGTGAGGTTGCAGGCATGACGCCCATGGGCACCGGACCGGCGCGCCGGCCGCGGCTGCGGCGCCTGTGGCGGCGCGGGGTGGTGCTGTTCGCCGCCGCGGTCGCGTTGATCGGCCTGTTCGCGCCGCTGCTCGCCAACGACGTGCCGCTTTGCGCGCGCGTCGCGGGCGCGTGGTCGTTCCCGGCCTTCGCGGACTACGCCGGCGCGCCGCCGCCGGGGCCCGGCGACCTCACGTGGAAGCAGTGGCTGGCGCAGTTGCCGGCCGGCTCGGCGGACTTCGCGATCATGCCGCCGTGGCCGCACGGCCCGGCCGAGACCGACCCGGCGCGGTTCCGCGCCGGCCCGTCGCCGGCGCACCCGTTCGGCAGCGACGACTCGGGCCGCGACCTGCTCGCGCGCCTCGTGCACGGCGCCGGCACCGCGCTCGGCATCGGCGGCAGCGCGGTGGCGATCGCGGCGCTGCTCGGCTCGCTGCTCGGCGCGCTGGCCGGCTACCGGCGCGGCCTCGCCGACCTCCTCGTGCTGCGGCTGATCGAGGTGTTCCTGTGTTTCCCGATGCTGCTGTTCCTGCTGTTCGCGGCGGCCTTCTTCGGCGAATCGGGGCTCGGGCTCGTGCTGGTGATGGCGTCGTTGTTCTGGACCAGCTTCGCGCGCATCGTGCGCGGCGAACTGCTGTCGCTGCGCGAACGCGACTTCGTGACCGTCGCGCGCTGCCTCGGCGTGTCCGACCGGCGCATCCTGTTCCGCCACCTGCTGCCGCTGCTGCGGAGCCAGATCGGCGTCACCGCCGCGTTCTGCATGGCGAGCGCGATCGTCGCCGAGTCGACGCTGTCGTTCCTCGGGCTCGGGCCGGGCCAGACCGGCTGCTCGTGGGGCGGCATGCTGCGCGAGGGCAGCGCCGCGGCGCACCTGGGCGTGTGGCATCTGTGGCTGTTCCCGACCGCGGCGATCGTCGCGACCGTGATGTGCTGCCACGTGCTCGCCGACCGGCTGCGGCCGCGAACGGGGGCGGAGGCGTGACGGGGCCGCGGCTGGTCCAGGCCGTGCTGCTGTCGGCGGCGGTGCTGCGCGCGCGGGCGGGCGGCAAGCGCCTGCTGCGGCGGCTGCGCCTGCGCGGCGCGGTGCGGTCGCGCGGCTCGTGCCCGCTGTGCGAGCGCGAGGTCGAGTTCGCGGCGACGGGCGCCGGCGAGCGCGAGAGCCCGGTCTGCCTGCGCTGCGGCAGCGTGCCGCGGCAGCGCGCATTGGTGGCGGCGCTGCCTTTGCTCGCGCCGCCGCTCGACGGGGTGCGGCTGCACGAGTCGTCGCCGAGCCCGTGCACGTTCTTCCACTTCGGGCGGCGCTGTCGCGGCTTCACCGCCAGCTGCCACCTGCCCGGTCTCGCGCCGGGGACGCGCGTCGGCGCGTTCGTCGCCGCGGACCTCGAGCGGCAGCCGTTCCCCGGCGGCAGCTTCGACGTCGTCGTGACGCTCGACGTGCTCGAGCACGTGCCGCGGCCGTTGCCGGCCCTGGCGGAGGTGGCCCGGACGCTGACGCCGGCGGGTGTGCACGTGTTCACGGCGCCGCGAGCGGCAAGCCGCACGACGGGCGCGCGCGTGAGGTTCGTGGGCGGCCAGCCGGAGCCTGTCGCCGCACCGGAGTACCACCGCGATCCGTTCTCGCGGGCCGGTGCGCTCGTGGTCACGGACTTCGGGTGCGACTTCGAGGCGCTCGTCGCGCGCGAACTCGGACTCGTCTGCACCGCCGCCGTCGTCGTCGCGCCCGAGCTGGGCGTGCCGTCGCCCGTCGAGGTCTTCGCCGTGCGCCGCGCCTGACGCCAGCCTCACCCGCCGCGCTTGTGCATCTCGAGGTGCGGATTCGCGCGCAGTTGCGACTGCGGCAGCAGCGGCCGCCGGTGCGGATCGTGCGCGCGCCGTTCGGCGCCGCGGTCGTCGCGCGCGTGCCACAGCTCCGCGATCGTGCCGGCGAGTTCGGCGTCGCCGGCACCGCCGCGCAGCAACGCGCGCAGGTCGGTGCCCTGTTCCGCGTAGAGGCAGCGGAACCACATGCCGTCGGCGGTCAGCCGCGAGCGGTCGCAGGTGGCGCAGAACGGCTGCGTCACCGACGCGATGATGCCGAACACGGTGCCGTCGCCGAGTTCGAAGCGCTCGGCCGGCGCGCTGTCGGTGCGGCGCAGCGCGCGGATCGGCCCGAACCGGGCCTGCAGCAGTTCGAGCATGCGCGCGCGCGACACCACGCGGTCCATCGACCAGCGCGTCGCGCCGCCGACGTCCATGTACTCGATGAAGCGCAGCTCGGCGCCGATGCCGCGCGCGTAGTCGAGCAGCGCCGGCAGCTCGTGGTCGTTGACGCCGTCGATCACCACCGTGTCGAGCTTGAGCCCGGCGAAGCCGGCCGCGCGCGCCGCGGCGATGCCGTCGAGGACCCGGGCGAGGTCGTCGCGGCGCGACAGCCGGCGGAACGTGTCCGCGTCCAGCGTGTCGAGGCTCACCGTGACCCGGTGCAGGCCCGCCTGCCGCAGCGCGCCGGCCGACTCGCGCAGCAGCACGCCGTTGGTCGTCATCGCGAGCTCGCGCACGCCGGGCACGCGCGCGAGCATGCCGGCGAGCACCGGCAGGTCCTGGCGCAGCAGCGGTTCGCCGCCGGTGAGACGCAGCTCGTCGACGCCGAGCGCGGCGAACACGGCGGCCAGGCGCGCGATCTCCTCGAAGCTCAGCACGTCGCCGCGCGGCAGCCAGCGGTAGCCGTCGTCGGGCATGCAGTACTGGCATCGCAGGTTGCAGCGGTCGGTCACCGACAGGCGCAGGTTGCGCAGCGGGCGGCCGTGGCGGTCCAGCAGGGCGGGCATCCGCATACCATACCGCCGGTCCGGGCGGCGGCGCAGCGGCGCGGTCATTCGGGCAGGCGGGCGGCGAGGCGGCGCAGGCGCGCGAGGTCGCGCGGTCCCGGCGGCTCGCCCGCGACGGGATCGATCGGTGGGGCCGGCAGGTCGAAGGCGCGCTGCAGCGCCCAGGCGATCGCCTGCCGCGCGTGCGGCGGCGTCGCCGGCGCGGCGAGCAGATCGATCAGCTCGGCGGCCACCCCGCGGCGCGGCAGGCGCACGAGCGCGTTCAGCAGCCGGTGGTCGACCGGGGCCTGCCGCAGCGCGGCGGCGAGCGCGGGGCCGCCGCGGCGCGCGAGGTCGAGCGCCCAGGTCTCGGTGCGCTGCGCGTTCGCCTCGATCGTGCGGACCATCGCGGCGATGTCGCGGTCGTATTCGCGGCCGAACGCGAGCGTGACGACGAGCTGCATCACGCCCTCGTGGTCGGCGAGGTCGAGGCAGGTGCCCCGGCCGGCGCGCGCGATGCGGGCGAAGCACTCCCGCGTGTCGTCGCCGGCCGCGCCGGGCGACACGACGAGCGCGTGCACGAAGGACCGCCCGTCCGCCGCGAAGGCGCGCACGTCGGCCAGCAACCGTGCCTGGTCGTCGTCGTGCGGCGGCGCGTCGCCGGCCAGCACCACGACGCGGCGCGTGCCGTGCTGCCAGGGCTGCGCGAACGCGGCGCCGAGCCCGGCGCGCACGTCCTCGGCACGGTCGCCGCCCCCGTCGGCACCCACCGAGTGCACGAAGTTCGCGGCGCGCCAGAAGTCGGGGCCGAGCGGGATCTCGCGCACGAGGTAGGCCTCGCGCGGGCTCCGGTCGCGGTAGGTCACGAGGCCGACGCGCGCGTCGGGCACCAGCGCGCGCAGCACGGCCAGCAGCTGCACGATGGTGTTCCTGGTGTCGTGGATGGCGCGCCCCATCGAGCCCGTGCTGTCGAACACGAACACGATCTCGAGCCCGCTCTTGCGCAGCTCGCCGACCGTCCGGCGGAAGCCGCTCGAGCCCGGCACCGGTGCTTCGCCGCCGCCGCGGCCCGGGGCCCGCGCGATGCGCGGGTTGCCGGCGAACCGGTCGGACGCCGCGCCGGGCGCGGGTTCGGCGGGTTCCGCGGCGGGCTCCGCCTCGGGCAGCGGTGGCAGCTCGAGCGGCGGCAGGTCGTTCTCGGGCTCCGGCGGTTCCACGAGGACCTCGGGCGGCGGCGGGCTGCCTGCACCGGCCGCTGCCGTGCCGTCGCCGAGCACGATCGCCGCCGTGGCCGGGGCGCGGCCGCCCGACCCGGTCTGCGGCAGCCAGAACCACAGCAGCAGCAGCAGCAGGCCGTGCAGCAGCAGCGATGCGCCGAGCCACGGCGCGCGGCGCAGTTCCTGCGCGACGAGGTCCGCGAACGTCGTCTCGGCGAAACGGTGCGCCGCGGCCCACGCGCGGACCGCCGCGAGCCGCCGCGCGCGGGCGGCCTGCCGCATGGCGGGCAGCGGCACCACGAGCGCCAGTCCGGCGTCGGGCACGACCACGGCCTCGTCGGCGCCGAGGCGCAGCACGTCGCCGATCTGCAACCGCGCCTGCGCCACGACTTCGCCGTTGCGTCGGGTGCCGCCGGGGCTGCCGAGGTCCTCGAGGTCGACGCCGCCGGCCTGCACGCGGAGTCGCGCGTGGTGCGGCGCGGCGCCGGCCCCGAGGCGCAGGTCGCAGTCCTCGGCCGAACCGAGCACGTAGTCGCGCCCCGGCTCGAGCGCGTGGTCCTGGCCGAAAAGGCGCAGGGCGATCGGGGTGGGAACCGGTTCCACGGCGAACAGGTGTAGCGCGGCGGGCCGGCGGGGTTGCCATGGTTGCAACGGAACCGCGGGACGGCCACCATGGCGGCCGTCCCCTCCAGCGGCGACCATGAGCCTCAAGATCATCGGCGGCGTCTACGGCGGCCGCGTGCTGCGTTCGGTGCGCGGGCTCGGTACCCGCCCGCTGCTCGGGCAGGTCCGCGAGGCCGTGTTCAACATCCTGGCCGACGCGGTGCCGGACGCGCTCGTCTGGGACCTGTTCGCCGGCACGGGCGCGTCGGGCATCGAGGCGCTGTCGCGCGGCGCCACGCGCGTGCTGTTCTGCGAGAAGAACGGCCGCGCGGTCGACGTGCTGAAGCAGAACCTGCACCTGCTCGGCCCCGATGCCGTCGATCGGTCGGTCGTGCTGCGCACCGACGCGTGGGACCCGCCCGTGATGCACCGGGCCGCGTTCGGGGCGAACCGCGCGGGCGCGGACCCGGAAGCGCCGAGCGACGCCGAGGTCGCGCCGGACCTCGTCTTCCTCGATCCGCCCTACCCGATGGTCGCCGAGGATCCGCTGAAGTCGATGGCGCGCGCGCGGCGGTTGCTCGACCGCACGGCGCGCGGCGGCTGCGTGATGTTCCACTTCGAGGCCGGCGTGCTCGACGAGGACGACTTCGACGACGACCTCGACGTCGACCTGCGCGAGTGGGGCAGCACCGCGATCGGGTTCCTGTGGCGCAAGGGCGAGGCGCCCGAGCGGCTGCAGCGGCGCTGGCAGCGCGAGGCCGAGCGGCAGGCGGAGGGTTGAGGCCGGGCCGGCGGCGCTACTTGCCCGGCTCGCCGATCTGGATCTGCAGGTGCATCTGCCGGCGCCCGTCGCTGGCCGAATCGATCCACAACTGGAAGCGCTGGTTGCCTTCCTCGACGCGGCTGAGCGGCGCGGCGATTGCGGGCCCGCACTCATTCTCGGTCACGAAGAAGTCGCCGCGCAGATCGAACGGAATGCCGGTCATGCCGCCGAGCGGGAACACGAAGAACAGCTTCGGCAGCACTTCGGGCCGCTGCGCGTTGAGCTGCCGCAGCATCTCCTGCTCGGCGCGCTCCTCGAACGGGTCGAACGACGGCCGCACGCGGATCAGCCGCGTGAGGCCGCCGAGGCGCTCGCTCTGCTGCAGCGCCGGGGCGACGAACGCGCGCACGGTGTCCAGCGTGCGCCCCTGCAGGCGGCCCTTGCCGAGCAGGTTGGAGGTGAGCCGCAGGTCGGCGCCGACCTCGGGGTCGTGGAACGACAGGCGGTCGTGGTCGCGCAGGTCGAGCAGCACCTCGGCGAAGGCGTGCAGCTCGTTCGCCTCGTCGAGCACGCGGCCCACGAGCGCGTCGTGCTCGCGCGCCGGCCTGCCCTCGAGCTGGGCGAGGTGCCGGTTGGCCGAACCGAAACGCTGTTCGAACTGCCGCGCGGCCTCGACGGCAACCGCAGCCGCGGTCAGCGGCTGCGCCACGGCGAACATCGCCGGCGACGGCATGCCCGAGCTCGGCTCCTGGGGGAAAGACCTCGCGGGGCCACCGATCGCGATCCGGTCGCCGGCGACGCTGGCCGCATCGGGCCGCGGCCTCAGGCCACCGGGGCCCGCATCGTGCTGCGCGACCACCTGGCCGGCATCCGGGCGAACGGCGTCCGGCCGGCCGGCGTCGTTGCGCAGCCACGTCGCGGCGAACAGCACCGCGGCGGCCGCTGCCGCGCCGGTCAACGCGTAGCGCACCTTCGTGAGCGCCGGCACGGGCTCGTGGAACACGGCTTCGGGCGTGCCTTCGCCGGCGCGGATGCGTTCGAACAGCTGCTCGCGGAAACCCTCGCTGACGCGCGTGCGCGGCAGCTGCAGCACCAGTTGCTGGGCGGCCTGCAGTTCGGCCCAGAAGCGGGCGCAACCTCCGCAGGCGTCGACGTGCTGCATCACGATCGTGCGCCGGCCGGACGGCAGCCGGCCGTCGAGGCACTGCGACAGTTCGTAGCGGCAGGTGGTGCAGTTCATCGTGGCTCAGACCTTGATCAGACGACTCACGAGCGACTGGAAGCGCTGGCGCGCGCGGAACAGGCGGGTCGAGACCGTCTTGACCGGACAGCCCATCACGGCCGCCGCGTCCTCGTAGCTCATCCCTTCAACTTCGCAGAGCAGGAAGGCCTCCCGGAACTTGGCCGGCAGCTGTTCGATCGCGCGCTCGATCGCCTGGTTCGCCTCGCGCGTCTCGGCGATCTGGTCCGGGCGCGCGCCGCCGGCGTCCATCGGCGTGAACGGCTGGTCCTCGTCCTTCTGCAGGTCGCGGAACAGGCTCAGCTTGAACTTGCGCCGCCGCAGCTGGTCGAGGCAGAGGTTGCGCGCGACGCGGAACAGCCACGGCCGGAAGGCGGCCGTCGGCACCTGGTTCAGGTGCCGGAACAGCGCGAGGAAAGCGTCCTGCGCGACGTCCTCGGCCGCCGTCGGATCGCCGAGCAGCCGCGTCGCGTAGGCCTTGAGGCTGTCCGCGTGCTCGGCCAGCGCACGATGGTAGGCGACCATCGTGACCGGGTCGGGCTGGTATTCCTGGGCCTGCTTGACCATGGGACGGGCGGCGGAGCGGGAGAGCCGCGCGCGAATCTCGATCAGCCGATCTTCAGTTCGATCTGCTCGCAGGACTCGGGGGCGCGGGCCTTCTTCGCCTTCTTGCTCTTCTTCTTGCCCTCGAGCTTGACCTTCCTGGCCTCGGCCTTCTTCAGGGGCGCGATCTCGACGGTGCACTCCCCGCACTTCTCCTGGCAGGACTCGCCGCACGGCTCGCTGGGCTTGG
>Ga0194127_10001264_pt1 | contig 37484 bp, 27 predicted proteins | sample TA2KigC100mmetaG_FD_148624 | JGI IMG/M metagenome (GOLD analysis project Ga0194127, IMG submission 148624) | Freshwater microbial communities from Lake Tanganyika, Tanzania - TA2015036 Kigoma Deep Cast 100m | ecosystem: Environmental > Aquatic > Freshwater > Lake | place: Tanzania: Lake...
GGTTCTAAAAATCCCGTCCCAGATCATCAAGCCAATCAAGACCTGGCATCAGGTGGAAAATAGTGACTGAAAAAATCCCAACCCCGCATAAACAGGGCATTTTTTTCAACAAACTGCGGAAGTTGGGTTAGTGTAGTGTTACAGTAATGACTTTACAATTTTGTCATTCCGGACTTGATCCGGAATCCAGTCTTTTCCGTCTGGATTCTCCCGATAAAGATTGGGACCGGAATGACAGCATTTTTGGGAACAATTATTTCTTAGACTGGTTCTAAATAATGAGCTTACCGGATCGTGCCCAGGTAGTGGGCGGTGAGTTGGCGCTCTCTCACTTCTGGGTTGGAGTAATCGGGAAGGAGCATGGGAGCCACCCGGTCGGTGATGATTCCTGCCTCCTCTAATTCTTTGTGAAATCTCCGGACGTGATCCAGGGTCATTTTTCCGTCTTTAAAACTCTCCTTCACGTACATTGCTGCATTCACTCCGGCAATCCTTCCGAAGACACAGACATCGAGGAGCGAATTTCCCATCAAGCGGTTCTCGCCATGCACGCCTCCTGATACCTCTCCTGAAGAGTAGAGGCCAGGGATGGTGGTCTCACATTTGCTATTATATTCAAGTCCTCCGTTTTGATAGTGAAGGGTGGGATAGACCAGCATCGGCTCTTTGGAGATATCAATTCCGAATCGTTTGAGAAGAATATATTTCCCTGGAAACTCCTTCTTAACGGCCCCCTCCCCCATCAAGATATCAATCATAGGAGAGTCGAGCCAGATTCCTACCTTACCAGAAAAGGTTGGCACTCCCTTTTTAACATCAACGCACTCCCGGATAAAACACGAGGACTCCACATCTCTGGGTTCCCGTTCGTTGACAAATTGCTCTCCATCAATATTGAGCACATTGGCTCCTGCTCCCCTGAACTTCTCTGTGATGAGAATGCCTTCTGCCTGCTCAGGATAAACAAGACCTGTGGGATGGTATTGATACGTATGAAGAAAGCAGATCTTCAGCCCTGCCCGATAGCCGAGCACCACGCCATCCCCTGTGGCTCCGTAGTGATTGGTGGTCATAAACTCCTGATAGTGGAGCCTTCCGGATCCACCGGTTGCAAGGATGACCGCTTTTGCCTTTGCAACAAAATATTCTTCTGTCTCGATGTTGTAAAGGACCGCCCCAGCGCAATGGCCATGCTCATTGAGAATCAGCTCAACCGCAGGCGTAAATTCGATTACTTTGATCTCAGGTCTGTTTCTTGCCTCATCCCTCAGTGTCCGCATGATTTCGGCGCCGGTGATATCTGCTGCATAATGCATTCGTTTCCGGGATGTTCCACCGCCATGGAGCGCTTTGAGGCGACCATCCTCCATCTTGGTCAACATACAACCAAGATTTTCCAGCCACGCGAGCACTTTCGGGGCTTCTGTTACAAGAGTATGGGCAAGTTCCGGAACATTTTTAAAGTGACCTCCGCCCAATACATCGAGATAATGGTAGTAGGGTGAATCCTTTGTACTCTTTGTGGCGGCCTGAATGCCACCCTCGGCCATCATGGTGTTGGCATCGCCATGTCTGAGCTTTGTGGCAATCATCACACGGACACCCGCCTCTTGCGCCATGAGGGCAGCCGCTGTTCCTGCGCCACCTCCCCCGATGATCAGGATGTCCGTCTCATAATCAATCTTATTCAAATCAATTTGATCAGGGTTGATGCGGCTTCGTGCTTCGAGAAGTCGGACCATCTCCGGCTGGATGGCATAGCCCTTGTTAGGCCCCACTCTGACCTCTGTTCTCGAACCGGGCTTATAGTCAGGGTGAAACTTCTCGAGGCGAACCTGTCTCTCCTTCAACGACAGCAGGGGAAACTCTTCTCCTCTTTTCTTCTTTTCGACTCTGGCTGGCCGGGTTGCCTCAACCCTCTTGATCAGCTCTTTCAACTCACTAGTGTAAGGCATGATTCCTCCAAATAATCTTACAGGTTCAGGTGAAGGCTGAGGTTAAGAAGTTCTAAACCTCAACCTTAACCTCAACCTTTCTTTATAGGTAATTCTTCTCTTTGGGTGTCCAATCTTCTTCAGCCTGTTCAGGCTCAATCTCTCTTGAGCTATAGAGACTCTTCAATGTCTCCTCATCGGTATCCATTAACTGACGAAGCATCTGCTCGTATTTCCCCGTCTCAACCTCTTTGACCATTGAAGCCAGATGTTCTGCGCGGGGAGCGACATACTTCCCATAGAGCCGTCTGCCCAGAATGGCAATATTGTATTGACAGAGTTCGGCAGGACACCGCGAAGTACAGAGACCGCACATCACACAGTCAAACGAAAGCTCTGCCAGGCGGGCGACATCTCCCCTCATTCCCGCAGCAATATAATCCATCACTTCAATATCCATCGGGCAAGACTTCGTACAGGTGTTACACTGGAGACATCGGAGGAGTTCCGGGTAATGCTTCACTAAGGTCTCGATCGAAGGCTTGATCTTCTCTATATCGTAGACGCTCTTGGTAGCCGGGAAAAAGGGAATCTGGGTAAGATACATGTTGGGCTGAACAACAGTCTGACAGGCTAATCCCACTTCGATCTTATAAGTTCCTGGAAATCGGTAAACCGTCCCGCAAGCCCCGCAGATCCCCCCACGACATCCGCATCCCCTGATTAGTTGGTATCCGGCATACTCCATGGCCTTCTGGATGGTGAGAGAGGCGGGAACCTCATACCTCTTCCCCATGATGAAGATGGGAACCAGATCTTCCTTTTTATTGGCCTCGATTTGCATGACATCCTCCCCATCGTCGGCAATAAATGCCGCCGCTACATTTTACTACTGGAATATTGGAATGTTGGGTTTTCATGATTCTAAGAACCCATTATTCCATCATTCCATAGTTCCATCATTCCTTTCAAAAGCTTCCTGATTCGATTTTCAGTTCGTCCTCTTTGAAGGTGGCTACCGGTGGAACCTCATTGACATCTCTTCCGGGAACATAGTTGAACATCTTCTGGATCTTATCCCCAACGCTCCTGAAGAGAGTGGCAACGGGAAGCTTGCTCGGACAGGCGCTATCGCAGAGCCCACATCCAATGCAGGAGGTGACCATATGGGTCATCCGGATGAGATGAAAGATGAGGGTGTCGGTGGGCATCCGGATTCCTCCCTTGCGGTCCGCCCATCTCAAGAACTGATCTCCCTCATGCTCAAACACGGCTGTCCTGAAGACGCACTCCTTGCAATAACAGATCGGACAGGAAATCATGCAGTTGTGACATCGAATACAGGTCGAAAATTTATCCAGAAAAGCCGGCAGATTCTTCACAATCCCGCTAAATTCCTGGAAGAGAGCATCTCTTTTCTTTATTCTCTCAGCAATGACTTTATTGATTACCTCGTTCCTTGAGGCGGGTTCATTTCCTGAAGCAGAGAAGAGCCCTTTCTCCTCCAGCTCTTTTTCTAATTTATCTCCGATCTCAAGCCCGACCTCTTCATCTGTTTTGTAACCAAAGAGCTTAATATGAATATCGGCTTTTGGAACAGGGTATTCACACATCTGGCAGGCAGGCCGGAAAGCAAATCCCTGTGGGGCTACGGGCGCCCCCTTCTCCATGCTTTTCAACATCTCTGATTCCAGTTTTCCGCCTTCCTTTCCCTCTTGAACCATTTTCGAGTAGTCCGTGACTTCAAATGTTCCAGGACAGTCGATGCCGATGACAAAGAGGTTCTCCAGTTTTACCTGAAGAAATTTGGCCAGCTCAACAACGGCCCTGATCTCACAGGTCTTCAATACAGCGGCAACTTTCTTGTTTAAATTCTTTATAGAGAGATTGGAGGCCACCCTTGCGGATTGAACCGGGATAGTCAGTGAAAAGGGAGACGCCCCATCCATTTTTCCGGGGTCGTGGATCAACGTTTGAGCAAACCCATCTCCGGAAGGAAGCCGCTTGGGAATGAGAAGGGCCTCGATCACTCCCTTTTCTAAAAGGGATTTAAGAAACCCGTTGACGGTCTCTTCGGTCTTTCCTCCCGAAACTTTCAACACTGTCTGCTTTGCCATGTCTGGAAACTCTCCTTTCCTAATATCATCTACACAAATCGCAGGCTAAAGCCTGCGGCTACATGTGTTGGTTCTCTCCCCATCTCCCAATCCCCCTATTTCCCCATCTTTTTTTCAGGCGTTCCACAACTGCTTCATGGGATTGGGTCCCATCTTTCTTAAATCGTCGGTCATCTTGGTCACGGTATCAGCAAAAAGTTTTCCTTCGCTGGCGCTGATCCATTTCAACAAAATGCGATCCTCGGTAAACCCCATCTGATTAAGAATACCCTTCAGGATAGCCATCCTTCTTCGTGCTTTATAATTACCAGACTGGTAATGGCAATCTCCTGGGTGTCAGCCCCCGACTAACACTCCATCAGCCCCATCGATCAAGGCCTTCAGCACATAGATGGAATCGACCGCCCCAGAACACATCAAATGGATGACACGGATATTGGGCGGGTATTGCTGACGGGTCGTCCCTGCAAGGTCCGCTCCAGTATAGGTACACCAGTGACAAAGAAAAGCAACGATTCTCGGTTCAAAGTCTGCCATGATTTCCTCCTTAAATACGTGACTCGTGTCACGTGTCCGTAATTCTATGTCCCCCTATCTTCTCATCTCCCGATCACCCCATCGGTCAATCAATTGCCGCATTGAGCACGGTCAGATTCAGTCCTTTTTCAAAATTCCGTTGCTGGGAGGCTGCATTCCGGCAGGAGACAACACAGTTCCCACACCCCTGACAGAGCGCCTCCACCACTTCTGCTTTCACTTCCTCTTCATTCATGACCCTTGCCCCATAAGGACAGGTGGTTACGCAGAGCCCGCACCCGCAGCAGAGCCGCTTGATCACGTAGGCCAAATAGGCTTTCTCCTCAATTTTCTCCTTCGAAAGGATTGCCCCTGCTCGGGCGGCTGCTGCATTCCCTTGCGAGATGGCATCTTCTATCCCGTTGGGCGAATGGCAGAGCCCGCAGAAGAATTTTCCACGATCTACAGAATCGAGAGGAGCCGATTTCGGATTGGCCTCCATAAAGAACCCGTCCGGGTTCAGATCGACATCGAATATCTTCGCCAGATCCAGGTGGTCATTAGGTTCGACCCCGGTACTGAGGATAAGGCGGTCCGCAGGAAGCGTGACCTCGCTTCCCAACGCCGGATCGAAGAGAGAGACAGACAGCCGGCCGTTTTCAACGACAACCTTCGGCTTCTTCTCCAGGTCGTACCGGATGAAGATCACCCCTTTGCCTCTAGCCTCGTGGTAATAGGTTTCATAGAATCCATAGGTCCTCACATCCCGGTAAAGGACATACACCTGAACAGAGGGGTATTGTTCTTTTAATTTAAGGGCATTCTTCACTGCATGACCGCAGCATATGCGGCTGCAATAGGGGTGCTCTTCATCTCTTGATCCCACGCACTGGATCATGACTACCGAGCGGATATCTTTTAATCCTGCATCATTGAGATGAATCAACTTCTCCAGTTGTCTTTGCGTGATGACTCTGGGGTCTTCCCCGAAAAGATATTCTTGGGGAGTGACTTCCCTTCCACCGGTGGCAAGCACCAGTGCTCCGTGATCCAAAACCTCTTCTCCATTCGGACGACGGATCTTCGTCTGGTAATGGCCATTCTTCTTTTCAAAACCGATGACCTCCGCCTCTAAATAAGAGCGGATGGAGGGTTGGTCCTTCACTTTTTGAAGGAGATCCTTCAACAAAGACTGGGGATCAGACCCTTTCAAGGTATAAAAGGAATCTTTCAGATTGCCTCCAAGTTCTTTCTCCTTCTCGACAAGGTAAACCCCATACCCCTGCTCGGCCATTCTGAGGGCAGCAGTCATACCAGCCACTCCTCCACCCACGACCAAACCTTTTCGTTCAACCTCCTGGCTCCCTTTTCGGATAGGCTGGATTCTTTTTGCCCTTTCCACGGCCATCTTGATCAGTGTCATCGCCTTTTCCGTTGCCAGTTTAGGATGATCCCGATGGACAAAGGCGCATTGCTCACGGATATTGGCATATTCGATGAGATAGGGATTAAATCCCATTCCTTTTGCCATCTCCTCCATCGTCTTTCGAATCTCCCGATAAGAGCAGCCTGCAATGACAATCCGGTTAATCCCGTGTTCTCCGATCTTCATCTTGATCTGATCGAGGTCCTCAGGAAGGCAGGCCAGCCCCATCTCTTCTACATGGGAAACCTCTCCCAGAACTTTTGCCCCTTCAAGCAGTTCAGGAATGGAAAGGCTCTCTTTCAGTTCGCCGCCGCAGTGGCAGATGAAAACTCCAATTTTTGGAATTTCATCAGATAAAGCTCCCTCCGCAGGATATTCTCGTTTCGCAACCGGGAGGGAATTTGGCATAAGAAATGAAGCGGCAGCAGCCGCCGCACTGGAACCTTCGACCACGGTCTCCGGTATATCCCTGGGGCCCCGGAATGCCCCGCCGACAAAAATTCCCTTAACTGAGGTTTCCCCTGGCGAAAACTCATCCGTCTCGCAGAAGCCCTGCTTGTTTAACCGGAGATCCATCCCTGCGGCTAAATCCTTAATTCCCTGAGGAGGAGTAAACCCCAGAGAGAGGATAACACTATCGAACTCCCTCTCTTCAAAGGCTCCATCCTCTTTCACATAGGTGATGAGAAGGTTCTTCGATTGTTGAAGCTCCTTGACGCTGGAGACAGCACTTCGAATATATTCAATCCCATATTCGGTCTTCGCCCTCTCATAATACCGTTCGTAATCCTTGCCCATGGGCCGGATATCCATATAGAAGAATGTGACGTTCAAATTAGGGGCTCTATCTTTGGCAATCATCGCCTGTTTGGTCGCATACATACAGCAGATCGTGGAACAGTGGTCCTGACCGCAGGAGGGGTCTCTTGATCCTACGCACTGGATGAAGGCAATTCGCTCCATCTTCTTTCCGTCGGAGAGCCGGATGGGAAGTCCCTGTGAAGGGCTTGAAGTGGAAATAAGTCTTTCGAACTGGATGCTGGTCAACACATTCTCGTATCGGCCTGAACCATATTCCCCTTTCTTTTGCGCCAAGAAAGGTTCAAACCCAAAACCGAGGACAATCGCCCCTGCTCCGATCTCCTCCTTTTCCTCTTTCATGTCGAGGTCAATCGCTCCCGGAGCGCAAGCCTTCACACATTCGCCGCATCGGGTGCAGGTTTTGGGGTCAATGACAAGGCTGTGGGGGATGGCCTGAGGATAGGGAAGATAGATCGATTTTCTCTTCTCCAAGCCACCTCCGAATTCCCTCTCGACTTCCACCGGACAGACTTTGATGCAGGCTTCGCAGAGAGTACATCGCTTCGGGTCCACAAATCTGGGCTTCTGAACTATGGAGACCTTAAAATCTCCTCCTTTTCCTTCAACCTTCTTCACTTCCGAATAGGGCAGTAGCTCGATGTTATCATGGAGACGACATTCGTAGATCGGGCAGAAAGCAGGGGGGGTGGGGCTCATAAAACAGACGCCGCACGAATTCGTTGGAAAGGTCTTGTCGAGAAGCGGGAAATAGCCTCCGATGGCCGGTTCCTGTTCCACAAGAAAAACCTTCCTCCCCATCTCTGCCAGGAGCAGCGCGGACTGCATTCCGGAAATCCCTGCCCCAATGACCAATGCCGAACTTTTGTCGCCTTTCATCGTTTTCTCTGCCATCCTCACCCTCTCTATTGTTAATCCCGCAGTTCGTGAGACTAAATCACCAAAATCCCAATAACCAAATTCCAAACACCAAATAAGCTCCAATACCCAATCACCAAACAATTTCTAACCATTGGAATTTGTTTATTGGTTATTATTTGGTCATTGGTGCTTGGTTATTGGTTATTTTAACTTCTATCCCAATTGTAACGACTCCAACAGTCCCTTAGGGTCGATCAAATGTTTCTTCAACCATTTCTCTTGGTTTTTTACATCAAAGGCCGCTCCCATCAGTTCAGTAAAATAAAAAATGGGGAGTCCCTGATTCTGCCTCATCTCCAGATTCATCTGACAGAGACCGCAGGAGGTTACAATACAGTGGGCCCCTGCCTCCTTTGCCATGGAAACAATCTTCCCCACCAAGTTCTCAACCACGTTACTATAAGTCATAGCCAGGTCCGCACCACAGCAATCCGTCTTATAAGACCAATCCATTGGCTCGGCTCCGATGCCCTTCATTAAACGGTCCAGGTATTGTGGATTCTCGGGATCATCCAGCTGAGCGATTTTAGGATGCCGAACCAAGGCGCATCCATAGTAACAGACGGGCTTTAATCCTTTCAGAGGTTTCTTCACCTTTTCTCGTATTTTCTCCAAACCAATCCGATTCAGAAACACATCCATTAACGCCAATATTTCAAGTGAGGGTTGATAGGTAAAGCCAACGATCTCTTCGATTTTCTTTCGCTCCGCCTCGTCATGCTTTAAAACATACTCGGTCCTTTTCAAATAGCTGTAGCATCCGGCACAGGGAATCACCAGGGGCCCGGCCTGCGCTGACTGCGCTTTGGAAATATTTCTGGCCGGAAGGCAGAGGGAAAGGAGACGATTGAGGCTATGGGTCGCGGCCGCTCCGCAACAATTCCAATCTTCAATCTCCAACAGTTCCACACCCAATGCTTCGAGGACAGCCTCCGTGGACCGACCGTACTCATACGATGAAGAATGATCCGTACAACCCGGAAAGTAAGAAAATCTCATTTTAAGACCTCCGCTGTACTTAAAAATTCGAAATCCGAATATCGAAATCCGAAACAATTCCGAAATCCAAATGACCAAATTACCCAAACAAATTTCTTAACCCTCTAATTTATCGTTTTCGGTCATTCGAAATTGTTTCGAAATTCGAATTTCGTGCTTCGGATTTATTTCTTTGTACATTTTTCAAAAATCCTTTTGATATCTCCTTTTTCTTTGACAAAGCTTGGAAGCAAGGGAAATTTGCCCTTCAAAAAGAGCTTCACGCCAGGGATGAGAGAACCTTTCATCATGTCTCTGCTTCGGAGAATGTATTCCATCAACATGGTCACTTCGTGAGCTCTTCCTCCTCTCCGGACGCTCTGGATAAAAGCTTCGTGGAAAAGATGGATATTCTTCTCTTTTGCGTGGATCCCCTCTTCCATGGCGATCTCTCTCAAGGTATCCATGACAACCCCGATGTGGATCTCGTTCGGGCAACGGGTGCCGCATGTCTGGCAGTAAACGCAAAACCAGATGGCGCTGCTTTCCAGAACCTCCTGCTTCTTCCCCATCTGGATCATCCGGATGATGCTGTTAGGCCGGAATTCCATATTAGGGGCTGTGGGGCAACCGGCTGTGCACTTGAGGCACTGGTAACAAAGGTTGAGGTTTTCCCCGCTCCGTTTAGAAACTGCCTCCAGAAAGGAGGAATCCATCTTTTCCACATGGGTTGTCGTTTCCAATTTATAACCTCCATAAAGATTGTGTCCGTGTCCGTGAACCGTGTATCGTTTTTCTTAAAATCTTTTGCGGACACGAACCACGGGCACGTGTCACGTGTTTATACAAAGGTGTCCATCATCCGAAGAGTCTGGATGGACGAACTATTTCTTAACTCACATGCAAAATTTGGGCAAGCCGCAATACAGGCTCCGCATCCCTGACAGAGCGCACTATGGACAATGGAGATCCCCCGACGGGAATCCATCTCTCTTGCCTCATACGGGCAGACCTCAACACAGATGCCGCACCCACTGCAAATGTTCTCATCCACAAAGGCAATCAATGGATCCTGAAGGAGTTTATCCGTTGATAGCAAGGCCTGAATCTTGCTGGCCGTGGCGGAGGCTTGGGAAACTGTATCCGAGATATCTTTCGGACTCTGACCGCAACCGGCAAGGTAGATGCCTTTGGTTAAACTTTCTACAGGATAGAGCTTGATATGGGCCTCTGTTAAAAAACCATGACGGTCCGCGGTTGCCCTCAGTTTTGCGGCCAGATCTTTCACGCCATCACTCGGAACAACAGCAGTGGCCAATACGACCATATCCGCTGCCACTTCAACCATTTTCCCGGTGAGCGTATCCACTCCCAACACTTTCACCTTTCCATTATCCTGAAAAACTCTGGAGACTCTGCCTCTGAGGTAGAGGAGCCCTTTCTCCTCGATCGTCTTCTGTAAAAATTCCTCGTAGCCCTTTGCATCCGACCGGATATCCATATAGAAGATATAGGGCTGTCCGTCAAGGACCTGCTCTTTATAGATCTTTGCCTGTTTCGCTGTGTACATGCAGCAGATCCGTGAGCAGTAAGGCATATACCGGTCCGGGTCCCTCGATGCCACACACTGGATGAAGACCATCTCCTTCGGAACCTTTCCATCAGAAGGCCGGAGGATCTTTCCCTTAGTTGGCCCATCAACTGAAAGCATCCGTTCAAGGGCAAGACCATCAATCACATCCGGAATCTGTCCATATCCATACTCTCCCAATTCTTCTTTCGGATAAAGCTCGTACCCGGTCGCTACGACAATGGCCCCCACCCTCTTTGGAATCTTTTCTTCCTCCTGGCTAAAACAGATCGCTTTCTCAGGACAAACCTCTTCACATCTTTTACAACTCCCATCAATGAAATACCGGCAATGGTCACGATGGATCACAGGCTTCTTGGGAACGCTCTGCGGATAGCGGAGATCGATCGCCTTTCGAACGCCTAATCCTCGATCAAATTCGGACACATACTCCACGGGGCAGTCTTTGATACAGAGGCTGCAACCATTGCATCTCTCCCAATTCACATAGGTGGGCTTTCTCCTGATGGTCAGATCAAAATTTCCAACATATCCCTTCACGTCCTCCATCTCTGAGTAACAGTGAAGATCGATCTTTGGATGATGCTCTATCTCCAAGGCCTTTGTGAGAAGATCCGGAAGTGCGGGATGAAGGTCGGGGAAAGTTTTTGAAAGCTGGGTCATGTGACCGCCCAGGGCCTGCTCCCGTTCGAGTAGGATCACTTCATATCCTCCCTCTGCCAGATCAAGGGCCGCTGTCATGCCGGCGATGCCTCCGCCGATGACAAGCGCGCTCCGATTAATGGAAACCGAGATAGCCTCAAGCTTCTCATTCTCTCTCACCTTCTTTAGGGTCGCAAGGATGATCTCACCGGCCTTCTCGGTCGCCTTCTCCTTCTCCTTCTGGTGGACCCAGCTGCACTGCTCCCGGATATTGGCAATCTCGCAGAGATAAGGGTTCATCCCTTCCGACTTGACTGCCTTTCTGAAGGTGTTCTCATGCATGCTCGGTGAACAGCACGCAACAACAACTCCTTCCAACCCCTTCTCACGGACGGCCTCACGGATGAGTTGCTGTCCCGGCTCGGAGCACATATAGATGTAGTCCGTGCTATGGCTGACATCTTCCACGTTGCCCATCTTTTCAGCCACAGATTTTACATCAACGGTGCCCGCAATATTCACTCCGCAATGGCAGATAAAAACACCCAATTTCTTCATGATGCGATTCTAATATGCCTGATTCGTTCTGCTCGTAATGATGATGTTTATGAATAAACTCGAAATTCGAATATCGGGCGAAGCGTCCGTTTCGGACCAACTCGAAACAAATCCAAAATTCTAATTTTCAAAATTCAAAACAACCTCTATTTGTTTGGGTCATTCTAATTTAGAAAATTCGTGTTTGTTTCGGATTTCGTGCTTCGGATTTCGATATTCTCCTCTAATTTTTTGCAAACAGCGCCTGGACTTTGCTGGCCGCTCCGTTGGCATGGGCCACAGCATCGGCGATATCTTTCGGCCCCTGCGCACAACCTGCGAGGTAGATCCCTTCTTTATTTGTTTCCACTGGCCTCAGTTTTCTCTCCGCCTCTGTGAAGAACCCGTATTCATCCGTATTGACTCCCAGCTTTTGAGCCAACCCCTTTGCCTCTGCTTGTGGAATGATGGCTGTGGCCAGAACCACCATGTCCGCTGCGACTTCCACCTTCTTTCCTGTCAGGGTGTCCACACCCCAGATCACAACCTTTCCATCATCCCTGAAAATCCGCGAGACCCTGCCGCGGAGATAGAGGATCCCCTCTTCTTCCATTCCCTGCTGGATGAATTCTTCGTATCCCTTTCCAGTGGAGCGGATATCCATATAGAAGATATAGACCTGCCCGTCATGGACTTTATGTTTATAAAGCCTGGCATGCTTGGCCGTATACATACAGCAGACCCGCGAGCAGTAAGGCATATACCGTTCCGGATCCCTTGATCCAGTACACTGGATAAAAACAACCTCCTTCGGAACCTTGCCATCCGAAGGTCTTTTAATGACACCCGTTGTCGGTCCGGATGCGGAATTAAGTCTTTCAAAGGCCAAACCATCGATCACATCCGGAACCGCTCCATAACCATATTCGCCGAATGTCTCCATCGGGATCAGGTCAAAACCCACGGCTATGACAATGGCTCCGACTTTCTCTTCGACAAAACGGTCCTGCTGTTCGTAATCAATGGCTCCAACCGGACAGACCTTCTCGCAGACCCTGCATTTCTTCTCTAAAAAATAGCGGCAGTTGGATGGATTGATGACAGGCTTATTCGGAACGGCTTGAGGTGAAAGCGTGTAGATCGCCTTTCCCAGACCCATGGATCGATCGAAATCGGAAGGCTTTTTCGAAGGACATTTCTCCTGGCAGAGGCCACAGCCCGTGCATTTTTCCCAGTCCACATAACCTGCCTTCCGACGGATTTTTACAGTGAAGTCCCCTGCTTTTCCTTCTACTTGAGCCACTTCCGAATAGGTGAGAAGTTTAATATGGGGGTGCTGCCCTGTTTCTACAGTTTTAGGAGTGAGGGTGCACTGGGCGCAATCGAGTGTGGGGAAGGTCTCTGAAAGCTGAAGCATCCTTCCGCCGATGGAAGGAAGCCTTTCAACCAGAACAACGTCATATCCAGCATTCCCAATGTCAATGGATGCGGAAATGCCGGCAATGCCCCCACCGATCACCATCGCCCGCTTTATAAATGAATTTTTAGCAGAATAGTTATTCAATGTCACACTTACCTACAAGAATCAGTTTCATCCAAAATTCGAATATCGAATATCGGGCGAAGCGTCCGTCTCGGACCAATTCGAAACAAATCCGAATGTTCAAAATTCAAATTTATTAAATGTTCTTTTGAACATTTGTAATTTGATTCTTTGAAATTGTTTCGGATTTCGGATTTCGTGCTTCGTATTTTCAATCACCATTTCTGGCCCAGTCGTGTGATGATTAGAGCAACCCTTTCTGTTTAAGCAAAGGAAGTGGATCTACAAAGTTTTGTTCAAACCCAAGAGTCTGATCCCCCCGCCCCATGGCCATCCCGAGAAGCTGCGTAAAATAGAGGACCGGAATGGGTTTGAAGTCCAGGTATTTCTGCTTGATGTCGGCCTGCTTATGGTCGATATTGAAAGTGCACATCGGGCAGGTGGAAACCACAACCTCTGCCCCGTTCTTAACGGCAGAGCCCAGAATCTTATAGCTACATTCGGTGGCTACGTCAGGCGATCCAACGGATTGAAAAGACCCGCAGCATTCGATCTTATAGGGAAAATCAATGGGTTCTGCACCCATCGCTTCCAGAAACTCCTCAAACAGGGTGGGCTTCTCCTTGTCGTCAAACCCCATTTCATCAAACGGCCGTAGGAGCATACATCCGTAATAGGCTGCCGTCTTCAGCCCGGCCAGCGGCTTCTTTACTTTTTCTCTGATCTGAGAAAAACCGATCTCCTGTTTCAGGATCTCCAGATAGTGAAGGACCTTGAGGTCTCCCTGGTAGTTCATCTCAATAAAGTTATTGATCTTCTCCCGTTTCTCACCGTCATTCTGAATCAATCGGTTCGTCCGTTTGATCACGTTGAAACAGATCGCGCAGAGGGTCGTCAGCGTTGTCCCCTGCTCTCTTGCTCTGGCTAAAATTCTCGATGGCGGAAGCAGGGCCATGATATTGTCCGTGGACAATGGGAAAGTAGCTCCACAGCAGGTCCAGTTCGGAAGCTCCTTCAATTCAAATCCAAGGAGCAAGGAGCAGTCCCGGGCTGTCTGATCAAGATTTTTCGCCTTGGTGTAAAGCGTGCATCCTGGAAAATAGAGATAATCCATAGTAACCCCAAAAATAAGAAATTCGAATATCGAAATCCGAAACAAACCCGAAATTCAAATGATCAAATTTCAAAGAGTCTTATTTTAAAGTTTTGAATTTTTAACATTCGGTCATTTGGTATTGTTTCGAATTTCGGATTTCGTGCTTCGGATTTGTCACCATTTGCTGATGTTTTATGAGTAACCACTTATGTCAAAAACTTCCTAAATCCACTGATAAATGCGATCTGTGGAACTCTTTCCAGAAAGCCCTCCGGAAATTCAGAAACCTGGATATGATCTTTTCGATCTTTCTTCCTTAAGACGACCATTCTCAATGCGTCCATCACCCTGGCAATATCGATCCCCTTCGGGCACCTCGAGGTGCACTGGAGGCAGGAGGCGCAGAGCCAGAAGGTATTGACTTTGAGCGCTTCCTCCTCAAGACCTAAAAGAGTATACCGGATGGCTTCATGGGGGCCGACCTCCATGGCAAAAGCCACCGGACATCCGGCCGTGCAGTTTCCGCACTGATAACAGGCGAAGAGGTTTTGCCCGCTGATCAACTCCACCTTCTTTGCAAACTCGTTGTGAACTTTCTCACGCGTCAATTCGATTTTCATGACGGATCACTCCAATCAGCTTATATTCAAATAATAAAACAATATTGACGACAAAACGAACATCTCTCCGTTTATTCTTGCCGGTATGTCCTCTCCCCCTCGATATAGAGGTCGTTTCCATTCACATCATTGATCACGATCACCGGGAGGTTTTCAACTTCAAGTCTTCGAATGGCCTCCGGGCCAAGGTCTTCATAAGCCACCACCTCTGCCTTCTTCACTTTTTTAGCCAGGAGAGCGCCTGCCCCACCGGTCGCCGCAAAGTAGACCGCCCGGTATTTCTTCATTGCTTCTTTGACCGCATCGGATCGCATGCCCTTTCCAATCATCCCTTTCAGACCTTTCTCCATCAACGTAGGAGCATAAGCATCCATCCGGTAACTGGTCGTCGGACCTGCCGATCCGAAGACCTGCCCTGGTTTAGCGGGTGTTGGGCCGACATAATATATAATCTGACCTTGAATGTCAAAAGGAAGTTCTTTTCCTTCTTTTAATAGATCAAAAAGCCTCTTATGTGCAGCGTCCCTTCCCGTATAGATCACGCCGCTGATCATAACCCGATCGCCGATCTTCAATTTTTCAACATCCTTATCGGCCAAAGGAGTCTTTAAGCGAATCAACTCGGTCATAAATCCTCCATTAAACGAACAATGGGGAGATAGGGGGATTGGGCGATGGGGTGACTATTTTTTTATCCCCCACCTCCTCATCTCCCTATCTCCTTAAATCATTACATCTTTGTGTCTCTGGGCGTGGCACTGGATGTTGACAGCAAGAGGAAAACTGGCGATATGGCAGGGCATCATCAAGATGTGCACCGCCAGTGATGTTGTCCGTCCCCCCAACCCCTGCGGTCCAATACCCAATTTATTAATCTCTCCCAGGATCTCTGATTCCAATTTATCCAGTTCCTGGTCTTCATTCTTGCTCCCGAGAGGCCGGAGGAGGCTCTTCTTGGCAAGTAATGCAGCCAGTTCGAACGTTCCTCCAATTCCCACTCCGACAATCGTTGGAGGGCAGGGATTCGAACCGGATTCCTTTACCCTCTGAACCACATAGCGCTTGATGCCTTCTTTCCCATCGGATGGGGTAAGCATGACCACCCGGCTCATATTTTCACTGCCGCCACCTTTGGGAGCAACGGTGATCTTCACCTGCTCACCGGGGACAATCTCTGTATGGATGATGGCCGGAGTATTATCTCCGGTATTGGCCCGGGTAAAGGGGTGGCAGATCGATTTTCTCAGATATCCGTCACGATATCCTTGCCGGACCCCTTCAAAGATTGCCTCTTTCAGCCCACCGCCAACCAGGTGAACCTCCTGCCCTAATTCGACGAAGACCACGGCAAACCCTGTATCCTGACAGATGGCTACCTTTTCTTCCCTTGCGATTCTGGCATTCTCTTTCAACTCCTTCAATATCTCCACTCCAAGGGAGGATTCCTCTTTTTGCATGGCCCGATCAAAAACCTGAAGCACATCTTCTCCCAGGTCCGTGTTCGCCTCCATGCAGAGGTTCCTCACTTTTTCGGTGATCAACTTCACATCAATCTCTCGCATGTTTTCCCCGTTGTTTCGTGACCGCGATCCGTGACCGTGATACTCAACCTGAATTGATCTCTTTCATCTCCTGTCTTCTCATTCTTAGATTCAACGGACACGAGACACGGACACGGGCCACGTTTTTTCTATATTTTCAACTCCAGGATGCTTTTCTTCACGCTCTCTGCCGACTTAGCAACCAGGCTCTTCTCCTCTGCGGTCAGGTCGAGCTCGATGATAGACTCCACACCTTTTGCACCAAGCTTCACCGGCACTCCAAAGCAGATATCCTTCAACCCATATTCTCCGTTCAAATAGACACAACAGGGGAGAATTCTCTTTTTATCCCTGAGAATGGCCTCTGCCATTTGAATCACCCCTGCTGAAGGGGCGTAGAAGGCGCTCCCGGTTTTGAGAAGATTGACGATCTCTCCGCCGCCTTTACGAGCCCGGTCCACCAGTTTGTCAATCTTTTCTTTTGGCAGAAGCTGTGACAGGGGAATACCGCTGACGGTGGTATATCTTGGAAGAGGAACCATCTCATCTCCGTGCCCTCCTAAGAGGAGTGCCTGAATATCTTCAACAGAGACTCCCAATTCCATTGCAATGAAAGACCGGTATCTGGCCGTATCCAGAACTCCTGCCATTCCCATGATCCTTTCTCTCGGCAATCCACTCTTTTTTATGGCTAAATAGGTCATGGTATCCAGCGGATTGGTCACCATGATGAGGATGGCGTTCGGAGACCTTGAGACCACCTCGGCGACTACGGATTCAATGATCTTCCGGTTAATGTCAAGCAGATCCTCCCGGCTCATCCCTGGTTTCCTTGGAACCCCTGAGGTGATGATGACGATATCCGAACCTTTTGTCTCTTCGTACGAGTTGGTTCCAACGACATTTGCATCAAAACCTTCAATCGGCGAAGATTCAAAAAGATCAAGGGCCTTGCCCTGTGGAATCCCTTCCAGGATATCGACCAAAACAATATCCCCTAATTCCTTTGCAGCCGCCCAGTGTGCCGCCGTAGCTCCGACAAATCCTGCTCCAATGATCGATATCTTATTTCTTCCCATAAACTCTCCTCCTCTCTTAATAAAAGTTCTTCCTTCCCCTTCATCCTCTCCCTTCGGGAGAGAGTGTGAGGGGTGAAGGACTGATAGATTCCCGTTGATATCTTTTTAAATGAAAGCCGCAGGTTTTCCGGACGATCAGTTCTGGCTCGAGAAAAATTTCTCTCCCGGAAGGCTGATCCTCCCTCTTTTCAATTCTTCCCACCAGCATCTCAACCGCTATTGCACCCATCTCAAATTTTTTCTGGCCAATCGTTGTCAACTCAATCCCTTTCATCGCTGAAAATTCAATATCGTTGAATCCAACCAGGGCCACATCATCCGGTATCCTGATTCTCTCCTCAAGGAGTGCTTGATAAACGCCCAGGGCCATGTAGTCATTGGTGGCAAAGATTGCAGTGGGCATCACCCCCATCTTAAGAAATTCTTTTCCTCGATGATACCCCGATCTTTTTAAAAAATTCCCTTCGAGGAAATAATCGCTTCTCTGTGCCAATTCATAGACCTGAAGCGCTTTCTTTCCGCCTTCCAATCGCTCAAGGCCAACCGAGGACTCCACAGACCCGCCGATCACCCCTATTCTCTTATGACCGAGTCGGATCAGGTGTTCCACAGCTAAAAACCCTCCATGGAGATTATCCACCCCCACGTAATCCACTTTCTCTTTTACGGTCGGATGGTAGGTCCTTCGATTGACCAGCACAATGGGAAATTCCTCCTCGGCCAATTCGACGATATTGGGATCTTCCATATGGGCAGAGGAGAAGATAATTCCATCCACTCCCTTACTCCGTAGCATTTCAATATACTGTTTTTCAGTGGAGATATCAGACTGGGTGCTGCAGAGGATAATACTGTATCCTAACTTGGTGGCGGTCTTCTCAATCCCCTGGGCTAATTCGGTATAAAAAGGATTGGCAATATTCGTAATGACCAAACCCAGAGTTTTGGTCCGTTTCATCACCAAACTTCTGGCAACGAAATTGGGCCGATAACCCAACTCTTTTGCAATGGAGAGAATCTTTTCTCTGGTTTCCTTGCGAATGCGGGATTTATTGTTAAGGGCTCTAGAAACAGTCGTGTGGGATACGTTGGCAAGTTTGGCAATATCTTTTATATTGACTTTCTTATTCATCTCTTCGCGTGAATGAAAGGAGAGGCCCTTCTCCGGACCTCTCCTTTCTACCACTATTTCTTCTGAGCCTCAGCTTTGGCTTTGGCGATTGCTTCATCTTCCCGCTTAATCTCCTCCATGGTTTTTGGCTTTACCTTATCCGGTACAGGCTCCAAACCATATTTCCATTTTAAAAACTGTGTTCCAGTCTGGGGGAACAGCGCATAAATCAAAGTGTCGTAAAGGTCTTTGGCCAGACCTTTTGTCTCCTCTTTTACCTTTTCTAACTCCGGTTCAATAACATCCGCAGGACGGCAGGTGATGGGGTCCTTCCCTTTCTTATATCCCTTAAGCACTGTCTTCTTGATTTCATCCGATATCGGAACAGGCGATTTTCCATAAAGGCCGTAAACATAGTCCTGTGTTTCTTTTGACAACATCTTGTAACGGCCGAAAAGAACATTGAGCACGGCTTGAACTCCTACGATCTGTGAGGTGGGCGTCACCAGCGGAGGAAACCCGAGATCTTTTCGAGTCCGGGGCAGTTCCGCATAGACCTCCGAAATTCTGTGGAGGGCATTTTGCTGTCTAAGCTGGCTCACCATGTTTGAAATCATTCCTCCAGGAATCTGATGTTTGAGCACCGCCGTATCAATGACAGACATCTTTGTCGTATCAAGAAAATCGCGATATTTCGGAGCGATCGACTCCAGATATTCTCCTAACTTCAACAGCTTCGAAAGGTCGATCTTTGGATCCCAGGGCGTTCCCTGAATGGCTACAAGAAGAGGCTCCACCGCGGGCTGGGAAGAACGAAGGGCAAATGGGGCGAGCGCAGTATCAACGACATCCACTCCGGCCTCAATTGCCTTCAAATAGGTCATGGTTCCCATTCCACTTGTATAATGGGTGTGAATCTGGAGAGGAACTTTCACGGTTTTTTTAAGCGCTTTAATCAGCTCGTAGGCATCATACGGAGCGATCAATGCCGCCATATCTTTGATGCAGATCGAATCCGCTCCCATCGATTCTAAAATCTTAGCCTTCTCAAGATAGTAGTTGATATTGTAAATCGGCCCTCCCATGCGCGTTTCGGTGAGAGAATAGCAGATCGTTCCCTGAATATGCTTGCCACATCTTTTAATCACTTTAAACGCAGTTTCAAAGTTACGTTCGTCATTGACCGCATCAAAAACTCGAAAGATATCAATCCCAACCTCGGCACACTTTTCCACAAATGCTTCTACCAGATCATCAGCGTAATGACGGTAACCCACTAAATTCTGCCCCCGAAGAAGCATCTGAAAGGGTGTTTTCGGCATCACTTTCTTTAAAATTCTCACCCTCTCCCAGGGATCCTCCCCTAAGAATCGATGGCAGACATCATAAGTTGCTCCTCCCCATACCTCCGCGGAATAAAAACCCGCTTGATCCAGCTCTTCGGCAATGGGCACCATATCCTCAACCCTCATTCGTGTGGCCAAATTGGATTGATGACCGTCACGAAGGGTCGTATCTGTTATCCCAACTGGTTTCGTTGCAATCTTTTCCATGCCTTCCATTTTGTTACCTCCTTTCCTCTTCTAAATGGTTTATGTTAGAATGATGCGTTAACGTTAACGCTTTTAAAAATAAATGTCAAGCCCAAAATTATTAAGAATCGTGAAGGGGACGTTTGATTACTAATGGGTGTAAATCTTTATAGAAGAGATTATTGGAGTTTGAAAATTTCCCCTTTGTCCAAAGGAGGGCATTAAAGTTTTCCTTTCTCTCTATCCCTTGTCATACGAAACCAACCTGCTCTTCATCTCTTCTGGACTTCCGAATTCCATCTTCATTAGCCGCTGATAATAAGACTTGTGGGTATAGAGAGCAGCCATCGGATTATGCCCTGTGACTCGGTCTTTGACTGCAAAAACCGTTGTCAGACCATCAATATATTTCAAGAAAAGAGAATCGTGACCAAGACAAAGCCCCAACATGATATTGAAATCGGTCCCGGCATGATTCAAGATTTTTGCCTGGGCAATGGGATTGCACATTGGCTCAAACTCACCGATCCGAATCTTCTCCTCATCCTTAATGCCAATTCTCTCCTTTGGAATTCCTCCCACCTTACAGGATACCGAGATGACTTCAAAACCATGTTTATCCAGGATCTCGGAGAGGACTGCGGCCTCATAGGTAAGCCCTCCGCAGAAAGCCAGGCCAAGCCTCTTATAGCCCATCCTCTGGGAGAATTCGATCAGCTCTTCAATTCTGCTTTTGGTCGGAATCATCACAAACGGCTTGGCATCTCGCATCGCATAACATGCTCCCTCTTGAACTGAAGCCGCCCGTGCAAACTCCTTGATTTCAACATCATCATATCTCTCTAACGCCTCTTCCAGGGTTGGTCCTTCCTTTTTCGTAGGGCATGATGCAGGCCCTCTTCCCTTTTCCAGCCTGCAAATCTTCTCAACCACTGCACACTTTGCACAATTGCATCCGATGTCTTCCATATTTCTTTCTCCTTATGATGGGTTATCTATTCCTTAACAACAGCGAAGACCATTCCTTCAGGTCTCGAATTTTTTCAAAGTTTTTTACCTGGTCAACAATCTTAGTCCGTCGTCCTTTATCCCATAATCGATTGCTCAGATCATGAAACTTTTCTGTCAATTCATCCCAGGACAAAGGGTTTTCAGGATCGCCCTTACAATATTCCACTTTTGTAAAATACCTCATGCCGTTCGTCAATAAAATCTCTGCGGTGGCGCACCACTGCCCTGGAAAAGTTCGATCCAATTCAGTATCCACCCTATATTCCACTTTCTGCATCATTTCCTTTATTTCTGCGGACCTGATCCTGGAAAGCCGGAACTCTCCCAGTCCTGCCTTTTTATAAAGGAGCGCAACGGCCGCCCCAAAAGGCATGCTGAACTGGGCATCGACAATCGATTGGGGACGATATTTCATTCCTGCCGGCTCAGCAATGAGAGATGCCCCAGCGCTCAGAAGCCCAAGATTGACCTTCTCCACTTGCTCAGGTTTGAAATTATTCTCTTTCATGATTTTCAAAATAGCATCAATGGGAGGCTGCATATAACGGCAGCAGGCGTATGGCTTTACTGAAGTGCGAAGGATCTCAAATCCGGAACCGATTCCTTCTAATACTTTGGTTGCATCCGCTCCATTGGAGTAAGAATGCAAAAATCCGTCTCTGCCTTCAATGATCGAAGCGGGTCCTCTGAATCCCTTCTTCGCGAGCAGGGCGGAGATCATCCCGCTGTGAGCTGCCCAACCGGCATGGAATCGCTTTGTCCATGCCCCCTGTGCCAGATACTCCATCGAGCCGCCAGCCTGGCTTCCGGCAATCCCCATGGCGCTGGTGATGCTTCCCTCATTGAGGCCTATGATTTTTGCTGCAGCCACACTCGATCCAAAGGTCCCGCAAGTGGCTGTTGGATGGAATCCCCGAGCATAGCTATTTGCGGGACCGATCGCCTTCCCCAAACGGACCATTATTTCATATCCAAGGACAACCGCCTCAATCAATTTCTTGCCATTTGCTTTGACCATCTCGCCTGTGGCCAGTGCAGAAGGGAAAACGACGACACCAGGATGAAGCGAGGATTCATTGTTCACATCGTCCATCTCAATCGCATGTCCAAAAACACCATTGCCAAGGGCTGAATAGATGAAAGGGGCTCTCTCTTTAGTTCCGATGAGGACTCCGCCCCGGTTCCCACTGCGCATCTCCTGGATAAACCGGGTCATACTTTGGGATGAATCTTCCAAGGAGCCACGGCAGGCCACACCAATGAAGTCAAATAAAAAATACTTCACCCGATCAATGACTTCATCGGAGAGTTGATTAAATTTCAACTCACCACAATATTTTGCCAGATCCTGGGTGATCCCCATAACACTCCTATTTCAAATTTCAGATTTAAGATTTCAGATTGAAGTTTTTCACCAATTTGCAATCTGCAGTTTGAAATCTAAAATCAATTTTATCTAATCGTTCCTTGATACTCTGTGGTCAATTGTCTCCTCTTCACTGAGGGATTTGAGTAGTCAGGAAGGAGGATGGGTGATATTCTTTTTCGGTCAACCCCTGCCCTTTCAAGTTCCTGATGAAATTTTCTCACATGATCGAGCGTAAACCGCCCATCCTGAACTTTCTCCTTTGCATAAAGGGCCGCATTCTTTCCAGCAATCCTCCCAAAGACAAGGACATCCATGAGTGAATTTCCCCCCAATCGGTTTTCACCATGGACTCCTCCGGTTACTTCTCCGGCAGCATAAAGACCGGGAATAGAAGTCTCCCCTCTTTCATTGAACTCCAACCCTCCATTCTGGTAGTGAAGCGTTGGATAAACAAGCATGGGCTCTTTTGTAATATCAATTCCGTATCTTTTAAAAAGTTTATATTTACCGACAAACTCTTTTGTTAGGGCGCCTTCTCCGTGGAGGAGATCAATCATGGGAGAATCCAACCAAACCCCTGCTTTTCCTGTTGCATTAGGAACCCCTTTGCCCATCTGGATGCATTCCCGAATGATGGAGGAGGCGCATGCATCCCTCGGCTCTGTCTCGCAGACAAATTGTTCGCCATCGATATTAAGCAGATGGGCCCCAGCTCCACGGAATTTTTCAGAGACGAGAAGCCCCTCAGCCTGTTCCGGAAAGATCGCACCTGTGGGATGGTATTGAGACGTATGAAGGAAACAGACACCAATTCCGCATCGATAGCCAAGAGCAAGGCCATCCCCTGTTGCTCCATAATGATTGGTTGTGGGAAAACCGCCAATGTGTAACCGGCCCGAGCCGCCGGTTGCAAGAATCACCGCTTTTGCCTTAACCAGAAAATATTCTTCTGTTTCGAGATTGTAAAGAATAGCCCCTGCGCACTCACCCCGTTCGTTCAGAACGAGCTCCACAACAGGAGAAAATTCGAGGACCCGGATTCCTTCCCTATTTCTGGCCTCGTCGCGGATCGTCCGCATGATCTCGGTTCCAGTGATGTCTGCAGCAACGTGATCTCTTTTTCTTGACATCCCGCCGAGGTGAAATACTTTGAGGTTTCCATCCGGTTTCTTATCAAACATGGCGCCCAATCCCTCCAGCCATTGCATGACCGAAGGAGCCTGAGTCACGAGGGTATAGACCAGTAGAGGGATATTTTTAAAGTGCCCACCTCCGATGGTATCGAGGTAATGGTAATAAGGTGAATCCTTTCCCGGTTTTGAAACCGCCTGGATTCCACCTTCAGCCATCATCGTATTGGCATCGCCATGTCTCAATTTAGTGGCGAGGATAACCCTAACGCCATTGTCGTGGGCGAGCAGGGCCGCGGCTGTCCCCGCTCCACCTCCTCCGACAATCAGTACATCGGTTTCATAGGTGATCTTTGAAAGATCAATTCGGTCGGGATCGATCCTGCTCCACGATTCCAATATCTCACAGAACTCAGGAGCAACAGAATAACCTTTACTCGGCCCAACCTTCAGTTCCTGCAACGAGTTCTCCTTATAGGAAGGATGAAACTTCCTCAGCCTTTCTTCTTTTTCCACAAGGCTCATCCTCGGAAATTCCGTCCCTTGCCTCTTCTTCTCAAGACGCAGGGGTCTGGTCTCCTCCACTCTCTTGATTAATTGCTTTAACTCAGATGTGTACGCCATGGGAATTTATTTTTTTGGAAGAATTGCTAATTGATCATTGCTATAGTGAACGACTTAAATAAGTTGACATCCACCATGTGTCATTGCGAACGAAGTGAAGCAATCTCATGGGATTGCCACGTCGCTTCGCTCCTCGCAATGACTATTTTTCAATGTCGTTCACTATAATTGACCATTTTGATACGAGGTTTTAATGGACCTTCTTCTCATAGCCTTTCCAGTATTGATCCCTCAACCCTTTTTTCTGGATCTTTCCGGAACCGGTTCTCGGTAGAGCTGCGATGAAGTCGATTGATTTGGGAGCCTTATAGTGGGCGATCCGATCCTTGCAAAAACGAATAATCTCCTGTTCATCAGCCGTCTGCCCTTGCTTTAAAACAACAACACCTTTTACCGCTTCGCCCCATTTTTCATCGGGCACGCCAACGACCGCGCACTCTAATATGGCAGGGTGCATGTAAAGCACATTCTCCACCTCGGTCGAATAGACATTCTCCCCGCCGGTCAGAATCATATCCTTCTTCCGGTCAACAATCGTGACGTATCCTTCCTCATCTATCACTGCCATATCGCCCGTATGGAGCCACCCGTTTTTGATTGCTTTTGCAGTCTCTTCCGGAAGTTTCCAGTAGCCTTTGGTAACAATATCTCCTCGAACAATGATCTCGCCCACCTCTTTCTCGTCTTTCTTAATCTCCTCACCCTTATCATTGACCACTTTCAGTTCGACACTGATAAACTCTCTTCCTGTCTTCGACTTAAATTTAAGCTGCTCCTTGTCGGGTAACGTTTTTAAGTGTCCCTTTAAGATCGAAACCGTCAGATAGGGACTTGTCTCGGTCATCCCGTAGGTCTGGATGTAGTCGCACTTGAAGGTCTCGACGATCTTTCGGACCACTTCGGGTGCGATAGGCGCTCCCCCGCTCAAAAGCACCCTTAAACTGTTGTAATCGTATTTTCCGACCTCCGGATAATTGACCATGAGGTTGAGCATGGTAGGAATGAGATTGGTGAGAGTGACCCTCTCCTTTTGAATCGTCTCGAGGACAGCTTTGGAGTCAAACTCTCTAACCAGGACATGTGTGCCACCGACCCAGGTGATGGCCCACGTCGCCCAGGCATCCGCAAGGTGAAACAGAGGGGCGACATGGATCCAGACATCCCGGTCTGTCAGATGGATCTCCGCAATCGTTCCCAGGGCATGCGTTGTCACATTCTTATGCGAAAGCATGACGCCCTTGGGGCGGCCGGTTGTGCCGCTGGTGTAGTAGATCTGGGCTATATCTTCACCGGTAATAATCGTTTCCTGGGGTGAACTCGGATTTCCCTGCCCCAAGATTTTCTCGTAATGGAGGTCTCGGTCTTCCTGAACTTTGATGCCATCTCCTGTCCAGATGATTTTCTTGATCCCTGAAATCTTCTCTCTGGTCGGATCGATCTGCTTTTGATAAACCGGATCCACAATCAACACCTTCGATTCTGAATCCTGCAGAATGAAGGCGATCTCTCCGGGCGAAAGCCTGATGTTGATAGGGACGGAAGTGGCTCCGATTTGAGCGATCCCATAATAGGTTTCCAAAAAAGTGTGGCAGTTCGGAAGGAGGATCGCTACTTTATCATCCTTATCGATTCCAAAGGCTTTAAGGCTGTTAGAGAACCGGTTGACCCTGTCATGAAATTCTCGATAGGTCCACCGTTTTCCTCCGCAGACAATTGCCTGCTTTTGAGGAAATAATTTACTCGCTTTTTTTAAGGTCTCTGTCAGGATCATCTTTTATGTAATCCTCTCCTGTTTTTTGGCCAAGGTGACGTAAGCGAATCTCGTTTGGTTGATCGTCTAACGGTGAAGGGTGACGATGCTCGTATCGAACCTCGAAGCTTGATGCTGGATACTCGAGTCTCAAGTTTCGAAAGACGAGCCTCGATACGAGTTTCAACAACGTTATACGAGATTTTATTCTCTGACTAACTACTCTTCTTCGCTCTTGGTCAGATCTTCGAACCGGATATCCAGTCCGAGGACGCCTTTGATCTCTCCTGCTTCGCTGCGAATCGGCCCGGAGAGAGTGATACAGAGCGCGCCGGTATGCTTCGAAGAATAAAGGTCGGTGACGTGAATCTTCCCATCCTTTAATGGATTGATAAACCAGGGGCGATCAGAGTAATTCTCCCCTACTGGGACATTGGCGAACTTCGCTTGATCGACTGGCTGGCAGATGGTCCGCGTAATCTTTATCCCATATAGGTTGACCACATAAACATACTGCAAATAGGGATATTCATCCACCATGGATTGCAAGATAGGCTCGATCTGTTCTGCATTCATCGACTTCATTCCGGGCTCCTCGATCACCCGTTCGATGATGTGATAAGCCATCTCTCTCGCCCTTGCTTTCAACATATCGAACTCTGAGACGAAGATCTCAGCGAGATATTTTCTGGCCACTTTCTCCATCTCCTGGTCGGAGATCGCAGTCGTTCTTCCATCCTCATATTGCTTCGTTACCCAGCGGTTCATCTTTCCCACCCCCGGATGGGTCTTTTCGACCCTGTCTTTTCCGGTAAGGGCAAAGTGGGAGTTGATCCACTGGGCAATGCCAGCCAATCCGGATTTATCATTGACCGAAATTGAAATAGGACGGTTCAAAATCTTGGAGGTGTTGAAGATATTATAGATCTCTTCGTTTTTCAGAATGCCGTCCGCATGAATGCCTGCGCTTGTGGAATTAAAGGCGGCTCCAACAAAAGGCATATTGGGAGGAATGTGGACGCCGATGTTACGTTCTAAATAATTCCGGATCTCGGTGATCATCGTCGTATCAATCCCATTGTTGTGACCTACCAGGCTAATATATTCCATGACGAGCCCTTCGATGGGTGCATTGCCCGTCCTCTCTCCAAAGCCCAGGAGGGTGCCATTGGCTGACGAGCACCCATAGAGCCAGGCGGTGGTCGCATTGATCAAACCCTTGTAGAAATCGTTATGGCCATGCCACTCCAGGCATTCGGAAGGCACTCCGGCATCATCGATCAGAGCCCGTATGATCTTTGGCACACATCGCGGAAGGGCTGCCCCCGGATAGGTGACACCATAACCCAGGGTATCGCAGAGCCGGATCTTGACCGGCAGTTTGGCCTCTTCGGAAAGTCGCATGATATCCTGTGCAAAGGGAATACAGAACCCATAAATATCTGCGCGGGTGACATCTTCAAAGTGGCACCTCGGTGTGATCCCCAGATCCAGAGCTGCAGAAACAATGGAGAGATACTCCCGCAACACCACCCTCCGGTTCTTCTTCAATTTTAAGAAGATATGGTAATCGGATACCGAAGTGAGGATCCCTGTCTCTTTCAGCCCCATCTCTTTGACCAGCTTGAAATCCTCTTTGACGGCGCGAATCCATCCGGTGATCTCGGGATATCGGTAATTTCTTTCCTGGCACCGTCTCAACGCTTCCTTGTCCTTATCGCTATAAAGGAAGAATTCGCACTGACGTATCACCCCATTCACGCCTCCGAGTTTGTGGAGCATGTCATAAAGGTCAACGATCTGATCCACGGTATAGGGGGGCCTTGCCTGTTGCCCATCGCGAAACGTGGTATCGGTAATAAAGATTTCCTCAGGTGGATCGATGAAGACAAACCGGTTGTCGAATTCGGTCCGGCAGACTTCATCATAAGGGAAGACATGCCGGTAGAGATTCGGCTCCTGGATATCCAGAAGTGGAAACTGGGTAGTCGCCACTTTGCCTTGAAATGCCTTCTTTTTCTTTGCAATGGCCATTCTATTCTCCTCGTTTTAAAAGTTTAACGGGTTGTTGAAAAAATCATTTTTATTCAGGATGCTCAAAAATGCCCAGATACGAGGCGCCCGAAATCCTGAGGAGTGAGGCGTACCTGGGTGTACGCCGCAACGACGAAGGATAAGGGGAACGAAGCAGATGGGTGTTTTTCAGCATCCTGTTAAACTTTCAATTTAATCCACAGTTCATCGAGTTGTTTTCCATCGACCTTTGAAGGGGCGTCGGTCATCAAACAGGTTCCCTTCTGGGTTTTAGGAAAGGCGATCACATCCCGGATCGACTCTGAATGGCTCAGGATCATGGCGAGCCGGTCGAACCCGAAAGCGATCCCTCCGTGAGGAGGGGTCCCGTATTCGAGTGCCTCTAATAGGAACCCGAACCTTTCCTTCGCCTCTTCCTCCCCCATCCCCAGCTTTTCAAAAAGAAGGGCTTGGACTTCCTTTAGATGATTCCGGATACTCCCCCCCCCGATCTCAGAACCATTTAAGACGAGGTCATAGGCTTTGGCTCTCACCTCTCCCGGATTTCCCTTCAATTTAGGAATATCCTCATCCTTCGGAGCGGTGAAAGGGTGGTGGACTGCCACATATCTTTTTTCTGACTCATCATATTCTAAGAGAGGGAAATCCAGAATCCACACGAACCCGTATTCCTCTTCGGCAATAAGCCCTAATTTCCTGCCGAGATGGAGGCGGAGGTTTGCCAGCGATTGATTCACAACCTTTGAAGGACCGGCGATCAGGAGAAGGAGATCACCCTCGGTGGCCTCCATGGTTTTATCTATGGCTATTCTTTCTTCATCGCTGATGAATTTCTGGAGGGTGGATTGCCACTGATTCCGCCCCACTTTGGCCGAAATCAGACCTTTGGCTCCATAGTCATAGACAAAATGGGTAAGATCATCAATTTCCTTCCGCGAAAAATTTGCCCCGCCCTTTACATTAATCGCCTTGATGATCCCTCCTCCGCTCAGTGTATCCTGAAACAACTTAAAGGTCGAACCTTTCAGCGATTTGGATAGATCCCTCAATTCCAAACCGAAGCGGATATCCGGCTTATCCAGTCCATACCGGTCCATCGCCTCATCATAGCTCAACACCGGAAACGGAGTCTTAAGTTCGATGCCCAACACCTCTTTAAAGAGGTGAACCATCAGCCCTTCCATCGTTCTCCGTACATCCTCAACTGTAACAAAGGACATTTCCGCATCGATCTGTGTAAACTCCGGCTGGCGGTCCGAGCGGAGATCTTCGTCCCTGAAACATTTCACGATCTGAAAGTATCGGTCAAAACCGGCGACCATCAGAATCTGTTTGAAAAGTTGAGGAGATTGCGGCAGGGCGTAAAAATGGCCCGGGCTGAGACGGCTCGGCACAAGGAAATCTCTTGCTCCTTCAGGAGTGGACTTGGTGAGCATGGGTGTTTCGACCTCCAGAAAACCATGGCGGTCGAAATAATTTCTCACCTCCTTACCGAGTTGATGCCGGAGAATCAGGTTCTTCTGCAAACCCGGTTTTCTCAGATCGAGATACCGATATTTAAGTCGTGTATTTTCTTCGACCTTTTCATCATCTTCAATAAGAAATGGCGGGGTCTTAGAGGGATTGAGAATCTTCACCTCTTTGACAGCTACCTCGATTTCTCCGGTGGCGAGCTTGGAATTTGCCGTTCCCTCGGGCCTCAAAACAACTTCTCCTCTGACTCCGACGACATATTCGTTTCGCAGGGTTTGAACCTTCTCATACGCCTCGCGATTCGCCTCGGGGTTGAAAACCGTTTGTACAAGGCCATAGCGGTCCCTCACCTCGATGAAGATGAGACCTCCGAGGTCTCGCCTCCTCTGAACCCATCCCAGGAGAGTCACTTCCCGGCCCCTATCCTCCTTCCGGAGGTTTCCACAGTAATCTGTCCGCTTCCAGTCGCCCAAAAAATCAATCATTGTTTAGTCCTATCGACTTATAGTTTGATTGTCTGATCGTCTCGTAGTTCAATCATTTTTCCATTAACTATGCAGCTAAAAGACCATTCGATTCCCCAACTTAGTCCTATCGTCTTATAATTTTGTCTTTTTTTGACGATGAGACGACACGACTAATGACCATCCGACTTTAAAATCATGATAACTGAATCTCATATAAGGGTCAAGGAGTTAGGCCCTCTGAAAGGATTGGATTAAAAAATATTTCCTCAACGATCACCTGCTTGGAGTTCACTCAAGGTGAGATTGCGTTAGGCGGATTAGCCAGTTACCAAAAACCGGGTCCACTAAGATGTAGAGATTATCTCTCTTCTCAATGTAATCAAGTTCCAATAATCTTTTTAAAGCGCCTTGGACGCCACCAATTGAACCTAGGCTGTGTCTTGCCAAATACTCGATTGAATAAGGTTTGCCTGTTGGCTCATGGGCAAGAGCGGAAACCAACTTTGTCTGTTGCAATGAGAGTCCCTGGATCATGGCCTCGAAGATGATGCTCTCTTCCTCTATGGTGTTTGTAAACCCCTTGATATAATCCTTTTCGGTGACTTCCTTTCCAGAAATTTCAAAGATTGAATAAGGCATTCTTTGAATATAATAGGGATAGGCACCGGTCTTTTCCACAATCTTCTGCGCAATTTCCATCGGGCATATCTTGCCTCCGCGTTTGAATTGCTCCATGATAAAATTGATGCTTTCGTCAATCGGAAGAGGCCCTAATGGGTAGTTGATTGAACTTCGATAAAAAGGGCGTTTCTTTTCATTGAACATATCACGAAGCACCCTCCTCCTGCTACCCACGAAAAAATAGGATGCATTGCTGTGTGTCTGAATATGGCTTCTTAATAAACCCTCGAGTTGAAGAGACTCATTCAATTCCGAAATTTCTTGAAATTCATCGAAGACGATGTGCACTCCCTTTCCATGCTCTTGAATGAATTTCCCGAATCCTGAAAAGGTCTCTTCCAATAACTCAATCCCTCTCGTCGCCCTTGTCGTTTCGACGCTAAGAGATACCCCGTATTCGGAATCAGGTCTGATCACAGGTCTCCACAACGATAAGAATTTCATCGCCTTTTTGAATATGTTTTCATCCTTATGACAATATGAATAGAACCGGGATGCAATTCTCCCGGCCATGTCTTCTATGGAATCCACACCGAATAGATCTACATAGATTGTTAAGAAATCCAGATCCTTCAGTTTTTCTTGTATCCGTTTCACCAGAGATGTCTTCCCATACCTCCTCGGAGAGAAGATGACAACATTGGCCCTGTTTCTGGCATGGGAGAACAGTCCATCGAGTTCTTTTTTTCTGTCACAGAATGGGGCATCAGTAGGTAACGCTCTGAAATAAAAAGGATTTTTCAATTCTATGTCCTTTCTATAAAGTAGTTACTATAGTTTAGTAACTAAATTACCATAAATCCTTCCAGTTGTAAAGAAAAATAAAAACAAAAATTATTACTTTTACATGAATTTACAGGACTTTATCGCCTTTAATTCCATTTAATAGTTACTTTAAAAAAGTGGAAAAATATTTCCCTAAATATGTAATATCTTTCCTAATTTTTTACTTGACAAGGCGCTGAATTTTGTGTATCCAAATGCTAAACATACCCCCACCTTAAAAAAACAACATATGATCATTTGAAAAAGGAGGAAAACAAAAAATGAAAGCGAAATGTTTAGTCATGGGGTTTCTATTACTCCTTGCCCTTGTTGGAATTAAGGAGACTGAAGCTTATATAATTGACTTTGAATCATTGTCAGATTCGGAAGTCGTAACGAATCAATTCTCCGGCTTCGGGGTGACTTTTTCAAATGCCACGGCCCTGACTTCCGGTATCTCTCTCAATGAGTTTGAATTTCCACCGTATTCGGGAGACAATGTTGTTTATGATGATGGGGGGGAAATGATAATAAGTTTTACTATCCCCGTTCTTGATGCGGGAGGCTATTTCACCTATATGGTTCCATTAACATTATTCTTTTTCGACGCCCTGGATAATCCATTAGGAACCGTCAATTCAGCCTTCACATCCAATATGGGAATTTCAGGAGATGCAGGTTCCCTTCCCAATGAATTTTTGAACTTTACATCAGCTTCGGGTATCTCAAAAATGGTGGTCGCCGGGGATATAGCAGGCGGTTCCTTCACCTTGGATGATTTGACTGCGACTCCTTTATCCGTTCCTGTCCCTGAACCGGGGATCATGATGTTGTTCGGAATATGTGGAATGATCGGAATGGCGGGATATGGACTGAGTTTTATAAAAAGGAAAATTTAGAATCAAAAAGCTTCAAGTAATAGATAAAGAGCAATTCTAAAATCTCCAAAAAAAGAGGGGGAATATGAGAAACAAAAAAGCCTGACATCAAGGAATCGGATGTCGGGCTTTTTTGTTGAAATTTGATAGAGGCTAAAAAGATACTATCTACCCACCGACCAACAACCATTAAATGAATTCCCGAACTTTAATTAGATTAGTGGTTTCTCAAAAGGAAAATCCATTTGGTAGGGCTTGTCTTGAACAAGGAGGTTTAACCGTAACCATTCGTATAAAATAATTTCCTCAATCTAAGGGGGGACAAAATTTAAATTGATCTTTGTAATTTGAAAGTCAATTTATGGACTTGTGATACTCTTGTTAGTAACCTGGTTCAGGCTTCACCAAGAAATGGAACCTATGAAATATATGGAACAGTTTACCCATTTAAATTAAGAAAAGGGGGCATAGAGCATTACAACGGAGCACCAATCTATTTCGATGATTTTTCAGTTTTCTCCTGGTAGAGGAAGAAAACCCACATAGACAATTAGAATGGAGCCAGGTGAATCTTAGGTAACACCTGATTCTCTATTCATATTCGGCTGGACTGATAAAACTGAGGAGGGATACAATGAGAGAGGACTATTCTGCAAGAACACCTGTGGTTAACGCTGGCAATTTCATGGTTTTTGCACTGTTTTGCTCCATCCTTTTGCTGCCATTAGGCTCTTTTGCAGCCCCTATTGTCGAAACTCCTTTGCTCACCCCGACTGCAATCAGAGTTGGAATATCAACAGAGGTGACCATCACTGCAAGAATAACCGATCCAAGTCTAATTGGGTCAAGTGTAAACTTGCACCAACTTAATAGCAGTGGTGCGGTCATAGCAACACTGGGCACTCTTCGTGATGATGGGTTAAATGGCGATGCTGTAGCAGGCGACAAAATTTTCACCCTTAAAAAGACTTTCACTCAACCAACTGCTGGGGAAGTTTACCTCCGGGTATCCGCAGCCTTCCGCGGACTTTTAAAAAGGATTTCCTCCCCAATAGTTAGTTTGAATGTTTTAGCAGTTGAAGCCTTAGCGGAAATTGGCCCAGAAGGCGGAGTGGTTGAAGTCACGGATCCAAGCAGTCCTATCTATGGGGTCAAAGTCGAAATCCCTGAAGGTGCCTTTACAAACGGGGAATCAGTATCAGTGACAATACAGATAACCAACTCTGGCGTACAATTACCCCCAGAGGATTATGAACCCATTACGCATGGAGTAAACATTTCCTGTTCTAGTCCTCTTAAGCGCATTGTGAAGGTCATATTGCCCTTCAGAGGGGAGATAGCGCAAAACGATTTAATTGTCATTTCACATTACGATGATGAGGCAGATACATGGAGTACCTTACCAGTCAGTTTTATTGATCAGCCCACAAGGACCATAGAGTTTTATACTCCTGGTTTTAGTATCTACCAAGGAATTAAGTTTAGGGGTCTACCCGATGCTGATCAGTTAAACATGGACATATTCATGAGATATCAATACCCTATGGAACTAACCAAGTTACAAAATGCTGAGATCAAGACAAATGCATTGGCAGAGTATGAAAGATACCAAACGGAATTTACCGATAATGTTATTTCCTCGTTGAAAGCTCTGGTTACTATAAAGGACTTAGCTACATCATCATGCGGATTATTATATGGTTATACTCTGGCTGATACAATGTCCGCGATATTGCCACACACTCTTGTTAAAGTCTATGAAGCACCTAATTTTGGCGAGTCGTTGGCACCGTTGCTTGACATGTATAAATGTTTTGGTGAGGGCGTGATAAATGCTGTCTGCTCCGGGGCGCCTTTTTCGGCAGTTATAGCAGAGGAAGTTGTGAAAGCTTGTACTTTGGATGTAATTCGGAATGGAGTCAATTTTGGGATTAGGTGGTACTCGTTCCTAGCAACAATAAATGAAACTAAAATTATTAATGAGACCCGCATGGTTATAGACTATTTACAGCTATTCTATAGCACGGGTGGTGATCTGGTCAGAATGGCCTACTATGCAAGCGCCGACATGGCGTCAGAGGATGCAATACTGACAGCAATAGGAGATGCATACTATAGGAAGGGCTGGTTCTCATGGGATGATTATAATTTGGAACGGGTTAAACAAATGGTGTCGGATTTAGAGGCTGACGTTGCTCGCATTCGGCAGATCGTCGATGGTGATAATGATCTTATTCCGTCATGGCGAGATAATTGTCCTGGAGTTTATAATCCGGACCAACTGGACACCGATGGAAATGGAATTGGTGATGCCTGCCAAGATTCAACACCTCCTTCGGCCCCTCAAGATCTTACCTGCGTAGGTGTTTCTCAGACTGAAATCAGTCTTTCATGGGCACCATCAACAGACAATGTCGGTGTAGCTGGATATAATATTTACAGGTTTGGTTCCTTTATAAAAAATGTTCAAACTACCACAACAACCGATGCTACTTTGAATCCATCTACAATATATTGTTATTATGTGACCGCCTATGATGTGGCCCAAAATGAATCTCTTCCAAGTAACTTGGTCTGTCCTACAACACTGAGTCCTCCAGACACAACACCTCCTTCGGCTCCGCAAAATCTTGTCGGTACGGTTGTTTCCCAAACTGAAATCAGTCTATCATGGACGGCTTCTACCGATAACATCGGTGTCGTTGGTTACAATATTTATCGGGATGGTTCCTTCATAGGAACTGTCCAAAGTACCGCGACGACCGATACTTCTTTAAATCCATCCACACAGTATTGCTACTACGTGACTGCTTATGATGCGGCGGGTAATGAGTCGGGGCAGAGTGCGGTAGTTTGTGCGACAACCCTTCTTTTCCCGATTTCAACAGTCCTCTTCCAGGATGATTTTGATGACGGCGATGACAATCAGTGGACTAGAAGTACGGGAGCACAATACTTCAGCGTCGAAAACGGTGAGTACTCGTCTTATATACCACAATGTCGAACCGCCGCGTATACATCATCAGGATCTTATAATTGGGGCGACTACATTTTTGAGTTCGATATGATACGTCTCCAAGGTGTCGATATGATAATTCACTTTGGGACTAGGGGAAAGAGCTATAGACTACAATTTAGAACAGGTTGGTACTGGGATGGCGGTAATAACTACTTAATCTTTGGGTATTCATCAAGCTCATTAATTTTTTATAACTACACGGTCCCTTTAAACACATGGTACAGTGTCCGAGTAGAATGCGTGAACAACCGGATAAAAGTCTATGCAAAACCGAGAAATGGTGCGTCTTATACTCTAGTGGTTGACTTCATTGATACCATCGGAACATCACTATCAGGCTACGTAGCGTTCGCTCCATGGAGTGGCGATGCATGTGTTTATCACGTACACTATGATAATGTCAAGGTAACTTCGCTGCCGTAGGTGCTTGCGATTTATATCTTGCCTTGTGGTTAACACTATACACTTTGCGCTATGCGATTCTTTGATTGAGGGGGAGACTATGAAACAAAAACAAACTTCGAATGATCATATTCTGGAATCATTGATTATCTCTATCCCCTTTTTCTTTCCCGTAATTTCCTGCACTGAAACAGATTTCCATTAATAATGTATCAGGTCAGGAGCGTTGCGTTTTGTCTATTTAACTTCATGGAGGTAAGAAAAATGAAAAAAATGGAAAAGAAAGCAGTAAAAGTAGAGGTTCCCCCGGCCATTAGATTAACAATTAAGCGTTTATTGAAAGAAACTCCCGATCTAGATGGAACTGTTAAGAGATGTAAATGCCGAATGGGTTATGTGACCAGCAATTAAATGTTCATCGCTTAGCGTAATACGAATACTGGAGTGATTTCATGCACTCTCTCCCCAATCAGGCAAATCAAAATTGCGGTAGGTAAAAGACTTCCTTGAGGACTACAATCAAAGCCACGAACGCCTGTAATCTAAATTGTACCTATTGTGGCGCTTGGCGCCAAGCGGAAGGAGTGATGTCTTTCGATGTCTTAGCCAATATATACAGGAGCTTATCTCATCACGTAGGAAATGGCACAGTATTGGTATATTGGCATGGCGGTGAGCCCCTTATCGCAGGATTGGAATTCTACAAAAGAGCCATAGCCCTACAAAGAGATTTTGCGCCTACTTTATTCAGAAATCACATGATCAGCAACTTAACTCTTTGTAATGAGGAATGGGCAGATTTTTTTGCACAGCATAATTTTTTTGTTGCCACAAGCCTTGATGGCCCACAGCAGATACATGATAAAAATCGCCGGCACTTCAATCAGAGTGGTACATATGATGAGGTTTTTCAATCTATAGATATTCTAAGGCGACATAAGGCTACAATAGAAGGAGGCATAGCTACGCTTCATAGAGGGAATATTAGATCTATTGAAGAGATATATCGTACATACCGCATGTTGAGGTTGAATCTAACATTAGGATATATGACCCCCACAGGAATAAAGGTCTGCAAGCCCCTAACCATCCCTGAGGAAGAGTACTATACAGCCTTAAGACTCTTGATGGAACTTTGGCTTTTAGATCCAGATCCAATCGAAATTAATGTTTTCGAAGCTATTATAGATGGACTGATGAATCCCAGGCAAGTGAAATCTTGTCTGGAAGACATTATTGGTTTTGACGTGGATGGGGCAATCTTTCCTTGCCATGCAGCGATTGGGTATAATGTATTCAACTTCGGTAAGATTTCATCCGATTATAAGATCTCCTCGGCGAATTCGGCTTGGCAGAGCATCAAAGATATCACATATGATTTAATCGAGTATTGTAATCAGTGTGAAGTTTTCGGAATGTGTGATGGCCTCTGCCCATACAGTAACTCAATTCTCCACAGTGATCCAAATCACAAGCCCAAGGATTGCGGTCCTAGAAAAGAGTTTTTCTTGTGGGCAAAAGAAAGGCTCTCGCCCTATTTGATTAATTACAACAATGACGAACAACACGGAGGGTCGTGAACGTTGAATTGGGCCTGGTAAAAAAAGTGAATAGGTCTTGCAATAAAAACATTTATCGTTTCATTAACGCCTTTATTCCACCTTTTGATCACACGGCTTATCGTGCAAATAGATATTTAGAACGAAGGGCTTAATTATAAACTATAATCATCAAGAAAGGAGGAAGGCCACGGGTAGAGTAGAGAGCTGGCGTAGTGGCTGATGCCCTATCTCCAGCTCCCCCTCATCAAACCGTACATTCAGTTTTCCCGAATACGGCTTTCCGATCATCTTCTTCCAGAGGCTTTCGCAGCTTGAG
>Ga0194127_10001266_pt1 | contig 37477 bp, 34 predicted proteins | sample TA2KigC100mmetaG_FD_148624 | JGI IMG/M metagenome (GOLD analysis project Ga0194127, IMG submission 148624) | Freshwater microbial communities from Lake Tanganyika, Tanzania - TA2015036 Kigoma Deep Cast 100m | ecosystem: Environmental > Aquatic > Freshwater > Lake | place: Tanzania: Lake...
CCAACACTTTTGGTTTTATCAATGTTTTATTTTGGTTACACTGGTTTTAGAGAATTGAGAGATATTCCAAAGGATGCATATAAAATTAATGCAAAGGCTAGAATGTGGTCATGGGAATTTAATTATGATAATGGGAAGATTGCAGATACTCTTTATGTTCCAGTCAACCGGTCAATTAAATTAGAAATGGAATCTGCCGATGTAATACATTCTTTGTATATACCGGCATTTAGAATTAAAGAGGATGTAATTTTCGGCAAAAAAAATTATTTAGGTTTTACTCCTAAAAAAACCGGTTCATATGATATTGCATGTGCGGAATACTGTGGATTGCAGCATTCGATGATGTATACAAAAGTAGTTGTACTTACTGAAGAACAGTTTAATATTTGGTTAAACTCCAAACCCAATGAGAACTTGCAAAAATAATTAATAATTGAAAAAGTTTACCAACCATATCAGAATAATTTTAGAACTAGCTAAAGTTAGAATTACTTCATTTGTTGCTTTGTCTACCACTGTTGGCTTTATATTGTATAATGGAGCTTTATCGTTTCAAATGATTTTTCCAACTCTTGGAGTATTTTTACTTGCTTGTGGTTCATCTGCTATTAATCACGTTCAAGAAAGTGAATTTGATGCATTAATGGAGCGGACTAAGTATCGTCCAATTCCATCCGGCAGAATTAATAAAAAAGCTGCATTGTTGATCTCAGTAATTATTGTAGCGGCTGGATCACTTGTACTATATATAAGTTCGAACTTCACAGCTTTGCTTCTAGGATGGATAGCATTAGCTTGGTACAATTTTGTTTACACACCCCTTAAGAAAAAAAATGCTTTGGCTGTTATTCCTGGTTCATTAATAGGAGCAATTCCACCAATAATTGGATGGACAGCAGCTGGTGGAAGTCCATTTGATTTACAGATATTAACAATCGGACTCTTTTTTTTCATTTGGCAAATCCCGCATTTTTGGTTATTACTTTTAATTCATAGTAATGATTACGAAAAAGCTGGTTACCCAACATTAAATCAGAAATTTAACAAGCAGCAGATAAGTTTATATACTTTTATTTGGATAGCAGTACTTAATATAAGTTGTTTGTTAATTCCGTTGTTCAAAATATCTTCGAATATATTTTCCTCTTTATTGATCGTTCTGTTTGGTGTGTTTTTATTATTAACAACAAAAGACATTCTTACAAAATATATTGAGAAGGTCGTTATAAGAAGGGCTTTTATAATGATTAACCTATATGTTTTGGCAGTATCATTTGTAATTTCAATTGATAAATTATTACTAAGAGAATTTTAACGGTTATTTTTATGGAATTTTTAGATAAAATGGTTTTACAGCAATCTGCTCATCATATGGTGTTGTTAAAGTATTTACTTGTATTAACATTAATCATATTTTACTGTTATGCTGGTTTATTACTCGGGTCAACATTTTTATCTTTATTCTACAAATTGAAATCCAAAAAATTAGAAGATTCAAATAATAGTATTTTTTCTAAAATGCTAATTGATTTAGTAACTTTTAATAAATCAGTCGGCTTTGCACTTGGCATTATTCCAATTATTAGCGCTTCATTTTGTTATGCTCAATTATTACATAAAACTGGATTGGATTTACCGGAATTTATTCTTATCGCTGCTTTAATATTTTATTTTGGTCTTGGATTTGTTTATCTGTATAAGTTTCGAATGAAAAAAAACAAATCAAGTTGGTATTTTGGAATTATCAGCACAGTTCTATTAGCTGTTTCAACATTAGTCCTTATTGGCTCAACACAATTAGCTATTGATTCTGAAAATTGGAAGAATCAAAATGATATAATAAGTATAGTCCTTTCTGCTAGGACTATTTTTAGCTATCTGCATTTTGTAGTCTTTTCTCTTTTATCGGCATCGCTATTTTTTCTTTATAAATATTTTCGCAATAATTCAGAAGAAGAATTTCCTTCAGAATTACTCAGAGTATACTCAAGAAATCAATCATTAAAAATTGGATTGGTGTCAGTTATTATTTTACCAGCACTTGTTTTAATATACATTTTCCTTAAACCAATATCTTCTTTATCATTCAACTTTTTCGGTTACGCTGTTTTAGCATTAATTTCGTTATTAGTTATAAGTGTTTTTCTTTATGTAATGATAAAAGAAAATAAAACTGCATACGGCTCTAAAGCATTATTTTTTCTTGTTCTTTTTATTTCAATTATGGTAATTAAAGATCAATTCGCATTCGATACTGCCACCAAAAAACATTTTGTTGTTCTTGCATCTGAATATGAAGAGTATCAAAAGAAAGTACAAGAGGAATTTGGTTTGTTGGTTGAAACAATAAACGGCGCAGATATCTTCAATGGTAAATGTGTTGCATGTCATCAATTTGATAAAAAATTAGTTGGTCCTCCATATAATGAAACTCTCCCTAAATATGAAGGGAAGAAAGAGGCACTTGTTCAATTTATTTTAAATCCAGTAAAGATTAACCCAGATTACCCACCTATGGCTAGCCAAGGGCTTAAACCAAGCGAAGCAGAAGCTGTTGCTGATTATATTTTGAGTACTTACAAGAAATAAATTTGATTCAAATCATAATCTATTTATTCCGTGTTTATTATTTTTGCTTAAATTAATTTTTAGGTCTAATTGACAGTTCTCGAAATATTAAAACTCTCAACTGAATATCTTGAAAAAAAAGGAATTGAATCACCACGCTTAAGTGCTGAACTTTTATTAGCGGATATTCTAAAATGTAAAAGACTTAATCTGTATTTGCTCTTCGAACGTCCGCTTTCAGAAAATGAAATAAATAATTACAGAGACTTTATTGCAAGAAGAGGGAAGTATGAGCCAGTCCAATATATTATTGGTACAACCGACTTTTTTGGACTACAATTTAAGGTTAATAGATCTGTATTAATCCCACGGCCAGAAACAGAAATTTTAGTTGAAACGATATTGAATGATTATTATAATCCAAAAAAAAATCTAGTAGCAAATTCCAAAATAAATATTCTGGATATAGGCTGCGGCAGTGGAATTATCGCCATCACACTATCCAAAAAAATATCAAATTCTAAAGTTACTGCAGTTGATATTTCAGAAAATGCAATAAAAATCGCCAAAGAAAATGCAGAAGCTAATGAAGCACTTAATATTGAGTTTTTGACTTGTGACTTTTCTACATACCAATTCAATGAAAATAGATTCGATATAATTGTATCAAATCCACCTTATGTAAGTATCGACGAGTTTCCGACACTTCAAAAAGAAATTATTGACTATGAACCGGCGCATGGAGTAACAGATTTTTATGACGGCCTTTCTTTTTATCGACTGATTGCTGAACATTCTAATCATCTTTTAAATAGAAATGGAATGATTTATTTGGAAATGGGAAAAGGACAATCACAAATTGTAAAAGAAATATTAGAACAAAATAATTTTAATAATATTTATATTGTAAAGGATTATCAGCAAATTGACCGTGTGATAGTTGGAGAATACAAATGAGAGCTGTAGTTCAACGTGTTACAGAAGGTTCTGTTGAAATTCCAAGTGAAAATTATTTTGCTTCCATTAGTAAAGGGATGGTGATTTTGCTTGGAGTGAAAGAAAATGATACTGAAGCCGACTTAAATTTTGTTGCGGATAAATGTGCTAATCTCAGAATATTTGAAGATGATAATGATAAAATGAATTTGTCCTTAAAGGATGTGAACGGAGAAGTTCTTGTTATTTCTCAGTTTACTGTTTATGGAGATGCAAGAAAAGGTAATCGACCAAGTTTTACTGATGCTGCTAAACCTGAAATTGCCGAAAAATTCTACAACTTATTTATTGACAGAATGAAAGAAAATCTTGGTGAAGAAAAGGTAAAAGGAGGTTTATTCAGAGCCATGATGTTAGTAAAAATTTATAATGATGGACCGGTAACAATAATTGTTGAATCAAAATAACTCATCAAAATTTAGGACGGAAAATTGCACTCAACAATTTTAATTTTTATGGATGGCGTAGGAATTGGTAAAAAAGATAATGAGTATAATCCTTTTTTTAAGTACGGTTTTAAAACATTCTTTTCAGTTTTTGGTGAAATTCCAAATCTAGAAAATCAAAAATTAAGTTCTAATGGCTCTTACATTTTTCCAGTTGATGCATGTATGGGTATTCCAGATTTACCATTGAGCGGCACTGGCCAGACTTCAATTTTTTGCGGTGTAAACGCTTCAAAGATTATTGGAAAGCATTTTGGTCCATATCCATATTCGACCTTGATTCCCATAATTGAAAAGCAAAATATCTTTAAAGAATTTAAGCGGAAGAAATTAAAAGTAAACTTTGTAAATGCTTATCCGAAAGTATTTTTTGATTACATAAATTCTGGCAGAAGAAGATTAAGTGTCACTACTTTAAGCTGTTTATTGAGTAATGTTCGATTAAATAAAATATCCGACATTCATAGTAAGAGGGCATTAAGCGCTGAAATAAACAACAATCGTCTTGTTGAGAGACTTAAATACAAACTCCCTATAATTTCCTCTGAAACAGCCGGTAAAAGACTTATAAGAATTGCTTCTAATCATCATCTAACTGTTTTCGAAATATTTCATACTGATCATCTTGGTCATGGAAGAGTGGCTGATTTGTTAGAGCCTTTCACTAAAACATTGGATGAATTTTTATATTTTTTAATTAGTAATTTAACACAAAATATGACTCTATTGATTTGTTCCGATCACGGAAATTTTGAGGATCTTTCTACGAAAATGCACACACTAAATCCAGCACTGGGTTTAGTTGCTGGAAAGTATTCGGATATTATTTCAAAAAAGATTAAGAGTCTGGACAATATTAAACCAGCTATTATGGAGATGTATGATTGAATAACTATCCACTAATAAAGTATGTTTTATTCTTCATTTGTGGAATTCTATTTGAATCGATATTTCAGATCCCTTTAATCACCAAAATATTTTTTACTTCGATTTTCATTAGCTGTACAATCTTTTCTTTGATTAAAAAACAACAATTACAAAAATTCCAAATTGTATTTTCATTATTAACCGTATTTTTTATCGGAGCAATTCATTATTCATTCTTTAAGAATGAACAAGTAAAATACCCTTTCGAATTGCCAGTTAATAAAAGTGCGGTTGCATATGGAAAAATTACTGATCTAAATCTAATACGAGCAGATCGATTGATTTTTTATTTGCTAACTGACTCTGTAAAAATTCAAGATTATACCGCTAAATACAAAGTACAGATGATATGTACTGTCAAAGATTCAAAAAGAAGATTACAAGAACTTTATAATTCTATTAAGATCGGAAATGATATAAGAGTTGTTGGAACTATTGCAAGAGCAAGAGATAAACGGAACCCCGGGGAGTTCGATTATGAAAAATATATTACTGAAAAAGGAATTCATGGCTTGATGATTGTATATAAAACCAAAGACATAATGTTTGCTTCACATAATACTAAGCATATTCATCAATTTGTATTCGAAATTAGGAAATCGATTGATGATCTAATAAATTATTTTCATAATGAGTCTTCAGCTTCACTTTTGCGCGGATTAATTTTAGCTGACCGCAGCTTAATAGATTACGACATAAAAAATGAATTTATAAATGCTGGTGTCATTCATGTGCTTGCTGTTTCTGGTCTTCATGTTGGTTTTATTGCTATCATATTTGTGTTTTTATTTAAAAGGTTCAATCCTTACTTTCGTTACGGTTTTACAATTGCTGGATTAATTTTATTTCTTATCATTACAAACTCGCCAACTTCAGTAGTTAGGGCAACGATAATGGCTTTGGTTATGATATTATCCCCATTAACTGGGAGAAATTATAACAGTATAAATGCATTATCATTAGCAGCATTGATAATTTTGATTTTTTCTCCAAGTCAAATTTTTGACCCTGGATTTCAATTATCCTTTTCTGCTGTTTTAGCAATTGTAATTCTATATCCGCCGATTAACAAAGTTATCTATGCGATGAATATTAAATTTTCTGTTATTAACTATATTTTATTGTTTTGTGCAGTGTCACTTGCTGCTCAACTTGGAACACTTCCATTTACTTTGATTTACTTTCATCGACTTTCTATTGTCTCATTATTAGCGAATATTGTAGTTATCCCAACTATAGGTCTTGTTATTAGTATTGGAATTTTAACAATTGTTCTTGGGCCAATATTGTCCTGGTTTGGTTTAGTATTTGGTTCGGCAAATGAATTATTGACCTATTTATTATTTTCATTTGTTAGATTAATAGGTAAACCAGAATCTTCATTTATCTCAATTCAGCAATTTTCAGTTTATGATTCAATTCTATTTTATTTTTTTGTTTTACTCGTTTTTATGTTGTGGAAAAAATTATCAACAATAATCACTAAATTTATCTTCGCTGTTTTACTTTGCATTACTCTATTCCTTGGATTTAAGCTCGATGACTTTGAATTATTACCCGATAATCATTTATCAGTTTTAACTATTGATATAGGGCAAGGTGATGCAATATTGATAAAATTTTCAAATGGTAAAACTGCTTTGATTGATGCCGGGGATGCAACAGAATATTTCGATAATGGTGAAAGAGTGATTCTACCGTTATTAAATTTTTTAGGAATTGAAAAGATTGACTATGGATTTATTTCACATGTTGATGCAGATCATTACAAAGGATTCTATTCTCTAATTAAACATAATCGTATTTCAAGTATTTATAAACCAAAGTTAGATTCATTAGAAAATAAAGATGTCGAATTAGAAAAATTTATTTCTTCTTATAAAATTCCTATAAAATATTATGCAAAAAGCCAGATCGACTTTGAGAGTTCAAAACTTTACATTTTGAATGATACCCTTAGTGGATATTTCCAATCAATGAGCTCAAATGACCGAAGCGGAATGCTAAAAGTACAATTTGGAGAATCGACTTTTCTTTTTACGGGTGATGCTGGGATTCGTGCTGAAAAATATTATTTAGAAAATTATGTGCATTTTCTTGAAAGCACGGTTTTGAAAGCCGGACATCACGGAAGTAAAACAAGTTCAAGTCAAGAATTTGTAGATATAGTTAAACCTAAAATTGCGATTATTTCTGCCGGCATTTTAAACAAATTTAAGCACCCACATTTTGAAATCCTTGATAGATTTGGTAAATCAAATACTAAAATATTACGAACTGATAAAAGCGGTGCTGTATTGTTAAGGTCTGATGGCATAAAAGTAGAAATTATTAATTGGAAAAAGCTTGAAAGTGATTATATATTTTGAAAGATAATCCTATAGACTAATGAAATTAATAGAGAACCAATCATTAAAAAATCTAAACACATTTGGTGTTGATGTAAAAGCAAAATACTTTGCAGAAGTTGAATCTGAGATTGAACTTTTCGAGCTATTAAATTCATCATATTTCAAAGAAAATAAATATTTAATTTTAGGGGCGGGTAGCAATGTTTTATTCTTGAATGACTATGATGGTTTAATTATAAAAATTACCGATACGATTTTAAATGTAATAGATGAAACACCAACGGAAGTGATTATTGAGTGCAAAGCCGGCGCAATTTGGGATGATGTAGTGAAATTCTCCGTAGATAATAATTTTTATGGAATAGAAAATTTATCCCTAATACCAGGTACAATAGGTGCTGCACCAATTCAGAATATTGGAGCTTATGGAGCAGAGCTTTCTAACGTTCTATTGGATGTACAAGGAATTTCAACGTCATCATTGAATCAACAAGAATTACAAGTTTCTGATTGTAAGCTGAGTTACCGTAACAGCATATTTAAAAATGAACTTCGTAACTCTTTTATAATTACTTCAGTAAAACTAAGGCTAAGCAAAACGCCAAAAGTGAATATTAATTACCGTGATTTAAAAGAGAAATTTAATTTTCGATCGTTCGATAATATTTCATTACAAGAAATAAGAGATGCTGTGATAAATATTAGGAAAAATAAATTACCAGATACTCAAAATCTTGGAAATGCCGGAAGCTTCTTTAAAAATCCTACCATAAATAAAAATCATTTATTAAAATTAAATGATAAGAACAAAGACTTAGTATTTTTTAAACTTGATGAAGATACTTTTAAGATTCCAGCTGGTTGGTTAATTGAAAAATGCGGATTTAAAGGAAAACGAATTGGTAATGTTGGATCATATGAAAAACAAGCATTGATAATTGTTAATTTCGGAAATGCATCTGGTAGAGAAATTCAAAACTTTAGTGACCAAATAATTTCGCTCGTCGACAAGCAGTTTGGAATTATTCTTGAACCAGAAGTGAACTTTATTAGCTAAATGAAAATCAAGTTTAATTTCTTTTAATTATGGAGGATTAATGACAGCATTTGTTGGCATTTTATTATCAGTGTTAATCTTAAGCAGTACATCAGACAATTTGTATAAGAAAGCTCAGAAACTTGCCAAAGAAATTATCATAATAGATACACACATCGATACTCCTGGTATTCTCGAAAATGGTTGGATCGATATTTCAAAAAGGCATAATAAGGGAGAATTCGATTATGTCCGTGCCAAAGAAGGTGGATTGGATGCTCCATTTATGTCTGTTTACGTTTCTGCACGATTTGAAAATAATGGAGCTAAGAAAGAAGCTGAGAACATTATTGGAATTGTAAACAAAGTTATTAGTGATTTCCCAGATAAATTTGCGCATGCTAACAGCGTTATAGATGTACTAACAAATTATAAAACTGGAAAAATATCTTTGCCTATGGGTATGGAAAATGGCTCACCGCTTGAAGGCGACTTAAAAAACGTTAAATATTTTTATGATCGAGGAATTCGATATATAACATTAGCGCACGCACAAAGTAATCACATATCAGATTCATCGTATGATACCAATAAACAGTGGAATGGATTAAGTCCATTTGGTAAAAAAGTTGTAGAGGAAATGAACAAAGTTGGTATAATGATCGATATTTCTCATCTTACTGATGATGCAGCCTTTCAAGTTTTAAGTTTGAGTAAAGCCCCTGTGATTGCCTCCCATTCATCTTGCAGATTTTTTACTCCTGGATGGGAAAGAAATATGAGTGATGAATTAATAATAGCCTTAGCCAAAAATGGGGGAACTATTCAAATTAATTTTGGCTCCAGTTTTTTGAGACAAGACATATTAGACCGCGAAAATAAAAATAGAACTGATATTGCAAATTATATTAATGAACATAAAATAATGCAGAATGGAAAAGAAGCCCAAGAATATTCTGAAAAATACTGGAAAGAGCATCCCGTTGGTTATGCAGATGTGAAGGATGTTGTTAAACATATTGATCACGTAGTAAAACTTGTCGGTATTGATCATGTTGGATTTGGTTCAGACTTTGACGGCGTTGGAGATTCTCTTCCAATAGGTCTTAAAGATGTATCTTATTATCCAAACTTAATTTATGAATTGCTTAAAGCTGGTTACAGTGAAAAAGATATAAAGAAAATTTGCGGAGGTAATTTGCTGAGAGTTTGGAGTGAAGTTGAAAAAATAGCATCAAATAATTTTTTAAAATAGATTTTGAATTTTTTTAAAATAATAACATTATTTATTTTTATCGCTTTCTATGTTATAAGCTGTCGTGATTATCCGATTGAACCAAACAATAATGAGTCTGCTCCAACTATAGAAGAAACTAAATTAATATCATCTTCCGATGCGATCTTAGGGATTAATTCATTTATCATAAAACAAGATAGTTTAGCACAATTAACACAGTATGATGAAGAAAAACATAGAATCCCATCAATTTGGAAAGGAACAATATTTAATTCTGGGTTATGGATAGCCGGCGAACAGAAATCAATAATTCGATGTAATATTCTTGGTGCTACGAATTCTTTGGAAAGAAGTAACTATACAAATACATTCAAATCCGAAAAGCTTGGTGTATATTTTGTAAATAAAAGCATCATTGAAAATCCAGCAAATTCGTTTCCTTCAAATTTTCCACTAGAGGAAAATGGAAAACCGAAACTTTATGGTGATGCAATGCTCTTTTCAGTTTATCGCTCTGATACAACTAGAACAACTCCTATTCTTCAGAATCCGATTAGAGGGTTAAGATTTAATCAAATTGTTTATGCTTATAAAGCTCAAGAATTATCTAGATCAATTTTTATTCAGATAAATATTTTTTCAGTAAGTCAAGGATTGAACAATGCTTTTATTGGTTTTTGGATTGATGCTGATTTATCTCAAGAAAAAGTTGGATATGATTCAATTAATGGGATAAGTTATATATATAGAAACCTTCAGAACGGAGAGAATACTCACACTGTTTTTGGATACACTTTATTACATACTCCTAACAGTTTTAATAGGCAAGTTGGAATTACATCGCACAGAATTATGTTAAAATCATCACTTGAATTAGAATATGGACAGTCTTTTAACAACAGCCAGAACATTTACAGTACTTTGAAAGGGTTGTCAAATTCAGGAAAAAGAATGGTAAATCCAACTACAGATAAAAATACATATTTTGCATTCACTGGCAATCCCATTACTAATTCCGGCTGGCTTGATACAGAAAGGGATGCTCGACAGCTATTATCATCTGGTCCCTTCAACTTGAATTCGGATCAACGATTGGTGGTATTAATGACATATGAAACTGGCGAATCCTTATCTGAAGCATTAGTTAAGTTAAAATTGAAAGTAGCTGATATTAGAAACAAACCGCATCTTTGGCAGTTTTAACAAATGTTACAAATGACACGTTTGTATTTTCCACTTCTTTAATTTCGTTCTTAAATACTTCCAATAAATTCATTAAATTTAATGGTCTCATTATTACATTTCTTACATTTGGAATAGTTGGATATAACAAAATCATATATTGTTCAGTGCATTACTGCTGCAGCAAATAATCTTCGTTTAAGCTCTGAAAAAATTGAAACTGTTGCAATTCTGCGAGAAAGAATTACATCTTGTACAAATATTCTTGATGAAATCAAAAAATTTAAAAAAACTACTGAATTATCGAAGCTTGGAATTAAACTGAGTGATATCTTCAATTATGTTGAAAATGGCAAATTAGATTTTCTAAAAGTCTCAGAAAATTTTAGAGAACACAGTCATCTCTTAGTACGCGAATTGAATCATGTTTTGGATATAACTACACCGACTGTTATGAAAAGTATTTTTCAAAGATTTTATGATGAAACAATCAACATTGATTTAACAAAACGCGGTACATTAGAACCTGAATTTCGAATCGAAAAAAAGGAAGTTGAGTTCCCAAAGCGTTCTCATGCAGATGAATTAAAGGAGGCTTTGATATTTGATGAATTAAATAAAGAAGAAGGATTTAATTTTGAATCCTATGAAGAAAAAGTTTTGAGACCAATAAAAGAAATAGATTCATTCTTGAATAAAGTATTGAAGTATAATTACACTGAAAGTGAAATTACAAATTGTATTAAAAAAATGAATGAAAATGCACAGCTCTCTCAAAAGGTTGGTTTTGATATTATTTCTAATATGCACAAAATATTTGCCGATGGTTTGGAATCAATAAATCAAAAAAAAATTGCACCGAGTGTAAACACTATCGATTCACTACGTGCATGTTTAATTGTTATTGTTGCTGTAATCCGTGGTAAAGAAGTTGATATAACAAATTATTTAACTCGTGCAGAGAATTTTGGTAAAATGATTAAATCAAATAAAAGGGAATTGTAATGGAATTATTTGCAGTTATTATGGCTGGAGGAGTTGGATCAAGATTTTGGCCCCGTAGCAAAGAAAAAAAACCGAAACAGTTAATAAGAATTTTTGGCAATAATACGATGATTCAAGATACTGTATTGCGACTTGAAGGATTAGTAAAGAAAGAAAATATTTTTATCATTACAAACAAAATTCAAAAAATACGTGTTAAAGAACAATTACCTAATCTTCCAGAAAAAAATATAATTGACGAACCTTTTGGCAAAAATACTGCCGCATGTATTGGCTTAGCATCTATTTTAATTCACTCAAAAAGTAAAGATGCAGTTACAATTATTCTACCTTCAGATCACTTAATTAAGGATGATGAACATTTCCAAAAGTGTTTGCAAACTGCTTCCGAGTTTGCATTCAATTCTCAAGGACTTGTTACTATTGGCATCACTCCAACTCGTCCCGAAACCGGATATGGATACATTCAATTTGATGAAGAAAAAGTAGATGAAAGCATTTATAAAGTATTAACCTTTGCAGAAAAGCCGAATCTCTCAACTGCACGCAGATTCATAGAAAGCGGCGATTTTCTTTGGAATTCTGGCATTTTCATGTGGCGTGTTGATGTAATATTAGATGAAATTAAAAAATATTTACCTGATTTATATCAAGGCTTGCTTAAAATTGAAGAAAACATTGATACTCCGGATTTTGAAAAGCAGCTTGTTCAAGTTTATGGTCAATTAAAAAGTATTTCTATCGATTATGGAATAATGGAAAAATCGGATAAAGTATTTTTAACAAAAGCAGATTTTTATTGGAATGATGTTGGAAATTGGGAAGCCGTTTATGATATTTCAGAAAAAGACGAAGAGGGTAATGCTTTGATTGGTGACGTGTACGCTGAAAATACTTTTGGTTCTTATATCTTTTCACCAAGAAAATTTACTGCAGCAATTGGAGTTCAAAACCTTATTATAATAAACACTAATGAAGCCTTGTTAATTTGTGAACGTAATAATGCTCAAGATGTTAGAAATGTTGTTGATCATCTTAAAATGAATAAACGGACAGAATTAATTTAATGAAACGTGCAATTACGGAATATGAAATATTAAATTTACTTAAGAATGGAATTAAAGAACTGCATCTGACTAAAGATGATGTTCTAACTCCATTAGCGATTGATAGAATTAAACGTTCTGGGATGTTAATTATTAAGGAAGGGATTAAAGAATCTCAACCAACTGATTATAAAAATAAAATTGCCATTGGCTCAGATCACACCGGTGTAATTGCAAAAAAAGTATTAGTTGAATTTCTGAAAACAAAAAAATTTGAAGTAACAGATATTGGAACTTACAGTGAAGAATCTGTAGATTATCCTGATATTGCGACTAATATTGCTGTTCGTGTTAAAGGTGGAGAAGTTGAATTTGGGATTATTATTGATGCAACTGGAATTCCCTCAGCAATAACTGCTAATAAATTCAAAGGAATAAGGGCTGCAACGTGCTATAATGAATTTTCTGCAAAGAGTGCAAGAGAACATAATAATGCAAATATTCTTGTCCTTGGTGCAAAATCACTTGGCGAAGAAACTTTGAAATCAATTACTGATGTTTTTCTTAGTTCAAAATTTTTAGGTGATAGACACCAAAGAAGACTTGATAAAATTAAAGCAATTGAAGAAAAATTTTTTAATAAATCATAATTACGTTTTAGATTTTGTAATTCCCAATAAACTCCCGGAATAATTTTTGAAACAATCGAAGTTAAAAATCGATTCGATTGAAAAACTTGAGAGTAATACTTTTCTCATTTCATTAAAATCGAATCAAAGCAATGAAGTTATAACACCTGGACAGTTTTATAACATAAAAGTATCGGATAATGACTTCCCTTTACTAAGAAGACCATTCTCAATTTGTGATTTTATAAATGACAGACTTTATTTTATGTTTGACATTCATGGGGAGGGAACAAAAATGCTCTCCCAAAAAAGAATTGGAGAAGAACTTGATTTACTTGGTCCACTTGGTAATGGATTTGATTTAAGCGGTGATTTTGATACTGCGATTATTATTGCTGGAGGAATTGGAGCAGCTCCTTTCCCATATCTCATTAGAAAAATGCCTGAAAACAAAAATGTTGTAAGTTTTCTTGGTGCAAAATCTAAATCAGCAGTTGTTAAGTATGGATTGAAAAAAATTTTTATTTCAACTGACGATGGCTCGGAAGGATTTCATGGAAATGTAGTACATTTATTCAAATCTAAAATTTTAGATTTTGTTGATAAAAAAATTAAAATATATGCATGCGGACCCACTCCAATGCTAATTTCTTTACAAGAATTTGTAATTCAAAATAAAATTGATTGCCAAATATCGACAGAATGTTCAATGGCATGTGGTTTTGGAATCTGTCAGGGATGCCCAATTGAAAAATCAAGTGGTGACGGTTATTTGCTTGTTTGCAAAGATGGACCGGTATTTAATGCAAATGCGGTGAAGTTATGACGGGCATAGATTTATCAGTTAATGTTGGAAAGTTAAAATTAAAAAATCCAGTACTACTTGCTTCTGGTACAAATGGTTATGGAAATGAAATCTCCAATCTAACAGATTTAAGTAAACTTGGCGGTATTGTAACAAAGTCATTATCTCTAAAACCGAGAAAAGGAAATCCGCCTCAAAGAATAGTAGAAACTTCTTCTGGAATGTTAAATGCAATAGGACTTGCAAATGTAGGTGTTGAAAGTTTTGTAAAAGAGAAGATTCCATTCTTGAAAGAATTGAATACTACTCTAATTTGTAATATTGCAGCTAGTTCTATTGAAGAATATGTTGAGTGTACAAAAATTCTGACGGCTGAAGAACTAATTAGTGCTTTTGAAATAAACGTATCTTGCCCAAACGTTAAAGAAGGTGGACTCGAATTTGGAAATGATCTTAATGCAGTTGGACGAATAACTGAAAAAGTGAAAGCTGCAACTAATAAACCAATTATCATAAAATTATCACCGAATGTATCTCGAATTTCCGATTTTGCAAAGGTTGTAAAACAAGAAGGAGGCGATGCTGTCTCTGCAATTAACACTCTCGTTGGCACTGCTTTTAACATTTGGACTAAAAAACCAAAAATCAAAAATGTAACTGGCGGGCTTTCTGGTCCGGCTATTAAACCTGTGGCTCTTGCAAAAGTTTTTGAGATAAGTCGTAATATACAGATTCCAATTATTGGTATTGGCGGTATAATGAATTGGCAAGATGCAATAGAATTTATTATTGCTGGTTCGACAGCCATTCAACTCGGAACTGTTAATTTTATTAATCCTAATGCCGGAGTAGAAATAGTTGAAGGAATTAATGCGTTCTGTGAAAAAACTTCTGTGGGCAAAATATCTGACTTAATCGCATCTTATCAAATTTAAAATGGATCTTCAAACATCACTTCAAAGAATATATTCTCTTCATCAGTTTACTATTAAACTAGGTTTGGAAAGAATAACTTCGCTTCTTGAAAAAATTGGGAATCCACACAAAGGATTAAAATATATTCATATTGCTGGTTCTAACGGGAAAGGAAGTACAGCATCTTTCATTGCAAGTATTTTAATGGAGGCTGGTTATAAAGTTGGGCTATATACATCTCCTCATTTTGTACGTTTTAACGAAAGGATAAGAATAAATGGTCAAGAAATTAGTGATGAATATATTGCAGATTTTATTTCTTTTGTTGATAATTTAATAACTGAATTAAATCCTACATTTTTCGAAATTACAACTGCTTTGGCATTTAAATATTTTTCAGAGAAGAAACCGGATGTAATAATTCTTGAAACTGGGCTTGGTGGAAGATTGGATGCTACAAATGTAATTGAACCATTGGCTTCATTAATTACTTCTATTAGTCTGGAACACACAAATATTTTAGGGGATACAATTGAAAAAATCGCCTATGAAAAAGCCGGAATAATAAAACCAAATTCCATTTTAATTAGTGGTATTGTTAAAGATCCAGTTCGTAAAATATTTGATGAAATATGCTCTAATTTAAGAACTTCTCACTACAATTTAGAAGATGATACTATGTTCTTCACAGATTCAATCTTACTCAGCTTTGGTAATAATAAGTTAAATATCTATAAAACTGGATTGGTAGGTTTTCATCAAGTTTTGAACGGAGGATTAGCCGCTTATACCGCTTACAAAATATTTGGGATAGACGATATTAAAACAATTAATGATGGATTAATGAGAGTTGTCCAAAATGTCCATTTTGAAGGGAGGTTTGAAATCATTAGTGAGAAACCTATTATTATTTTAGATTCGGCTCATAATCCCGATGGAGTTAAAACATTTATTAAAGAGTTTTCTCAAATATCTCAACGGTATAATGATAGGATTTTAATTTTTGGAGTGATGAAAGATAAAAACTACATTGAAATGCTAGAGTGCCTTTTCCCCCATTTCAATATGATATTTGCTTCAGAGGTCAGGAATGAAAAAACCTTAAAAATTAAAGAAATAATAAAGATTGGTTTACAGCTTGGAGTATCTATCCAACCACTTGGCAATCCAGCGGATTTTATAAGAGATTTTAAAAAAGAGAGTGGAAATTCTTGCCTGGCTATCCTTGGAAGTATGTATTTAATCGGAGAAATAAAATCTGAGCTTGCCAAACAAAATACTTGACATTAATCCATATGGGAATTAATTTAGTGGTGTGCCGCAATAGTCTTCATTTTATAACAATTAATTCACGAATTCATAATCATTAATCAATAAAATCCCCAAATTGTAAACCAACAGATAAAATCAAATTGAATTTTTCACTAGATGTAGGATAAATTATGCCGATGGATATTTCAGAACTGCAATCAAAAAAAATTGTTGATCTATATAAGATTGCAAAGGATTTCGGGTTAGCTGGATACAGCGATCTCCGAAAACAAGAGTTAATATTTAAAATTCTCGAAGCTCAATCGCAGAAAGATGGATTGACCTTCTCAAAAGGTGTTTTGGAAGTACTGCAAGATGGATATGGTTTCCTTCGATCTGCAGATTACAATTACTTACCTTCACCAGATGATATATATGTTTCTCCTTCGCAGATAAAGAGATTCAGTCTTCGTACTGGTGATTTTGTAAGTGGTCAAGTAAGACCACCAAAGGAAGGGGAACGATTCTTTGCTTTACTTCGTGTTGAAGCTGTTAATGGGAAGGATCCAGAAGAGATTCGAGAAAGAACATTGTTTGATAACCTAACTCCAATTTATCCTACTAAAAGACTTAAGCTTGAATCTGCACCTGGTGAGTATTCAATGAGGATAATGGATTTACTTTCACCAATCGGAAAAGGACAGCGCGGATTAATTGTATCGCCGCCGAAAGCTGGTAAAACAATTCTTCTTCAAAAAATTGCTAATTCAATTACAAGAAATCATCCTGAAGTAAAAATTTTGATGTTGTTAATAGATGAACGCCCAGAAGAAGTAACCGATATGCAGCGCTCTGTTCAAGCAGAAGTTATTAGTTCGACTTTTGATGAGCCGGCAGATAGACACGTACAAGTAGCTAATATGGTTATCGAAAAGGCAAAAAGAATGGTTGAAGCGAGTGATGATGTTGTGATTCTACTTGATAGTATAACAAGGCTCGCACGTGCACATAATACTGTTATTCCTCACAGCGGCAGAATATTATCTGGTGGAGTTGATGCAAACGCCCTTCATAAACCAAAACGCTTTTTTGGTTCTGCTAGAAATACCGAAGATGGAGGAAGTCTTACAATTATTGCTACTGCTTTAATCGATACCGGAAGTAGAATGGATGAAGTAATCTTTGAGGAATTTAAAGGCACTGGTAACATGGAATTGGTTCTTGATAGGAACCTTGCTGATAAGAGAATTTTCCCAGCAATTGATTTAAATAAATCTGGTACAAGAAAAGAAGAGCTTTTACTTAAAGAAGACGAATTAAATAAGATTTGGATTCTTAGAAAATTACTTGCAGATTTTGACCCAACAGAAGCAATGGAATTTATACTCGATAAAATGAAGGGAACAAAAAACAATAAAGAGTTCTTACTGAGCATGAACAGTTAAATATAATGTCAATTCCTCGTAAATCCTTTTTCTATGTACTATTATTGATTACTGGTTTATGTAATAATTTTCTTTATTCTCAGCCCCAACTCAATAATCCGCAAATAAAAAATCTAATTTTCGTTGAAAGAAATATTTTGCCGAGAGGTGATTCTCTTGAATGTATTGTTTCCTACAGAATCCCTTATTCCGAACTCGTATTTGTAAAAAATGGTAGTTTCTTTGAATGTAATGTTAATTTTGAATGCGAAGTAAAACAAAACTCTAAAATTGTAAATAGGAAAAGCAGCAGTTCAATAGTAATTACTGAAAACTATGAGAAGTCGCGAGATTCTGAAAAATATTTAGAAGGATTTGTTTCTTTCCAATTGAATCAAGATAACCATTATCTATTCCCAAATCTCCAAATATCAAATATTGAAAGAAGGATTGAGCTTGATTCAATTTCAATTTTTCCAAAAAGATTAGTAAAAGATAATTTCATACAACCGATTAGTGTTTTAAAGGGAGAATCTAATTGCAATGACCTCACATTGTACAAACTGAATAATTGGGGAAATTCTATTCCTTTCAGTACTGATGAAACAATTCTTATAGTCCCAATTCTACGAAGAAAGAGTGGTAAAGTTAAATATTTCATTCAACAAAATAATTCTCAGGTATTCACTGGTGAAATTAGTGAGTGTGTGAAACAGCCAATTAAATTTGATTTGTGCAATAATGCATTGTTTTTAATTAATGGTAAGTTAGACACTCAAACTGAATTTTTTATTATTAAAGATTTTTCACACCTTTTAAGTGAGGGGAATGCAAAACTGGTTATTGAAAGTGAGGATGGGAATAAATCTGAATTTAATCTGAATGTGACATGGCATAATAAACCTAAATCATTGTCTAACCCAGAATTTGCTATCGAATTGATTAAATATATTTCTGATGAGTTGACTCTTAAAATGATATTTTCTAAAAGTTCTGATGAATATTACAGTGAACTGTTAAAGTTTTGGGATTCCAGAATACCCAATAGAAATTATAAGTTTAATAATCTTATGGAGGAATATTACAAAAGAGCTGATTATGCTAACGCTAATTTTAACACAATTACCAAACAAAATGGGGCGTTATCAGATAGAGGAAAGATTTACATTTTATATGGTAAACCTGACCAAACAAAAAGAGATTATTCTTTAAAAAATTTTGTTGCAGAAATATGGTTTTATAATAATATTAAGAAGGAATTTGTATTTCTTGATGAAACTGGACTAGGAAATTTTATATTAAGTAAATAAATGATAAAATTAGTTTTTACATGCGGCGATATTAATGGGATTGGCCCAGAAATATGCATAAAAACTTTCAATCAAATCTATAATCCTAAAAATCGTATTATTATTTATTTAGCACCCAAAGATGTATTTCTTAAATCAATTAAAATTATCAAACCGAAGTTTAAGTATCGCATTCTTGATACAAAATCGGTTTTTCAATTAAGTGATTCGAAAGTTAATATTATAAGTCTTGGAAACTGTAAACAAAAAATCGGCAGTCCTACCAAAGAATCTGGGATTATTTCTTTCACTTCAATTATCGAATCCGTTAAATTAATAAAGACTAAAATTGCTGATGCATTAATAACTGCTCCGATTTCCAAATCTTCATTTAAGATGGCAAAATTAAATTATCCGGGGCATACTGAATTACTTTCTGAATTATCAAACGAAAAAAAATATCTAATGACATTTCTTTCAGAAAAGATGATCTGTGCTTTAGCAACTATACATGAACCGATTAATAAAGTATCTGCTATCATTACTAAGAAACGAATTCTTGATTCTATAAAAATTCTTCATACAATGCTACAACGTGATTTACAAATCAGCAATCCAAGAATTGCCGTACTTGGGCTTAATCCTCATGCCGGGGAAGATGGGAATTTAGGAAAGGAAGAAACAGAAAATATTAAGCCTATTATTAATTCCTTAAAAGGATTGAATGTATACGGACCATTTGTACCCGATGCTTTTTTTGGAAATCACTCATACAAAAATTATAATGCAGTAGTTGGAATGTATCACGATCAAGTATTAATTCCATTTAAGATGATGAATTTCAACGTAGGGGTTAACTATACAGCTGGACTGCCGATTATTCGTACCTCGCCTGATCATGGAACTGCATATGATATTGCTGGTTCTGGTAAAGCTGATCCATCCAGCATGATTGAAGCTGTTAATTGGGCAGAAAAAATTGTTCGAAACAGAAGATAGTGTAATGCTGGAAAAGCCATATAAAAATGTTTCTTTTATTTATTCTCATTTAATGAGATCGATCGATTATGTAAAATGGGCAAATTACATTTTTGAATTAAGCAAAGAATTAAAACGAAAACCGAAAAATATATTAGAAATTGCTTGTGGTAATGGTAAGATAGCAGAATTATTAGCAAAGAAATTCAAAAATTATACTTCATGCGATTACTCATTGAATATGCTAAAACAAGTTAGTTCGAAAAGAAATTCTCGTGTTTGTGCAGATATGGCAGCGTTACCTTTCAATTTTACGTTTGATTTTATTTTCAGCACTTTTGATAGCATCAATTACATCACAAATCGAACTTCTTTGCAAAATTTTTTTAATGAAGTTGCTAAATGCCTTTCAGAAGATGGAAGTTTTACTTTCGATGTTAGTTTGGAAAAAAATAGTCTGAAATATGTTCGGTATTTAAATAGATCTGGAAAATTTAATGGTATTAAGTTTAGTCAGAAGAGCAATTACAATAAAAAAAACAGAATACACTATAATTACTTTGATATAACTTTTTCTAATGGTACAAAAGTACAAGAAATTCATAAACAAAAAATTTATCACTTTAATGATTATTTTGACTTAATTGAAAATACTTCTCTATATGTATCCAAGTGTTATGATGCATTTGCATTTAAACAAGCTACAAGTGATTCTGAAAGAGCTCAATTTGTTCTAAAGAGGAAATGAGATAATGCTAATATTTAACCATGTAGATTTCAGTTATCAAAATCAGCCAGTATTCCAAGATCTAAATTTGCAAATCGACCAAGGTGAATTTGTTTTTATGATAGGTAAAAGCGGCGTTGGTAAAACAACTTTACTCCAAATGATATACATGGATCGGCTTCCTCAATCGGGATATGTACAAGTTGGCGAGTATTCTTCAGAAAATATAAAACCTAATGAACTACCTTATTTAAGGAGAAATATAGGAATCATTTTTCAAGATTTTCAATTATTAGAAGATAGAAATGTTTTTGAAAATTTATCATTTGTGCTTAAAATTACAGGTACCCCTCAAAGGATGATAAAAAAGAAAGTTTATAATGCGTTAACAGAAGTTGGGCTCACTCATAAACATAATAATATGTCTTCCGAACTTTCGGGAGGTGAAAAGCAGAGAATTGCAATTGCACGTGCGATAATTAATGATCCATTTCTTGTTTTAGCTGATGAGCCAACTGGTAATCTTGATCCAGAAACTGCAGATGAGATTTTGAGTATCCTTAAAAAAATTAATTCAAGAGGGACTTCAATAATATTTGCGACTCATAATTATGATATGGTAAGAAAATTTGAAACTAAGATTGTTCGACTAGAAGGAGGAAAAGCTGTAAAGGTTTTACTAAAGAAAAAAGAATCTTAATTCATTTTCAGCTGGAAAATAATTTGTTCGGTTACTTTTTCAATCGGTAAAGTACCATCAACTTCATGAATGTGTAATTTATCCTTATAGTAACTAATTACTTGTGCAGTAGTTTCATGGTATACTTTTAATCTTCTTCTTATTACTTCTTCCTCATCATCTTTTCTTTTAATATAACTATTCTCTGAGCCGCAGACTTTACATTTCGAGTTTTCTTTTAGTTCATGATTTACAATAATATTTCCGCATTTTTTGCAAACTAATCTGTTCGAAAGTCTTTTTACAATCACATCATCATCAGCATCAAGTTTAATAAGGTGAGTTTTATTCTTGTTGAGGTTATTTAATATATTGTCAAGAATTCGTGCCTGAGCAACTGTTCTTGGATAACCGTCTAGTATAAAACCATTTCTACATTTTTCGTTATGAAGTGTATCTTTGACTATTTCACCCATAATATCATCCGGCACAAGCTCTCCGCGTTCTACAATTTCTTTTGCTTTATTGCCTAATTCTGATTGATCATTAATCGCTTCTCTTAAAATATCTCCGGTAGAAATATGAGGAATATTAAATTTTAGCGCTATAATTTTTGCTTGAGTTCCTTTGCCTACTCCAGGTGAGCCGAATATGATTATTTGCATATGGTATTTAATCGATTTTAGGTTTGAGAATATTTCCAATCGAAAGTTAAACAGAATTGTTTGGAATGACAAAATTAAATTTTAATTAATGTTTATTTTTCTCTTCACCTTTTCTTTTGGATCGAAAAAATTTCTGCAGTAATTCTTTGGATTCCTTTTCGTAAATACCCGAATATATATTAGGTGTATGGTTGTAATTGCTTTTTTCAATAAGATTGTGAACAGAGCCGCATGCTCCATACTTGGGTTCAAATGCACCAAAGTAGATATTCCTTATTCTAGCCAATATAATTGCACCAACGCACATTATACATGGCTCAGCAGTGATGTACAAATCACAACTATCTAATATTTTTGATTTCAAATGATTAGATGCCGCTGTAATAGCAATCATTTCTGCATGCGCTGTAGGGTCATTAAGATTTTCAGATTGGTTGTGCCCTTTCCCAATGATTTTCCCCTCATAAACAATAACAGAACCAATCGGGACTTCATTTTCTTCAAAAGCTTTTTCTGCCTCTTGAAGTGCTGCAAACATAAATTTATATACATATTCATTAAAGATCATGTTTAATTATTGTCTCAATAAATTCAATTACAATATTGCACTAATTTGATTTAATTCCCAAATAGTGATTACTCAATTAAAAATTAAAGCCCCTTTCAAAAGCTTATGTATTAGTGTTAATAACAAACAATAATTATATTTAAGTTATGATCAATAATCGTTATAAAATAATTAAGAAAATTGGCGAGGGACGGAGTAAAGTTTTTCTTTGCAGTGATGAGTTAATAGGTACAAAAATTGCCATTAAGGTACTTCCTTTTGAAATCGATGCAGCTGAAAAACAAACATTTCGACAAGAATTTTTCTACTTGAAGAAATTCAATCATCCGAATATTATTAAAGTTTTAGACTATGGTAATATTATCACAATTTCTGATGAATTAAGAAACAATCATGGCATTAGTTTATTCTCACAATTTATTTCGTTAGAGTATTTTGAAGCCGAAACAATTGCAGATTCTTTTGACCAATTAAATAAGGATATTATACCACGACTAATCTATTCAGTAGCATCAGTTCTATTTCATTTACACCAAGCAAATTTTATTTACTACGATCTTAAACCAGAAAACATTCTAATAAAATTTGTTAATAATGATGTTCAAATAAAATTCATCGATTTTGGATTTACTCGACATTTATTATTAAATAATACCAAAAACATAATGGGTAGCTTAAAATTTATTGCTCCAGAAGTTCTAAATAGGGAAGCAAGAAATCATAAAGCAGATCTCTATTCTCTGGGAGTATTAATTTATAGATTAATCTATAATAAATACCCAATAGAATTCGATGAACCACTGATGATTTATAAAGCTCAGGTCGAGGGTAAAATAAATTTTCCCAGGACTTCAATTTTCCCAAATTTAATTGAAATAATGAAACAACTATTAGATAAAAATGTTGGTAATAGACCAACTTCCAGTTTTGAAGTTATAAGAGAATTAAAAATATCGTCTTCAGAAGAATTCAAATCTGGCTGGAACTCGCCAAAAGTCCATGCTGGAAGGAAAACTGAGCTTGAACAATGCAAAGCATATTTAACAAATGATGATAACCAGAAACCAATTAAAATAGTGGGTCCGTATAATTCGGGTAAATCTTTTTTACTTCAAGAATTACATAGTAATTATGATGAGAGTATTTTATTAACTCGAAAATCTTTTAATAAGAACCTTCCCGTTTCTAATCAAATACTAAGTCAATTTTTCTTCAATTTAGATGTGTCTGCAAGTTTACGAGATGAGCTGAAACTAAGGTTAAACGAGTTAATAGATAATAAAAGCGACCTTCCAATTGATGAGCTCCGTTCTATCTTGGTAAGTATATTGAAGAAGATTAAAATTATTTTATTAATTGATGACATCAATAGATTTGATCCAGTTGAAAAAGAGATAATTTCAAATATTCTCCCTTTAATTATAGTCAACAATGGTAAAGTTATTTGGACTGCTGATAATGAAAACGCAGATAATGTTATTAAACTATTTAATGTAGAAGAAATTGAATTAAAACCCTATTCCATTACAGAAGTAAATGAGTTCCTCGACTTTAATTATGCGCATTTCCTTCCCAAAGATAAAATCTTTCAGTTGGTTCAAAAATACTCCGAACTTCAACCCGGCAGTATTGAAAAATTTATTAATAATTTAGTTTTTAATAAGATAATATCCTTTGACACTGAAAAAGGAATAGATATTAGAGATGATTCTAGTGTCCATCAAATTTTGCAAAGATCACTTGAAGAAATTTATTCTACTCAATATAGAGAATTAACTGATGCTCAAAAATTACTACTTAACTATTTTTCTTTATTTCAAAACAATTATAGTAAAAGTCACTTATGTGAATTACTTAATATAAATATCGGTGCGCTTGATGAGATTTTGGATGTATTAGAAAAAAACAATGTTGGTAAGTATAATCATTTCAACAATGGATTTGAGTTCTATTCACCGGGATTGAAATCATTTATTATTTCTGATATGGATAATCCCGAAAGTTATCATAAAAATATAGTTGATTGGCTTGTAAATGCTTATGAACAAAAATATAACAATGACTTAGCCTACCATTGTGAAAAGGCCGGTATATATCAGAAAGCCTTTGAGCATTATCAATTAGAAATTGAAAAGGCGAGAAAAGCTTCAGCCAATCATCATTTGATAAATCTTATCAATCATGTTATAAACTTACCATTAGAAATAGATCAGATTAACAAATTGAAAATTGACTTAACTGAAATCTATTTTTTAATTGGTGATATGAATGCATGTTATTCTTTAATCGAAGAGCTGCTTAGTGACTCTTTAAATGAAGATCAAGTAAAATCATTAATGATATTAAAGGGCAACACACAAATAAAATTAGGGGACATTCAAAAAGGGATTGATACACTTCATTTCTCGCTAAATATGATTACTCAGCCGCATATTAAAGAGGAAATTAATGTTTCGATAGCTAGTGCTTCCCTTTATTTAAATAGATTTGATGATACAATTAATATTTGTTATGAAATTATTAAAAAAGATTTAGCAAGCAATACAGTTATTGGAAAAGCTTACAATCTGCTTGGATTAGTTGAGCTATATAAATCTCAAAATCTCACTGAAACAATTAAAAATTTTTCAAAATCAGCTGACTACTATTTAAAAGATAAAGATAATTCAAAACTAGCTGGAGCTAACCTAAATATTGGGAATATTTATGTTATGATGCATGATTATGAAAATGCAAAAAAATATTGGGATGAGGCATTTGATATTAATAATAAAATCGGAAGCCTAGATCAAGAAGGTTTACTATTGCTCAATTATGGAATTTTGGACTATGATCTAATTGACTTCGAATCAGCTTTAAAAAGGTATGAGAGAGCAAAACTTATTTTTGAAAATTTGGGTGAGAAAAATAGCGCTGGTTTAGCTTATCACAATTTGGCTGAGTGTCATTTAAAGCTTTGTAATTTTAATGCAGCATTAGAAAATATTGATAATGCTCAATTCATTTTTGAAGAAATAAAAAGCTATAGAGAACTTGGTGAAGCTTTATTTCTAAAAGGGAATATCTATTTTAAATTGAATGATCACGAGGAACTTGATCAAATCATTAAAAGCCTGGAACAATTAGTTGGTAAAAAACGGCTTCCGGAAAAATTTGTATTACGAATCAATCAGCTTGAAGCACAATATCAAATTCTTTTGAATAAAAGTAACGATGCTATTAATTTGTTAAATGAGCTGTTAAATAAACTATCTGAATCCAATGAAAGAGAAGATAATTATAATTTTGCGGCCTCATTATTCAACTTGATTAGTATATATATAAATCTAAATATGCTGAAAAATGCTGAAGAAGTTTTACAGAATAAAAAGTTAGACAAAATTGCAATACACAATAACTTAATCAGCATTGAAAGAGAGTTTTGGCTTGCAAAATTTAAATTTATTAGCAAATCAGATGATCCATTTTGTATCATTGAAAATATTTTGAAGAAAATTGAAGAGATTAGTATAACTGAACTGACATGGAAGGTTTTATTTCTTGCTGGAAATTATTTTGAAGAGAGGGGAAATAAAATTAAATCTGAGAAGTATTATTCTTTGACCAAAGCAGTACTTTTAAATATAGAAAAATCGATTCCCACCAAAGATATTCTTCGAAAATTTCACCAAATGCCAGAAATTGTTGAAGTCAGAAAACTTTGTTTTTAGAAAATTTTCAAGCTTTTTGTCATTAAGACGATTTTCTAAGACAACTTTAATTACTTTTTCAAGTGACATTTTTCTTAACCGCAGAAAACCTTTGAAAATCGAACTATTCACAAGCTTTTTACAGACTCTTTCGAATTGACACATTATTCATCAAATTATTATTCTGAGACATTTTTTGAGATTTTGAAGTTAAACAGTTGGCTACTCTAATTTGTTAATAAGACTGCAGATGGTTTTTAAAAATATTTTTCTCCTTAAATCATTAGACCATAAAAAAATACTCATAAAACGCAAAATTCGGAGAAAATAATTTTCTATAAATAAGGCTTATAACTCTTTTTTAGTCAAAGGACTAATTAGCCTTTTTTGAAATTCGGACATGAAAATAGTTTTGGCACGGAAAGTGGCTTATTCTACCATCAACAAAAATCCTTAAAGGAGGTTAAAATGAAAAAATACTTTTTACTCCCGTTGTTTGTCGGATTTTTGGCTTTAAGCTGCACTGACAACAATATCGTAGAGCCAGTCTCTACAGATGCTACCAGCCAATCGGTCAGCGAATTAAAGTGGTTGGACTTACCACAATTTGCAAGTAATAGACTGATGAAGGTTGTATCAGCCAGCAAATTAATTACTGGTTCTGTTGGTGGGAAAATTGACGTTGAATGCAAAATTGAGAACAGCAAAGCTTATCCATTTCTCATGAAAGCTTCATTAGACGTTCCGCCAAATGCTTTTGATGGTAGTCAAACATTACTTTTCACTGTAATACTAGACGACCAAACAATGACTGCAACTTTTTCTCCTTCACCAATGACCTTCAAAGTTCCACTTTCTCTTGATCTGGAATATAGTGGAATTGATTTGAGCACGATTGATCAATCAAGATTAAACTTCGCTTATTTAGCTGGTGATGGAAGTATTCAAGTTGCATCGTATCAGAAACTTGATGTTAATACAAGTATTCTGAGAATCCGTGTAAAAAGTGCAAAGATTGAACATTTTTCAAGATTTGGATTTGTACAATAATTATATACTAATATAAGGGCATTAAAAATGAAAAAGTTAATATTGGTAATCTCGTTAATCGGTTTTACTTTTTTTGGCTGTTCCGACAGCAACATCGTAGAACCAAATTCTACAGATAATACATCAATACAAGCAAATACAGTTAATTTTATTGAATTGCCGCAAATATCTGAATTGCGATTGATGAAAGAAGTTTCAACAAGCAAATTGATAACATCAAAGGATGGCGGAAATCTTAAAATCGATTATAAAATTGATAAGGCTCCTTTTGGTGATTTTCAAATGAAAAGTGAATTGAAAGTTCCTAAAAATGCATTCAGTGAAAATGAATTACTATTCAATATGATTCTTGATGATCAGACTACATCAGTTTCATTTTTCCCAAGTCCTAAGAAGTTTTCAGTTCCATTGGAATTAGATTTAGAATACAAGGGTTTTGACGCATCTAAAATTAATATCCAAACTTTATCATTCATTTATTTGGGTTCCGATGGATCTGTTGAAAAAATCCAGTTCGATGAAATAGAATTTGTCAAAGGCGATTTGACAGTAAAAATAAATAAGAATGGTATTATGGAAATCAAGGGAATTGACAATTATGATACAAAAATGGAAAGTAAGCTTAAAATTAAGAATGCTAGAATTAATCATTTTTCAAGATTCGGATTTGTTCAATAGTTAAATAATTTTTTTTAATGGAGTATGAAATGAAAACAACAAGTAAAAATAGTGGTAAGCAGAGATTGACAGTAATCAATTCAAAGTTAGAGACCTATTCTAACAGCGAAAAGAATGCATCACCTTTTTCTTCTAATGAAAAAATAGATGCAGTTTATTTTGTAATGATGTTAGATAAGAAAAACTCCATTAATAAATATGCTTGCGGATTAGTTCCGCAAAATAGTTAAGAGTATTAAAATGGTTTATTTAATAAACTATACAACAACGAGTAAACAGAAAGGTACAAGTCATGAAAAGTAATAAAGAAATAATTGCCGGAGACTTGAAGGGTTTGCTCTCTAAATATTTGACGCAAGAACAAATCAACGAATACATGCGAACTATGGCAATGGATTTTCTGCCGTTGCAGCCGTTGCGCCTTACTTCCACTGAAGATCAGTTGAATAAATTTTTTAATGAAAATATTCAGACTAATAAGGTTAGGATTCTATCAGATACATTAATTACATTTATAGAAAAGAATTTATCCTTTGAACATTTTATGAAATTTCTACTCGAGTTCAGCAAAATGAATCTTGTTCAAGGTGAATTTAATCTATCATTTGAATTAGCAAATTATGTTTATAATTCAGTGGAGACAAAAACTGATTTCGAAGTATTCAAAGCTCATGCGTTAGTATTAATCGCTGAGTATTATCTACGTCAAGCATTACAGAAAGATGCTTTCAATTCTCTTAAAAGTGCCAGAGCTATCTACGAAGCTCTTGATAACAAAAATGGACTTGGCAAATGTGAATTTCTTTTAGGAGCAATGTATATAGAAAAGGGGGACCTAAAAGCTGGAAAAATTAGACTCGAAAATTGCCTCAGTTATATTGACCAATCCAAAGAGATTATGACTCTAGCTCAAGTTGAAACTAATTTAGGTATAATTAATTATATAGAAGGAAATCTTGAAGTAGCCCTGGAGTTTTATAATTCTGCTCAAGCAAGATTTTATCAAATGAATGATCATCGCAGAAAAGCTGAAGTTATGCTGAACAAAGCTATGATTTTTAGAAAGCTTGGAAAGCGAGATGAAGCTCTAGAGTTATTTAACGAAGCAAGTGCAGTTGCTAGATGTTTTGGCTATGCTCCAATACTGAATTTATGCTTCTTAAATAAAGCTGAGCTCTTTTTAGAAATGAATGAGCTCGATAGGGCTGCCAACTATACACAAAAGGCAATCGAAATGAGTTATCTGCTTAATGATAAGTTATCCATTGCAGAAGTTCACAAGCTTTATGGTATAATTGCCAAGAAACAGAAAAAATATACTGTTGCTGAAAACTATTTGTTAACAAGCCTTAGACTAAATCATGAATTAAATCAAGAGTTAAATGCAGCAGAAACAGAACATGAATTAGGAATTCTGTACAAAGAACGCGGTGCAAAATCTGAAGCATTAACTTTTTTGACTAAGGCGCTAAGTTACTATAATAAAAATAATTCAAAGGCAATCGCTTCTGAAATTCAAGAAGAGGTTGTAAATTTGAATAACTAAAAGTTAGGGGATGACAATAATGAAATTGGCCGAATTCATTAGTGATCTGAATAAAACTGAAAACAAAAGTAATACTTCTGATTCCAATATCAAGTTAATATTGGAAATATTGAGAAAGATAAATAGTTCTCTGGTTTTAGCTGATGTATTAGATCTAGTTTTGAAAAATGCTATCAGCATTACTAAATCTGACAGAGGTTTTATTGTTTTACAAGATGATAAAGGAAATCTAGAATTTGTTTTATGTCTTGATTCGGAAGGTCAGCCCCTTTCTGAGGAAATTTTTAATATCTCTACAACTGTTGTAAATGAAGTTTTCCAATCCGGTCAATCGAGATTTATTGAATCTGCTCAAGACGATACAAAGAATAAAAGTCAAAGCATAATCAACCTGGAATTACAAACTATCATTTGTGCTCCATTAATTACAAAAGGGGAAAAAATTGGGGTTGTTTATGTTGATAGTAAAACTCTTAATAAATTGGAAGGCAAAGAAGTAATTGAACTCTTTGAAATCTTTGCCAGCCAAGCTGGTATCGCAATCCATAATGCTTTAATGCATCAGAGACAAGTAAGAGCAAACTTCGAGTTAAACCGCGCGAATAATGAATTGGAAATGGCAAAACAACAAGCAGAAAAATTCGAAATGCTTAAAAATCATTTCCTTTTACAAATGTCCCATGAAATTAGAACTCCATTCAATATTATTCTTGGCGGTATTCATTTGCTTAGATCCGGAAGTTTGCATTTAGAATCGTCAGAGGTTAAAGATATTTTTGATATGATTGATAGTGGGGGGAATAGGATCATTAGAACTGTTGATGAAATAATGGAAATGGCAAAAATTAAATCTGGTAATTATGAAGTGAGGCATGAAGCTATACATTTAGAAAAGGATATTTTAGAAGAAGTTATTAAGACTTACAAAGGTTTGTCGCAAAAAAAAGGCATTGATTTACTTTTCGAAAAAACTACTGAAAAAAATGAAATAATTTGCGATAAGTTTACAACGTACCAAATAATTCAAGAAATTATAGATAATGCAGTAAAATTTACAAAGAAGGGATTTGTGAAAGTTAAAAAGTATGCTACTGATGATGGGAATCTTGCTGTAGAAGTTTCTGATACTGGAGTAGGAATTTCTGCTGACTACATGGAACATATTTTTGAACCGTTTTCTCAAGAAGATACTGGTTACTCAAGGAAATTTGAAGGGAATGGATTAGCATTAGCTCTAGTGAAAAAATATGCAGAGATGAATAATATTTTTATTGATATAAGCAGTAAAAAAAATGCTGGAACAACTGTAAGATTAATTTTTAAGTAAACGTTTTTAGTAAGGATGGTTGCAATGTATTGTTGAACTGTCATTTTGAATAATTGCAACTTCTGAAATACATTTTTCACTTTTTTTATCACATCGTTCATAGTATTCACATGCTGTAGGCTGCTGAGAAATGTTTTTTTTGAAATCCTCACGCTTAATTTTATAATTCCCGCTTTCTAACAGAAATTGTGAATAAGGATGCTTCAGAGACGTGCTGAAATTATTTGTTATCGAAGTTTCAATAATTTTTCCTTTGTACATTACCATAATTCTATTAACAAAATCATTTAATAGATCTAATTCATGAGTTATACAGATAATAGTGATATTTTGCTTCCTATTTATATTTCTAAGCAGCTCTATGAAATTAATCTTTGACTTATAGTCCTGGGCAGAAAAAGGTTCATCTAAAATTAAAATCTCAGGTTTAACAACCAGTAAACGGGCAAGAGCAATTCGTTGTCTTTCGCCGCCGCTTAATTGATAGCCCCAGCTATTTAAAAGTTTTTTATCTGCATTGACCTCAGATAAAACTTCAGTTAATGATTCATGGTCATTTGAAGCATCGTTTAAAATACTTCTGCATTTTCGAAATGGATTAATTAATTCTTCTGAGTTCTGAAATAATATTTGAATTGGACTGATTTTATTAGTTAATAAGTGCTTCTTAATTTCACCAGAAGTATTTAAGGTAACACCAGAAATTATTTTTGCTAAAGTAGTTTTACCGCAGCCTGATTCACCTACAATCCCTAATATTTCTCCTTGATATAGTTCAAATGATACATTTTTAATGATATCAATAGTTGTGTTTTTTTTGAGCAGAGAAAATGAGCTCTCAGCACTATAAGAAATATTTCTGGCTTCAATTAAAGTATTCACATTCATTCAGACAATAATAAAGCATTTAATAAAGTAGTTTTTATTTCAGTAGTATTATCTCGATTTGTACTAAACTCTGTTATGCCATGTTGGGTTAAAAGACCAATTTTGTCCGTTGTATTCAAAGCAAAGTTAATATCCTGAGTAACAATGAGAACAGAAGATTGATTTGCTCTAGAAAAATCGATCAATTTTTTACTAAGTAAATTGGAAATTGGAATATCAACTGCAGAATTAGGCTCATCAAGTATAAGAAGTTTTGGTTTAGAAATAATACCTAAAATAATGGCTAATCTTTGCGCCATTCCGCCGCTTAATTGAAATGGATAATAATTAAGCACTGTTTCCTTTTTGGGTAAAATAAAATAATCCAGAAGCTCGTCAAGTTGGGCACTATTAGTGTAATCTTTAAAGTAGTAATTGATTTTTTTAAGAGGATCGAAAGAGCTTAACGCATCTTGGAAAATATATTTTACAATCTTATGACGAAGTAAAATCAAGTTAGCAGAATCACATGAAAATGGATTAATGCCATCAATTAAAATATTTCCTTTTACTCTATAAATTTTTTCGTCTAATAAATTCAATAATGCGTTTAGTAATGTTGTCTTCCCAATTCCATTTTTACCTACCAAACAATAGATTGAATTCGAATTGACTTCAAAATTGATGTGCTCAAAAAGTAAACTGTAATTTGATTCTCTTTTTAATTCCAGAGAATTTAGCTTTACCTCTAATATATTATTGTGTTTGTTTGTCACTTTATTATGCAACTTAACAAATCATTTTAGTATCTTAAATATAAGATAAAAAATGAGCATTACTTAAAAGCAAATATTGTATCATATATTTGAGGAAACATGATTACAAGAATCAAAGCTTTTTCGACTTTAATTTTATTATCTTTTCTTTTGCTAACATGCACAAAGACTCACCAAAAATCAACCGACCGAGTTGTTGTAGGATTGCAAAACGATTTAGAAACCCTTAATCCACTGTATTCAATGAGTGAACCTGAGCTAAACATTTCAGAACTAATTTATTTATCATTAGCCGGGCATGATTGGGATGCAGAGTTAGGAACAGTAACTTCTTATCCTTTATTAGCTGAAGAATGGAAATGGAACTCAGATTCTACAAGTGTTTCAATAAAATTGCGAGATGATGTTTACTGGAGTGATGGGAAAAAAGTGAGCTCGGATGATGTTGTTTATTCATTCGATTTATATTCCGATGCAAATGTTCAAAGCCGTTTCTTTGGTATTTTTTCAAACTACTTTACGAAACCTGATTTGAGCATTGATTTAAAAAAATCTTTTGAAAAAATAAATGACTTAGAATTGAAGATTAAATTCAAACCTCAAAGCGTGCCTAGTGTTTTTGATTTTGACATGCCGATTTTACCAAAACATATTTTTGAAAAAAATGATCGAAGGGAATTAGCAACTTCCGAGATAAATGTAAAACCAATTGGCTGCGGTCCTTATCAGTTAGATAATTGGACGAGGAATCAAAACATACGATTAGTTAAGAATGAAAATTCATTTTTGATTAAAGAAAACAGCGTTAAAGAAATCTACTTTAAAATTGTCCCAGATTACAATTCACTATTAAATCAAATAATGAAAGGGGAAATTGATTTAGCTCAAAACATTCGACCAGAAGATGTTGCTTCGCTAAAATCTCAAGTGCATTTACAAATTTCATCTAGAAAAGGGAGATCATATGATTATGTTGGGTTAAATAACATTGATCCGAATGAATTTCAAAAATCTGGTAAACTATCGCCAAACCAATATTTTGGTAATGCAAAAATTAGAATGGCTGTCAGTCTTGCTATTAATCGTAAATCTATTTTAGATGAATTTTTATTAGGTAATGGTGAATTAATGGTAACTCCCATTTCACCAATTTTTAAAAGTGAAATAGATAAATCATTGAATCCAATAGAATACAATTTGACCAAGTCGCGAGAAATTTTAAGGAATGAAGGTTGGACTGATACAAATGGTGATGGTATTATAGAAAAGAACGGAAAGAAATTTGCATTAACGTTAAACGTACCGAGCGGAAATCCCTTAAGAACTTATTCTTCAACAATTGTGCAGAATAATTTGAAAGCCGTTGGAATTGATCTACAAATTGCAACCTTAGAACCTTCAATCTTCTTTAACAAAATGTTTAAAAAAGAATTTGATATTTGGATTGCTGGCTGGGGAGTTCCAATTCCATTGGATTTGAAACCATATTGGCATTCAAATCCTTCTATTGGCGGTGCAAATATTGTGAGCTATACAAATAAAAATTTGGACAAAATTCTTGAACAATTATCTAGAAAAGTAAGCAACAATACTCGTACTGAATTACTAAAACAGTTTCAAAAAATCATTGCAGATGAGCAGCCCGTATCATTTCTTTATTGGATAGATACAATTGTTGCATCAAATAAAAAAATACAAAATTTGCAAATTAATCCTCTTGGTTCAGTTCAGCAGTGTTGGAATTGGGTTATAGAATAAAAATGAATAATTCTTGGTTCAAGTTTAGCAAAAGGCTACTTTCATATGTTGTAACTCTTTTTCTATTAATTAGTATAATTTTTATCCTTTTAAGGATTTCACCAGGAGATCCAGTCCAAAAATTTATCTCTCCAGATTTACATCCATCAGTTGCAGAAAAAATGATGCATGAGTTTGCATTGGACCAACCTTTATTTGTTCAATATGGAAATTTTATTAAAAATTTATTGTCAGGAGAACTCGGGTTTTCGTATAACTTTCGGCAGCCGGTTAGCTCAGTAATTGGAACTGCATTGCCGTTTACACTTTTGTTTTCACTAACAAGTCTAATATTTCAGTTAGCAATTTCAATTAGTCTAGTGACTTATGTTTCAAAGAGAAAAGGTAATTTTTTGGATAAATGTCTGGAAAAACTTTCTCTTGGAATTTACTCTGTTCCGACCATGTTAATTGGATTAATGCTTCTTTACATATTTTCAATGAAGTTGGAGTTGTTTCCATCTTCTGATTTGTATTCGCTCGACTATCCTTATTTTAGTTTTTTTGAAAAAATGATTGATATTATTTGGCACATGACTTTACCTTTAATAACTCTTTCATTACCGGGAACTCTTATTTTTTATCATTACTTAAAAAGTAATGTAGATATTTCATATCGTAAAAATTTTATTCTCTTTTTAATTGCTAACGGAAAAAGTGAAAAGGAAATATTTTCTAAACATGTACTGCCTAATTCACTAAGCACCCTTATTTCAGTTGTTGGTGTGGAACTTGGAATTCTATTAGGAGGTGCTTTAATAACTGAAACAATTTTTGGGCTGCCTGGAATGGGAAGACTTACAGTTAATGCAATTTTATTGAGGGATTATCCATTAGTAATGGGAGCTGTTTTAATTTCGGGAATTTTTGTTTTGCTATCAAATTTTATTGCAGACATAATTAAGATTAATTTAAATAAAAGACTTAAAGCTGAAATTTTATAATTATGATTAGAAAGTTTTACATATGGCATTATGTTGTTTTTATTACTAGTGCAATATTCATTTTACGTTTTCAAGAAGTACTCAATTCATTTACTTTACTTTATTATTCTATAGTCTGTTTTTTTACAGTAGAAAATTTTTTCATAAACTACTATTCTTTTTCTCAATTAGATCAAATCCTCTCACCGATTATTCTTTTTGCAATTTTAGTTTTAGTTATATTAAAACGAAATCGGTGGAAATTTTTGTCCAGTAGAATCTGCTTTTCAAATGCCATGTTGATTGTATTAATATTTACTTTTTTACTTACTCCATTGATTGCTCCATATAATCCGAATCTTCAATTCAATCTTTCGGTTTCTAAATTACTCTCGCCATTTTCATCAAAGAAAATTGGATTAATTGTTGATTACAGCGATGATAATTATACTCCGACGAAAATTGAAAAATATATTCACTTTAAAAGTATATTTGAAAGAGAAGTTGTTGATGAAAATTACTTTCTTGCAGATAGTATTATTACTAGTAACGATATTAATATTTACCAAAGAAACACGGAAATAACCTTACCTAATGGGAGTAATTTAAAAACTCAAAATGCTCTTTTCATTTTTGGTACTGATGAGTTTGGCAGAGATATTTTTTCGAGGCTAATTTATGCAACAAGACTTTCACTATTTATTGGGGCACTGGCCGTAGGAATAACATTCATTTTAGGATTAATCTTAGGATTTATTTCAGGTTATTTTTCAAAATTAATAGACGGGGTTCTAAATAGATTTACAGAAATGCTTGTCAGTGTGCCTACAATCTTTTTAGTAATTCTGTTTTTAGCAATGTTTGGCAATTCATTAATGGTAGTAATTATTCTACTCGGTTCAGCCGGCTGGATGAGTTTATTCAAAATTGTAAGAGGTGAAGTAATTTCAATAAAAAATAAAAACTTCATTACTTCTTCTAAATTAATTGGGATGAGCAATTGGAAAATACTGATTAATGATTTTCTACCACTACTACTTCCTTCAATAATTGTGAATTTAGTTTTTCAATTTGCAAATGTAATTATTGCAGAATCTGCATTAAGCTTTCTTGGATTGACTGGCAATCATTTATACCCGACTTGGGGTGCAATGATTCATCAAGGACAATTTTATTTGGAACAAGCCTGGTGGATTGTCTTATTACCTTCAATATTTCTAATTTCTACATTAATTGTAATTTATGATTTTGGTAGAAAGTTTGAGCTAAAGGAGATTTAGTAGCAAAAAAATTATGACGATTTGATAAAAAATGAAGATGAGTACGCCCGGAAGGATTCGAACCCTCAACCCTGTGATCCGAAGTCACATGCTCTGTCCAGTTGAGCTACGGGCGCGTTAAATAAATAACTGAAAATTTCAAACTGTTACTCTAGAACGAAAAAAAATAGAATTAGAATTATATGTCGCAATTCTCAATTCTACGTTTTTAATTTGTTCTTCATTTGTACACCCGTAGGGATTCGAACCCCAAACCTTCTGATCCGTAGTCAGATGCTCTATCCAATTGAGCTACGGGTGCAAAAATCAATTGTAAAGATACTGCATTCAGAACTTCATTTCAATTTGGCAATTCTGGTAAAAATTATTAAAGTAATTGAGTATTCGGATCAAGATTTACCGCTTCGATATCTTTAAAATATTTTACGGTTCCGACTTTTAATTCATGAGTTGAGTCTTCGTCACAAACGATCATTCCTTTCGGATGCAACTGTAAAGCACTTACAGTCCACATGTGATTGACACCTTCTTCAACAACTTGAGCAAGGGCACGAGCTTTGTTATGACCGCTAATTATTATCACAACTTCTTCAGCATCAAGAACAGTTTTTACGCCGACTGTTAAAGCTGTTTTTGGAACTTTATTTATATCATTGTCAAAAAAGCGTGAGTTGGCAATAATAGTATCCTTTGTAAGTGTCTTAATTCTTGTTAAAGAACCTAAAGAGGATGCTGGTTCATTGAATGCAATGTGGCCATCCGGTCCAATTCCGCCAATAAATAATCTAATTCCTCCAGATGATTTAATTTTCTTTTC